>VOFH01002423.1_pt1 | contig 17227 bp, 15 predicted proteins | sample 5384091 | NCBI WGS metagenome assembly VOFH01 (sample SAMN12384727, study PRJNA508395) | human gut metagenome | isolation source: healthy gut G | host: Homo sapiens
GTGGAGGGTATGGACGTCGTAGATAAAATCCAGAAGGTGAAGACGGACCGTAGCGACCGTCCCGAAGAAGATGTTAAGATAATAAAAGCGACTATACTTGACTAAATGATATGAAAATCAATAGGCACATTCTTGACAACGGGTTGCGGCTGGTACATTCGCGGGACGAAAGTACACAGATGGTGGCTCTAAATATATTATATAATGTGGGAGCTCGTGACGAACATCCTGAACATACCGGCTTCGCACATCTGTTTGAACACTTGATGTTCGGTGGATCGGTAAATATCCCCGATTATGATATGCCGCTTCAGCTAGCGGGTGGAGAGAATAATGCCTGGACGAACAATGATATCACCAATTACTACCTCACTGTGCCCCGGCAGAATGTGGAAACCGGCTTCTGGTTGGAGTCCGACCGTATGTTGAGCCTTGATTTCAGCGAACGGAGTCTGGAAGTACAGCGGGGTAGTAATGGAAGAATTCAAGCAACGCTGTCTGAACCAGCCTTATGGAGATGTGGGGCATCTTTTGCGCCCGTTGGCTTATCAGAAACATCCTTATCAATGGCCGACTATCGGAAAAGACCTGTCGCATGTCGCTAATGCAACATTAGAAGAGGTGAAAGCATTCTTTTTCCGTTTTTATGCTCCTAACAATGCGATACTGGCGGTGACCGGGAATATCTCTTTTGAGGAAGCAGTGGAATTGACGGAGAAATGGTTCGGATCTGTTCCCCGTCGGGAAGTTCCTGTACGGAATCTGCCACAGGAGCCGGAACAGACGGAAGAACGCAGGCTGACGGTAGAGAGAAATGTACCTCTTGATTCTCTGTTCATGGCTTATCACATGTGCGATCATCGTCACCCGGATTATTATGTGTTCGATATACTGTCGGATGTATTGAGTAACGGGCGTTCCAGTCGATTGAACCAACATCTGGTACAGGAAAAACAGCTATTCTCGAGCATTGATGCTTACATCTCAGGTAGTGTGGATGCAGGCTTGTTTCACATTGCCGGAAAACCTTCGGCGGGAGTTAGCCTCGAACTGGCGGAAGCGGCAGTGCGCGACGAACTCGATCGCCTGCAACAAGAATTGGTTGACGGACAGGAATTGGAGAAGGTGAAAAATAAGTTTGAGTCTACCCAGATATTCGGTAATATAAATTATTTGAATGTGGCTACCAATCTTGCCTGGTTCGAATTGCTCGGTAAAGCGGAAGATTTGGAGAAAGAAGTAGAACGTTATCGCTCTGTCACTGCTATGCAGTTGCGGGAAGTCGCTCAATCGGCTTTTCGGAAAGAGAACGGAGTTGTACTCTATTATAAAAGTAAATGAGAAATATATATAGAACATACAGAGAGCATTATAAAGCATTATTTTTTCTTGGTTTACCTATCGTTATCGGACAAATAGGAGTGATCGTGCTCGGGTTTGCCGATACCCTGATGATTGGACATCATAGTACGGTAGAATTGGGAGCAGCTTCTTTTGTAAATAACGTGTTCAATTTGGCTATCATTTTCAGTACCGGTTTTTCATACGGGCTAACTCCTGTTGTGGGAGGTCTATATGGAACACATCAGTTTGCACCTGCCGGACAGGCATTGCGTAATAGTTTGTTAGCGAATCTGATGGTCGCGTTATTATTGACGCTTTGTATGACTGTCCTTTATCTGAATATAGAGAATCTCGGCCAGCCGGAAGAACTGATTCCTTTGATTAAGCCTTATTATTTGGTGCTGCTGGCTTCATTGGTGTTTGTTATGCTTTTCAATGGATTCAAGCAGTTTACGGATGGAATCACAGATACGAAGACGGCCATGTGGATACTCTTGGGAGGAAATGTATTGAATATCATAGGAAATTATCTTTTGATTTACGGAAAGTTAGGTTTGCCCGAGTTGGGATTGTTGGGAGCCGGTATCAGCACATTGTTTTCACGTATTATGATGGTGCTCGTGTTTATCATTATCTTCTTGCGTAGTTCTCGTTTTATCCGTTACAAAGTCGGCTTCTTCCGTTTGGGGTGGTCACGGGCTATATTCGGTCGGTTGAACGGACTTGGTTGGCCGGTTGCTTTTCAAATGGGAATGGAGACAGCCTCCTTTAGTCTAAGTGCGATCATGATCGGTTGGCTGGGTACTATCGCTCTGGCTTCTCATCAGGTTATGCTGGCTATTTCGCAGTTTACGTTTATGATGTATTATGGCATGGGAGCTGCCGTAGCTGTTCGTGTCAGCAACTTCAAAGGTCAGAATGATATCATTAATGTACGTCGTTCTGCCTATGCAGGTTTTCATCTGATGATGACATTGGGCGTTGTGCTTTCTTTGATTGTCTTCCTTTGCCGGAATTACTTGGGAGGCTGGTTTACCGACAGTCCGGAAGTGGCGGCTATGGTAACTTCTCTCATTTTTCCTTTCCTCGTTTATCAGTTCGGGGACGGGTTACAGATTACTTTTGCTAATGCCTTGCGTGGCATTTCGGATGTAAAACTGATGATGCTCATCGCCTTTATCGCTTATTTCGTTATTTCGCTTCCCGTAGGTTATTTCTGCGGCTTTGTAATGGGATGGGGGGTAGTAGGTGTCTGGATGGCGTTCCCTTTCGGTCTGACAAGTGCAGGATTAATGCTTTGGTGGCGTTTTCATTACATGACGAAACTCCCCACTCCCCAAGTGAATACTTGATACTTAAAACTTTACCGTATGGCTTCCTATCGTTCTACAAAGTTGAAAGTAACAATCGGTTATACGTTATTACTTGCAATTCTTCTTTTTTCTCTGGTATTTGTACATCGCGAAATGGAGACATTGTCGGCTGCCGATGACCAGGAGAATCTGCGGACAGACAGCCTGTTGACCCTGCTGCACGAGAAAGACCGGAATACGATACAGATGCTCCGGGTATTGAGCGAAGCGAATGACAGCTTACTTTCCGCTTCGGAGATTGAAGAAATCATTTCCGAACAAGATTCTGTCATTACTCAGCAACGGGTACAACACCGAGTTATCACTAAACGGGATTCTTTACTGACTACGCCTAAGAAGAAAGGTTTCTTTAAGAGATTGGCAGAAGTGTTTGTCCCAACTAAACAAGACAGTGCCGTGCTTGTTAATACCTCCATGGAGGTTGCTACGGATACTATTCTGGAACCGACCACTTCTAAAGATTCCCTTCAGCAAAAGATTCGTATGGCTACAGAGGAAAAACGGTTGCAGCGGCGAAAAACAATCCGGCGGACTAGTACAAAATATCAGCGTATGAATTCGCAGTTGACAGCAAGAATGGATAGCCTGATAAAACAATACGAGGAGGAAATGACCTTGCGTGCCCGCCAGGATGCAGAAATGCAACAGGAGGTAAGAATGCGTTCAGCACGCACCATTGGTGGAATAGCTATCGGAGCAGTGCTGCTCTCTGTCTTTTTCCTGATTTTGATAGTGCGTGACATATCCCGCAGCAATCGTTACCGCCGGCAATTGGAAGAAGCTAATAAACGGGCGGAAGACCTGCTTATTGCCCGTGAAAAGCTGATGCTCGCCATTACTCACGACTTTAAAGCACCGTTAGGCTCTATTATGGGATATACCGAATTACTTTCCCGACTGACGGAGGACGAACGGCAGCGCTTCTATCTTGACAATATGAAAAGTTCTTCGGAACATTTATTGAAGTTAGTCAGTGACTTGCTCGACTTTCATCGGCTCGACCTTAATAAAGCGGAAGTGAACCGCGTCACCTTCAATCCTTCGCAGTTATTCGAAGAAATCCATGTTAGCTTCGAACCATTGACAGCCGCCAAAGGATTAACCTTGCAATGCCATGTCGCTCAGGAATTAAATGGGAGATACATCAGCGACCCTTTACGGCTCCGGCAGATAGTGAATAATCTTTTGTCCAACGCAGTGAAGTTTACTCCGAAAGGCGAGATTGCATTAACGGCTAAATATGATTCTTCCAAGCTGACGATAGCGATTTCGGATACCGGAAAAGGTATGGCTACGGAAGACCGCGAACGGATTTTTCAGGAATTTACCCGTTTATCCGGTGCACAAGGAGAAGAAGGCTTCGGCTTGGGATTGTCTATTGTGAAGAAGTTGGTTGTTTTGCTTGAAGGTACGATTGATGTGCAGAGTAAGCTGGGGAGGGAAGTTGCTTCACAGTCATTCTCCCTCTTTATCCGGTGGGAAAATCTGTGTCCGAAAGGGCATTGGAAGAAAAAACAATTTCGGCAGAAGACCCTGTCACGCTTCCCCCGATGAAAGTGATACGTGTACTGTTGATTGATGATGATAAAATTCAATTAAGCTTGACGGCAGCCATGTTAAAGCAACATGGAATTGACGCCGTTTGTTGTGAGCAACTGGAGGAGTTGATAGAACAGCTCCGTACCTCTGTTTTCGATGTATTGCTGACTGATATACAAATGCCTGCTATTAATGGCTTTGATTTGGTAAAACTCTTGCGCGCTTCCAATATTCCGCAGGCAAAGACAATTCCTGTGATTGCCGTAACTGCCCGCAGTGAAATGGATATAGATGCTTTACAAGAACACGGTTTTGCCGGTTGCCTGCACAAACCTTTTACGGTGAAAGAACTATTGCTCACAGTCAACGAAGGACAGCTTGCCGCTGACGAAGCACACATTACTGAGGATATGCAGACTGTAAGTTCCTTGAACTTTTCTGCATTAACAGCCTTTTCTGAAGACGATGCTGATGCCGCACATTCCATTATTCATACCTTTATCGAAGAAACCGGAAAGAATGCCGATCGGATGCAACAAGCATTGGCAGGCAAGGAGGTGGACGGAATAGCGGCTATGGCTCACAAACTACTTCCGCTTTTCACTTTAATCGGGGCAATGGAAGCTGTGCCTTTATTGAACTGGCTGGAAACACAACGTGGGCAATGTTTTTCAGAGGAGATAGGTGAAAAAACGGCTTGTGTACTTCTGGAGATTCAGAAGGTTCTGGAAGAAGCTCGTAAGGTATAAGTAGCTTGAAGTAGTGACAAGAGCTCCGGTAAAGAAGGTGAAGAAAGAAAACCATAATGCTTGTATTTCTTTTGTGATTGAACATTTTGCTCCTAACGTCAACCTTTTTTCAGAATTAATTGTTTACTTTGTGTCACCTTTTAATACACTGGCACATTTTACATGAAACGAAAATGGATAAGAAGGGTGAGTTGGATATTGCTCACTCCTGTATTGCTTTTTGTAATACTAATGGTATTGCTTTATATTCCTCCCGTTCAGAATCTTTTGCGTCGGGAGGTTACTGCATATGCTTCTAAGGCAACCGGTATGCAGATTCAGGTGGAACGGATAGACCTTCGTTTCCCGCTTAATCTGTTGGTTCGTGGCGTGGAAGTGATCCAGCAACCGGATACGCTGTTGTCTTTGGAAAGTCTGAACGTGCGTGTACAGGCATGGCCGCTCGTCAAGGGAAAGGTAGAGGTAGATGAAGTAACATTAAGTCAGGTAGCGTTCAATTCGGCTAATCTAATAGAAGGCATGAAGATAAAGGGGGTACTGGGACGTTTCTTTTTACAAAGTCATGGAGTTGATCTTTCTAATGAGCTGGCCGTTATCAACCAGACGGAATTATCGGACACTCACGTACAAATGTTGATGAACGATACTACGACTACGCCTAAAGATACCACAGCCTCTGCTCCTGTAAACTGGAAAGTGGATCTTCATCAGTTGAAATTAAAGAATGTATCATTCAGTATGCAACTTCCTGTTGATTCCATGCGGATGGCAGCTCATATCGGAGAAGCATTTATCAATGATGCACAAGCTGATCTGAAGAATCAGTTTTATGAACTGAAACAATTCCTGTTATCCGGAAGCTCTGCCAATTATGATACCGGAGCAGCCAAACCCGGAGAAGGTTTCGATGCGTCTCATATTGCCGTTCGTGATATCCGTATCGGTTTGGATTCCTTGTTATATAAAGGCAGGGACATGAATGCGGTCATTCGTGAGTTTACAATGAATGAACGTTCCGGATTGAGTATCACTTCATTGACGGGTAGGGCATTTTCTAACGACTCGATTATTCGTATTCCCGGCATAAAACTGCAAACCCCTCATTCCGAAATAGATTTATCTGCCCATACCTATTGGGAACTGGTCAATATCCCCACTACGGGACGCTTATCCGCCCGTCTCAATGCTTATATCGGTAAAGAAGACGTCATGCTGTTTGCCGGCGGTCTGCCCGATAGCTTCAAAGAAGGCGTATCCCTTCCGTCCGCTTGTGGTTCGTGCCGGTACGGACGGAAATCTGAAACAAATGCAGATTTCTCGTTTCACAGTCGATCTCCCGGGAGCTTTTTCCATGAAAGGAGGCGGTATTCTTGAAAACTTGGCTGACAGCCTGACGCGTTCGGGGACTATCGGTCTGGATATGACTACTCAAAACCTGAACTTCCTGACCGCTCTAACGGGAGAAGCCCCCAATGGTACTATCGTAATCCCAGATAGCATGAATCTGGTGGCGACCGTGTCGATATCAAAGGTCCTGAATATAAGGCTAATCTCCGTTTGAAACAGGGACAAGGCTCTATGGGGGTGAATGCAGAACTTAAATACCTCTACCAAGGCTTATGCAGCTGATCTGAAGATAGACAATCTGCAACTTCATAGCTTCCTCCCGAAAGATTCTATCTATGAACTGTCTCTTTCGGCTGCGGCTAATGGTCGTGGATTAGATGTCATGTCCTACCATTCATTTGCCAAATTGAATCTTTCATTAGATCAGCTTCATTATGCTAAATATCATCTCTCCAATCTTAATTTGACAGGGACCTTTGAAAGGCGCACTGGTCACCGCACATCTGACAAGTGACAATGCTTTATTGAAAATGACAACCGATGCGGAATATAATTTGGCGCACAGCTACCCCGATGGTAAGATAACGATTGATGTCACCCAACTGGATTTGCATGAACTTAGGAATCATGCCGGAGCCAATGAAGCGTCCGCTCTACTTTCAATTTAGCGGCCGAGGCTCGTCAGAACCGCGTATTTACCCATTTAATCTCCGGAGATATGAAACTCGACTTGAGCGCACGCTCCGGCGTTAATCCTTTGATTCGCCAGTCTACTCATTTTGTGGATGTGTTGATGAAGCAGATTGATGAAAAAGCATTGGACCACGCCTGAATTGCGTAAGGCGTTACCAACGGCAGTTTTCTCTTTCTCTGCAGGACAAGAAAACCCTTTGGCATATTTCCTGGCTACCAAGAAGATAGCTTACCATGACGCTTCAGTGAAATTCGGAACGGCTCCCAACTGGGGAATTAATGGAAAAGCCGCTATTCACGCTCTGAAAGTCGACACCTTGCAACTGGACACCATTTTCTTTACAGTCAAGCAAGATACCACCTCCATGAAGCTGCGTGCCGGAGTGATTAACGGACCGAAGAATCCGCAGTTCTCTTTCTCGACCGCTATTACGGGAGAAATTCGTGATCGGGATGCCGAGTTGCTGGTAGACTATAAAAACGAAAAAGGAGAAACAGGAGTACTATTGGGTGTCAACGCCCGTCCCTTATTCGAGGGCAACGGAAAAGGCGATGGACTAGCTTTCACACCTTTAATCCCGGAAAACCCGATTATCGCTTTCCAGAAATTCCATTTTAATGAGAAGCACAACTGGATCTATCTGCATAAGAATATGCGCGTGTATGCTAATGTGGATATGTGGGATGATGAAGGGATGGGTTTCCGTATTCATTCCGTACGGGAGATACCGTGTCTCTACAGAATATCGATGTGGAAATCCGGAGAATCAGTTTGGCCGATTTGAGTAAAGTACTTCCTTACTTCCCGGAAATAACCGGTTTATTCTCTGCGGAAGCGCACTACGTGCAGACCGAAAAAGACCTTCAACTTTCGGTTGAAGCAGCCATTGATGAATTGACTTATGAACGCCAGCGCATTGGTGATATTACAGTTGGGAGCCACATGGCTGCCAGGCGAACAGGGAAAACAATACCTCAACGCCTATCTGAATCATGACAATGTGGAAGTGATGGTGGCAGATGGCAAGCTGGTTCCAACCCAGACAGGAAAAGACAGTCTGGAAGTAAACGCTACTCTGGAACACTTCCCACTCCGTGTAGCGAACGTATTCATTCCCGATCAGATGGTTACATTAGCCGGTGATATGGATGGTAATCTGAACATTACCGGTAGCACCGAACAACCTTTGATTAATGGCGAACTGATATTGGATAGTGTTACTGTTCTTTCCCGGCAGTATGGTGCTAACTTCCGGTTCGACGATCGCCCGGTACAGATAAATAATAACCGTTTGGAATTTGATAAATTCGCTATCTATACAACAGGAAAGACTCCGTTTACGATTGACGGTTCTGTTGATTTCAGAGATATGTCCCGGCCGATGGCAAATCTGAATCTGCTGGCGGAGAACTATACGCTTCTGGATGCCAAACGCACTCGTGAGAGTTTGGTCTATGGAAAGGTATATGCCGATTTCCGTGCAACAGTAAAGGGACCTTTGGATGGATTGAATATGCGGGGAAACATCAGCCTGCTGGGTAATACAGATGTTTCGTATATACTGACAGACTCGCCGTTGACAGTACAGGATCGTCTGGGAAGTCTGGTAACCTTTACTTCGTTTAGTGACACCACGACGGTTGTTCAACAAGAAGTTCCGACCGTTTCTTTAGGCGGGCTGGACATGGTGATGATGGTTCATATTGATCCTTCCGTCCGTTTGAAAGTAGATTTGGATGCGAGCAATGACAATCGTGTTGAACTGGAGGGAGGAGGTGATCTCTCTATGAAATATACTCCGCAAGGTGATCTGACATTGACCGGACGCTATACGTTGAGCGGCGGTTTGATGAAATATGCTTTACCTGTCATCGCTGCCAAAGAATTTGCTATCGATAACGGTAGCTATGTGGAATGGACGGGAAATCCCATGGACCCGATGCTGAACTTCAAAGCAACCGATCGTATCCGCGCTTCTGTCTCCGAGGGAGAGAATGGTGGAACACGTTCGGTTAATTTCGATGTTTCCATTGTTATCAAGAACCGGTTGGATAATCTTTCGTTTGCATTTGACGTATCTGCCTCCCGAAGATGCAACCATACAAAACGAGTTGACGGCCATGGGAGCGGAAGAGAGAGGTAAGCAGGCCCTGTATATCATGGTGATGAAAACCTACCTTGGGACCGGACCGATTGGTGGCGGAGGTGGTGGACTGGGTAAACTGAATATGGGTTCTGCACTGAACTCCGTATTAAGCAGCCAAATCAACTCATTGATGGGGAACCTGAAGAATGCAAGTGTCTCGGTGGGTATCGAAGATCATGATCTTTCAGATACTGGTGGTAAGCGTACGGATTACAGCTTCCGTTACTCGCAACGTCTCTTCAATAACCGCTTCCAGATTGTAATCGGCGGTAAAGTATCTACAGGCGAGAATGCGACGAATGACGCCGAATCCTTCATTGACAACATCTCTTTGGAATATCGTCTGGATAGGACAGGAACCCGCTATGTTCGTCTGTTCTACGATAAGAATTATGAAAGTGTGCTCGAAGGCGAGATTACGGAAACAGGAGTCGGTCTGGTACTTCGCAAGAAGCTGGATAAACTTAGCGAACTGTTCATCTTTAAGAAAAAGAAGTAAAAATGAAAGGTATATATAATAACATATTAATAGGCTGCCTGATGGGTATCATGTTATTCTCGGGTTGTTCGGTGACGAAGCATCTGCCCGAAGGGGAGGTACTTTATACAGGAGGAAAAACTGTCATACAGAATAAATCGACAACATCGGTAGGAGGGACAGCTCTGACAGAGATTGAGGCGGCCCTTGATAAAACTCCCAGTACGAAGATGTTAGGAGGGCTTCTGCCTATTCCTTTTAAGATGTGGATGTATAACGACTTCGTGAAATATAAAAAGGGATTTGGAAAGTGGATGTTTAACCGCTTTGCCGCCAATCCGCCCGTGTTTATCTCTACTGTCAATCCGGAGGTACGTATCAAGGTGGCTACAAACTTACTCCGTGATTACGGATATTTCAATGGAAAGGTGACTTACGAAACATTGGTCGATAAGAAAGATAGTCTGAAAGCAAGTCTGCTCTATACGGTAGATATGAAGAATCCTTATTTCATTGATACAGTGTATTATCAGCGTTTCACTCCCCAAACGTTGCGCATTATGGAACGGGGACGTCGAATGTCTTATATAAGTCCCGGCGAGCAGTTTAACGTGGTCGATCTGGATGACGAGCGTACACGTATCAGTACGTTGTTGCGTAACCGGGGATATTTCTACTTCCGTCCCGATTATATGACTTATCAGGCAGATACGACCTTGGTTCCCGGCGGACATATCAGCCTTCGTCTGATTCCTCTTCCGGGATTACCGGCTGCCGCTCAACGTTCTTACTATGTAGGAGATGCTTCGGTCTATCTCTTCGGCAAGAATGGCGAGGCACCTAATGACAGTATCTTGTACAAGAATCTGAATATTCACTATTATAAGAAATTGCAGGTCCGTCCGAATATGCTCTATCGATGGTTGAACTATCAGCAGTTTGTGCGGAATGCACAGATGCGGGCTTCCAATCGCACTCGTCTTTACAGTCAGTACCGACAGGAGCAGGTGCAGGAGAAACTTAGCCAGTTGGGAATCTTCAGTTATCTGGATTTACAATATGCTCCTAAGGACACGACAGCAGTTTGTGATACGCTGAACGTAACCATGCAGGCTACGTTTGCTAAGCCACTGGACGCCGAACTGGAATTGAATGTTGTAACCAAAAGTAACGACCAAACCGGGCCCGGGCATCATTCGGCGTCACCCGTAACAATGTATTCGGAGGTGGTGAGAGCTGGAACGTAAAGCTGAAAGGCTCTTATGAATGGCAAACCGGCGGAGGAGAAAAAGCTCTTTAATGAACAGCTGGGAGATGGGAGTTTCTACTTCTCTGACTTTCCCGCGCGTGGTTTTCCCGCATTGGGGAAAAGGGAGTTTGACTTCCCAGCTACCACTACATTCCGTCTATACATCGACCAGTTGAACCGTGCCAGGTATTATAAACTATTGTCATTCGGCGGAAATGCTACCTACGATTTCCAACCGACACGTACAAGCCGTCATAGTATTACCTCCTTTTAAACTGACATTCAACGTCCTGCAACACCAATCGGAAGAGTTCAGGGAAATTGCCGATGCCAATCCTGCATTATATATCAGTTTGAAAGACCAGTTTATTCCTGCTATGGAATACACGTATACGTATGATAATGCTTCCGCACGCGGTATTAAAAATCCGATTTGGTGGCAATCGACTGTAACCTCTGCCGGTAACCTGACCTCGGTGATTTACCGTGCTTTCGGTCAGTCTTTCAGCAAAGAGGACAAGCGTTTGCTGAACGTCCCTTTCGCGCAGTTTGTGAAACTGAATACGGAATTCCGCCATTTGTGGAATATGGACAAGAATAATAAGATTGCTTCCCGTGTAGCTTTGGGCGCTCTCTTCGCCTACGGTAATGCAACGATAGCCCCTTACAGCGAACAATTCTATGTGGGTGGTGCCAACAGCATCCGCGCTTTTACGGTACGTAGCATCGGCCCGGGCGGATACCATCCGGTGGAAAGTCGCTACTCTTATCTCGACCAGACAGGTACTTTCCGTTTTGAGGCAAATGTGGAATATCGTTTCCGTATTTATAAAAGTATTTGGGGGGCCACTTTCCTGGATGCGGGAAATGTCTGGCTGATGCGTAAAGATGAGGCTCGTCGAACTGAAGACTTTTCCGAAACAGATTGCTTTGGGTACAGGTGTCGGTTTCCGTTATGATATGGATATTCTGGTGTTCCGTCTCGACTTCGGTGTACCTTTGCATTTGCCTTACGATACAGAACGAAGCGGATATTGTCACAGGATCCTTTATGAAGGGGAATACATTTTGCTATCGGTTATCCCTTCTGTTCGGTATCCGTTGAAACAAATGAAAGAACCAATGGATGCGTTTTTTCTTGTGTTCCGTCTCGACTTCGGTCAAACATGCCCTTTTTTTTGCATCTGCCTTACGATACGGAAAACGAAGGCGGATATTCGGCAATGCTGCATAGGTTAATGAATTACCGGATTTCTTGATTTTCATTGAACTTTTGATTCTGGGAATACATTTTGCTATCGGTTACCCGTTCTAATGAATGATTTTTGTACGATTTTAGTGAATAATGATTGATATTTGTCCTGTTTCTTTTCTTTGGATTCAACTAAATTTTTGAAAGTTTTTGTAATTTTGCAACGAAATCTGATGCCGTTGACATCACTAACCTTTTAATATTACACAATTTATGAAACCAACTTTATTCTTATTGGCAGCCGGTATGGGCAGCCGTTATGGAGGCTTGAAGCAATTAGACGGACTGGGTCCTAATGGCGAAACTATTATGGATTACTCAATTTATGACGCTATTAATGCCGGATTCGGTAAGCTCGTTTTCGTAATCCGTAAGGACTTTGAGAAGGACTTCCGTGAGAAAATTATTTCCAAATATGAAGGTCATATTCCTTGCGAGCTTGTATTCCAGGCGTTGGATGCTCTTCCCGAAGGTTTCACTTGTCCGGCAGACCGTACCAAACCCTGGGGTACAAATCATGCGGTAATGATGGGTGCCGATGTGATTAATGAACCGTTTGCGGTAATCAACTGCGATGACTTCTATGGTCGCGATTCGTTCCAAGTAATGGGCAAATTCCTGTCTGCTCTTCCCGAAAATTCCAAGAATGTTTATTCAATGGTAGGTTTCCGTGTGGGAAATACGTTGAGCGAGAGCGGTACGGTATCTCGTGGAATCTGCAGCACAGATGCGAAAGGATTGCTGACTTCTGTTGTAGAACGTACCAAAATTCAGCGTATGGACGGTGAAGTGAAATATATTGATGATAACGGTGAGTGGACTGCTACTCCCGACACAACTCCGGTCAGTATGAATTTCTGGGGTTTTACTCCCGATTACTTCGCTTACAGTGAGGAGTTCTTCAAGACGTTCCTCAGCGATTCGAAGAACATGGAGAACCTGAAGAGTGAATTCTTTATTCCTTTGATGGTGGATAAACTAATTAATGACGGTACTGCTACGGTTGAAGTGCTTGATACGAACAGTAAATGGTTCGGCGTGACTTATCCGGAAGACCGTCAGAGCGTGGTCGATAAGATTAAGGCATTGGTGGATGCGGGAGAATATCCGGCTAAGCTGTTCTAAAGAAGAGCCATTGATTAAGATAGAGAGCAGTCATTCATAAGAATGACTGCTTTTTTTGTGTTTTCATAACGTATCATACTAAGTAGTATCTAATAAATATTCAGTATCTTTGCAGTCCAAAATGTTATAAATCAGAAGCAGAAGTGATTTCAGTAGAAGGATTATCAGTAGAATTTAATGCGACACCGCTTTTTGAGGATGTCAGTTATGTTATCAATAAGAAAGACCGCATTGCGTTAGTCGGCAAGAATGGTGCGGGCAAATCGACCATGTTGAAGATATTAGCAGGCTTACAATCGCCGACACATGGCATTGTAGCCACTCCGAAAGATGTAACTATCGGATATTTGCCTCAGGTCATGATTCTTTCCGACAACCGGACGGTGATGGGAGAAGCAGAACAGGCATTCGAACATATTTTTGAACTTCAGGCGAAGTTGGAACGAATGAATCAGGAACTGGCTGAACGGACAGACTATGATTCGGAAGAATATCATCAGTTGATAGACCGTTTCACGCATGAGAACGACCGCTTCCTAATGATGGGGGGCACGAACTATCAGGCGGAAATCGAACGGACACTTCTCGGATTGGGATTCAGCCGTGAGGATTTTGATCGTCCTACTTCAGAGTTTTCCGGTGGTTGGCGTATGCGTATCGAATTGGCAAAATTGCTTTTGCGCCGTCCGGATGTGCTGCTGCTCGACGAGCCGACCAATCATCTTGATATCGAAAGTATCCAATGGCTGGAAAATTTTTTGGCAACACGTGCCAATGCAGTCGTACTAGTCAGCCACGACCGCGCTTTCCTGAATAATGTCACTACCCGTACTATTGAAATTACCTGCGGACAGATTTATGACTATAAAGTGAAATACGATGAGTTTGTCGTCCTGCGTAAAGAACGTCGTGAACAGCAGCTCCGCGCTTATGAGAATCAGCAAAAACAGATACAGGATACGGAAGAGTTCATCGAGCGCTTCCGCTACAAAGCTACCAAAGCCGTGCAGGTGCAGAGCCGTATCAAGCAACTGGAGAAGATAGAGCGTATCGAAGTGGACGAGGAAGATAATTCCGCCTTGCGTTTAAAATTCCCTCCAGCCAGTCGTAGCGGTAACTATCCTGTTATTTGCGAAGATGTAGCCAAGGCGTATGGCAGCCATGTCGTTTTCCATGATGTCAACCTGACTATCAACAGGGGGAGAGAAAGTCGCATTTGTCGGAAAGAACGGAGAAGGTAAATCTACGTTGGTGAAATGTATCATGGACGAGATTGATTTCGAAGGCAAACTAACGATCGGACATAATGTACAAATCGGTTATTTTGCGCAGAACCAGGCACAGATGTTGGATGAAAATCTGACGGTATTCGATACGATCGACCGGGTAGCGACAGGAGATATCCGTCTGAAGATACGTGATATTCTGGGAGCCTTCATGTTTGGAGGCGAAGCTTCGGATAAAAAGGTGAAAGTCCTTTCCGGAGGAGAACGTACGCGATTGGCGATGATTAAACTTCTGCTGGAACCCGTAAATCTACTGATTTTGGACGAACCTACCAATCATTTGGATATGCGTTCCAAAGATGTACTGAAAGAAGCTATCCGCGAATTTGACGGAACAGTGATACTTGTCAGCCACGACCGTGATTTTTTGGACGGACTTGCGACTAAAGTATATGAGTTTGGTGGAGGAATGGTGAAAGAGCATCTCGGAGGTATCTATGAATTTCTGCAAAAGAAAAAGATAGATAGCCTGAATGAACTTCAAAAAGGCGCCGGACTGTCTGCTTCTCCCACGGCTTCAGCTAAAGGTAATGAACCTGAAACCGGTCAGCCTTCGGAGAATAGGCTCTCTTACGAAGCCCAGAAAGAACTTAATAAGAAGATTAAGAAACTCGAACGCCAGGTAGCGGACTGCGAAGCCTCGATAGAAGAGACCGAAGCCGCGATTGCCATTGTGGAAGAGAAGATGGCGACTCCGGAAGGGGCCTCTGATATGCAACTATATGAATGCCATCAGAAACTGAAACAACAGTTGGACACCACCGTTGAAGAGTGGGAACGGGTGTCGATGGAACTGGAAGAAGCGAAAAACTAGAACAAAACGCATACTTCCGGGCACTATGTGAGAGAAATGCTATACCTCGGTAGAAGGTATTCCTGGCGGGTATCTGTTTCTCGGTGTCGAAACAGGTGTTTCTCGTTGAGGAACGAGGCGTTCCTCGGTGTCGGTCACCTTCTTCCTCGGTGCCGGACTGCGGGTAGGATGATTGTTGATTAGAGAGACTATTTAATTATTTATACAATATGAAAGTAACCAAGTATTTACCAATTCTTGCGGTATGCCTTATGACAACAGGATGTAACAGTAAGAAAGAGGCCGTACTGACGTCCGGTATCGACCTTGCTAATCTGGATACCACGGCTATGCCGGGTACAAGTTTTTATCAGTATGCCTGCGGTGGGTGGATTGAAAGTCATCCGCTGACAGACGAGTATTCACGCTTCGGTACGTTCGACATGTTGCGCGAAAACAGTCGTGAACAACTGAAAGCATTGATTGCCGAATTGGCAGCGAAGAAAGATAACGCACCGGGCAGTGCTGCGCAGAAAAGTAGGCGATCTTTATAATATCGCAATGGATAGCGTGAAGCTGAATCAGGAAGGTGTAGCTCCGATCAAAGCAGAACTGGCAGCCATTGACGCTCTCAAGGATAAAGGAGAAATCTACGCATATATCGCAGAGAGCCAGAAGAAAGGCATCCGTCCTTACTTCACCATGTTCGTAAGTGCGGATGATATGAACAGTTCCATGAATATCGTACAGACCTATCAAGGTGGTATCGGAATGGGACAGCGTGACTATTATCTGGAGAATGACGAGCAGACTAAAAACATTCGTAATAAATATCAGGAACATATCGCCAAAATGTTCCAGTTGACAGGTTATGATGAGGCTACTGCACAGAAAGCTGTGAAAGCGGTGATGAACATCGAAACACGTCTTGCCAAAGCTGCCCGTTCACAAGTAGAATTGCGTGATCCGCATGCTAACTATAATAAGATGGATATGGAAACGCTGAAAAAGAACTTCCCTACTTTCAACTGGGATGCTTATTTCACCGTTTCGGGTTTGAAAGACTTGAAAGAAGTGAACGTAGGTCAGCCGGCAGCCATGAAGGAAGTAGCCGATGTGATTAATACCGTATCACTGGACGATCAGAAATTGTACTTCCAATGGGGCTTGATAGATGCTGCTGCTTCATATCTTAGCGATGACTTTGAAGCTCAGAACTTCGATTTTTATAGTAGGACGATGTCCGGCAAGAAAGAAATGCAACCTCGCTGGAAACGTTCCGTGAGCACCGTAGATGGTGTTCTTGGCGAAGTGGTAGGCCAGATGTATGTAGAGAAATACTTCCCGGCCGCTGCCAAAGAACGTATGGTTACATTGGTGAAGAACCTGCAAACTTCTTTAGGAGAACGTATCAAAGGTTTGGAATGGATGAGTGAACCGACCAAAGTGAAAGCTTTGGAGAAACTGGCTACTTTCCATGTGAAAATAGGTTATCCTGATACATGGAAAGATTATTCTACATTGGAAATCAAGGATGATTCGTATTGGGCGAATATGGAGCGTGCCAGCCAATGGGATTACAATGAAATGATTGCCAAAGCCGGTAAGCCGGTAGACAAGGACGAATGGTTGATGACACCTCAGACAGTAAATGCTTACTATAACCCGACAACCAACGAAATCTGTTTCCCAGCCGCTATCCTGCAGGCTCCGTTCTTCGATATGAACGCTGACGATGCGATGAACTATGGTGCTATCGGTGTGGTTATCGGTCATGAAATGACACACGGCTTCGACGACCAGGGACGCCAATATGACAAAGACGGAAACCTGAAACTGGTGGACTGGTGGA
>VOFH01002428.1_pt1 | contig 17076 bp, 25 predicted proteins | sample 5384091 | NCBI WGS metagenome assembly VOFH01 (sample SAMN12384727, study PRJNA508395) | human gut metagenome | isolation source: healthy gut G | host: Homo sapiens
CGGCGTCACCTTCTGTGTCCAACGGCGGCACGGCCATGATCGCCTCCTGGGGCTGCTGGCCTTCCTCAAGGCCACCGACACCCGTCAGAACGCCAGCTTTGCCATCCGCCTGCCCTCCCGGCGGGAGGACCGCCGGGGGGCGGCGCTGGCCCCCAAATCCACCGACGAATGGGAGGCGGACGATGAAGAAGATTGAAAAGCGGGCCCTGCTCTCTCCTGCTGGCCGCCGCCCTGCTGCTGGGCTCCGGCCTGTTTGTGTTCCGCTTCGTGAAAAACGGCGGCCGCTGGGCCTCCTTCGCCGCCAACCGCCACCTGTACAACAGCCAGGGGCAGCTGTCCGTGGGCCGGGTGCTGGACCGGGACGGGGACGTGCTCTCCTGGACGGAGGAGGACGGCACCCGGCGCTGGTACGACAACTCCACCGTGCGCAAGGCCACCCTCCACGCCGTGGGGGACGCCCAAGGCAACATCGGCACCGGCGCTCTGGTCGCCTTCGCGGACCAGCTCTCCGGCTATAACCTCCTCACCGGGGCCTACTCCCCCCTGGGGGCGGGCAACGACCTCTACCTCACCCTGGACGCCCGGTACAACTACATCGCCTATGAGGCCCTGGCCGGCCGCAAGGGGGCGGTGGGCGTGTACAACTACGAGACGGGGGAGGTGCTGTGCATGGTGTCCACCCCCGCCTTTGACCCCCTGTATCCCCCCTCGGCGGAGGAGATGGAGGGGAACGACGCCTACGACGGGGTGTACCTCAACCGCTTCCTCTCCGGCACCTTCCCGCCGGGCTCGGTATACAAGACCGTGGTGCTCTCCGCCGCCATTGAGCGCATACCCGATCTCTTTGACCGCACCTGGACCTGCACCGGCTCCACCCAGGTGGGGACGGGGCCATCACCTGCCCCCACGCCCACGGGGGCAGGACATCTCCTCCGCCCTGGCCAACTCGTGCAACGGGGTGTTCGCCCTGCTGGCCGACGAGCTGGGGGAAGACGTGCTGGAGGAGTACACCGTCCGGGCGGGGCTCACCTCCTCCTACCGGGTCAGCGGCCTGAACACCGCCGCCGGCTCCTTCGACTTTGACGGCCTCACGGCCAACGAGCTGGGCTGGGCCGGCGTGGGGCAGTACAACGACCTGGCCAACCCCTGCGCCCTCATGGTCTATATGGGGGCCATCGCAAACGGCGGAACGGCGGCCATGCCCCGGCTGGTGCTCAAGACGGAGAACGCCCTGGGCCTGCCGTCCCTGCCCGCCCTGCCCCGGCACACCAAAAAAGCTGGTGGAGGGGGATACCGCCGCCGCCCTAGCGGAGCTGATGGCCCACAATGTCACGGCCCAGTACGGCGCCTCCCGCTTCCCCAACATGGACGTGTGCGCCAAGAGCGGCACCGCCGAGGTGGGGGGCGGCAAGGCCCCCCACGCCTGGTTCGCCGGCTTCCTCCGCAACCCCGACGCCCCCTACGCCTTTGTGGTGCTGGTGGAGAACGGCGGCTCCGGTGCGGACGCGGCGGGCTCCGTGGCGGCCAGGGTGCTGGACGCTGTGGTCAACGGATACTAAAAGCAGGCCCCCGGCGCACGTCAAAGCCGTGCGCCGGGGGTGTTCTTATAGCTGCTCCAGTACGCTGCGCAGGAGCCAGGCGTGGGAGTCCTCCTCCCCCGCCAGCTCCAGAAAGAGCTCGTGGAGGCAGGGATCGGCGGTCTCCGCCGCCGCGGTCTGGTAGGCGGCCGCCCCCCGCTGCTCCTCCATGAAGTGCTCCCGCAGGGCGGCGGAGAATGGGGCGGGGGATGGATTGGGTACCCGGTCTACCGGCCAGTACCGCACCCCGGAGATGAGAAAATAGGCGGTGGAAAGCCGCTTGGCGTGGCGGCGTTCGTCGGCGGCGATGGTGGCCAGCACCCGCCCGCTGTTTCCCTGGGCCCGGCGGGATAGGGCCTGATAGGCCCTCCAATCCGCCAGTTCCCGGTCAATGAGCCGCTGGAGCTGGGCGCCGTACACCGCCGAGGACGCCCCCAGGCAGGGCACGTCGTGCTCTTCTCCCACCACGGGCCGGGAGGGCGCCTGTTCGCCGGCTGGCAGTAGGTGTACCACGGCAGGCAGAGCCACCGCGGGGGGCTGGATGGCCGGAGGGGCGGCAGCGTCCTCGCCCAGGGTAAAGGGGCAGTCGGGCCGGTCCTCGGGCATCACCCGCCGCCACACCCGCTCAAAGACCTCCTGGTCGCAGGAGCAGGGCAAATGATCTTGTTCCATAGACAAAGCCTCCTGATGATTTGGATTCACCTTATCCTATGCGAATAGTGTGGTTTTTGCGCCCGGCAGGGTTGTATTTTCCCCCCCGCCGTGATAAAATAACATCTCATGAGAAGAAGCATAGTACAAAGGAGAGACCGCGTATGCTGGAGATAAAGCATCTCAGCTACCAGGTGGAGGGGGAGTCCGGCGAGGAGCTGGGTATCCTCAACGACGTCTCCCTCACCGTAGCTGACCATCAGTTTGTGGTCATCACCGGCCCCAATGGGGCGGCAGACCAATTCCCTGGAAAGGCCACACCGACATCACCGGCCTGGACATCACCCAGCGGGCCCGCCTGGGGGTGAGCTACGGCTTTCAGCAGCCGCCCCGCTTCAAGGGCCTGCGGGTGCGGGATCTGCTGGCCCTGGCCGCGGGCAGCGAGAAGCTGACCCGGGAGGAGGGCTGCCAGTATCTGACCCGGGTGGGCCTGTGCGCCGCCGACTATATCGACCGGGAGGTGGACGCCTCCCTGTCCGGCGGCGAGGTCAAGCGCATTGAGATCGCCACTATTCTGGCCCGCAAGTCGGGGCTGATGATCTTTGATGAGCCGGAGGCGGGCATCGACCTGTGGTCCTTCGCCAAGCTGACCGAGACCTTCAAGGGCCATCCACCAGAAGCGGGAGGCCACGCTGATCGTCATCTCCCACCAGGAGCGCATCATCGACCTGGCCGACGAGATTGTGATGATCCGCGACGGGAAAATCGCCAAGCACGGGCCCAAGGACGAGATTTTCCCCCAGATCCTGGCCAACACCTCGGCCGGGTGCAGCTATATGTCGGAGGGGGCGAGGTAAGCATGGATCAGGCTGAATGGAAACTGCTGAAAGAGATCGCGGAGCTGGAGAAGACCCCCCAGGGGGCCTACAACATCCGCCGCAACGGCGCGCTGGACTCCCGAAACAGCACCGCCAACATTGAGATCACCACCAAGACCGAGCCGGGCAAGTCGGGCATCGACATCCGCATCAAGCCGGGCACCAGGCACGAGTCGGTCCACATCCCGGTCATCATCACCCAGACCGGGCTGAGCGAGATGGTGTATAATGACTTCTTCATCGGCGAGGACTGCGATGTGGACATCGTGGCCGGCTGTGGCATCCACAACACCGGCTGCGAGACCAGCCAGCACGACGGCGTGCACACCTTCTACGTGGGCAAAAACTCCAAGGTCCGCTATGTGGAGCGCCACTACGGCGAGGGCCCCGGCACCGGCAAGCGCATTATGAACCCCCAGACCGTCGTGTATCTGGAGGAGGGGGCCACCATCAATCTGGAGAGCACCCAGATCCGCGGCGTGGACTCCACCAAGCGGGAGACGAAAATCGTGGTGGGGAAGGACGCCGAGGCCATCATCACCGAGAAGCTGCTCACCCACGGGGAGCAGACCGCCGAGAGCGATATGGAGATCATTCTGGACGGCGAGGGGGCCAACGGCCGGGTGGTGTCCCGCTCGGTGGCCCAGGACCAGTCCCAGCAGGTGTTCTACCCCAAGGTGACGGGCAACGCCAGGTGCTTCGGCCATGTGCAGTGCGACTCCATCATCATGGGCGACGCCAGAATTTCCTCCATCCCCGCCATCGTGGCCAACCATGTGGACGCCCAGCTCATTCACGAGGCGGCCATCGGACGCATCGCAGGCGACCAGATTCTCAAGCTCATGACCCTGGGCCTCACCGAGCAGGAGGCGGAGGAGAAGATTCTCGATGGATTCCTACAGTAAGCTTCTGGAGCTGGTGAATACCAGCGGCTGCTTTGCCCCCCCGCCAACCACATGTACGTCACCGAGCTGCGGCCGGATCACAGCGCCGTGGGCGTGCTGGAGGTGCAGCCCTCCAGCCTCAACCCCATGGGCATCGTCCATGGCGGGGCGCTGGTCACCCTGGCGGACACCGTGTGCGGCACGGCGGCCTTCACCACCGGGCACATGTGCGTCACCCTGGACTGCTCCATGCAGTATCTGGCCCCGGCGTCCGGAGCGCGCATCACCTGCACGGCCACGCCCAGGAAGCTGGGCAAAACCGTCCTGGTGTACGAGGCCGTGCTCACCGACGACACGGGCCGGACGGTGGCCACCGGGGTTTATACCTTTTTTGCCAAGGGGCCGGCAAACTGACCCGCATCCTAGACAGGCGCGCCGCAGGGCGCGCCTGCTTTATTTCAGATGACCTCCCCCGAGGCATCCCGGGTGCCCAGCAGGTCGTCCAGCCGCAGCAGGGCGGCGAGAAAGACAAACAGGGAGGCCCACAGGTTGGTGCACGCCGACCGCCGGGCCGCCGGCGTCCCGCCCCGGGCGGTCTCCCGCTCCGTCTTGAGGGCCAGACAGAGGAAAAAGCCCAGCGCTCCCACCACCAGGGCCGAGGCGCTCAGGCGGATGGGAAACACCCGGGGCAGGGCGGCCGCCCCCTCGGCATCCCCCTGGAGGGTTCTGCACAGCCCCTCCCGCTGTATGCGCACCCCCAGTAGGAGAGCAGCACCGACAGTACGATCAACAGCAGAAACAGCAGGGATTCATCTACCGTCCTGAGCTGCTCCCTGCAGGACTGTCTCTTCCATTTTTCCACCTCCCTGCCCTATTTTATGGGGATGGGGCAGGTTTTGTGTGTTTTTCTTCTACCTCGTCTGACCTTTTTAAAATAGATTTATTCTGATACTTTTAACAAGGTCAGTTGGAGCGTACAATGGGGACAGATGAAACAAGGAGGGAGCCCCTGTGCGCGAATCGAAAAAACTCCGGCTGCTCTGCCTAGCCGCCCTGTTCGCCGGAGCCATTGCGGTCACCACCGCCTATCTGCTCCATATCCCCATCCCCACCGGCGGCTACATCCACCTGGGAGACGCGCTGATCTACCTGGCGGCCTGTCTGCTGCCCGCCCCCTACGCCGTGGGCGCCGCCATGGTGGGGGCCGGGCTGGCGGATCTGCTCACCGCCCCTCTGTGGGTGGTCCCCACGCTGCTCATCAAGGCCATGGTGGCCCTCCTGTTTACCAGCCGGGCCCCGCGGCTCCTCTGCCCCCGGAACGGGGCGGCCCTTCTGCTGGCCTGCCTGCTCTCCCCGGCGGCCTACGGCCTGGCCGCCTGCCTGCTGCTGGGCGGCGTCAACGCCTTCTGGCCCCAGTTCCTGGGCACGCTGGTACAGGCGGTGGGCAGCGGGGCGGTCTTTACTGTCTTGGCGCTGGCCCTGGACCGGGCAGGCGGTAAAGCCAGGCTCGCTCCCCACAGCCAGGGCTGACTTTTTGCTTCATGGTGTCCACAGAACGGATGCGCTCAAAGTGCTCCGGCGCGAAGGTGGGGATTGGGTCGAAGCAAAACTTCCTGCTGGGGGCACACAGGGTGTCTCCAATGGAGAAAATGCCCGGGTCGAACACGCCAATGATGTCTCCGGCGTAGGCCTCCTCAATGATCTCCCGCTCGGCGGCCATCAGCTGCTGGGGGCGGGACAGGCGGATCTTCTTGCCGCCCTGGATGTGGTAGACCTCCCGGTCTGCCTCAAACTTTCCGGAGACGATGCGCATAAAGGCGATGCGGTCCCGATGGGCCTTGTTCATGTTGGCCTGGATCTTAAAGACAAAGGCGGAAAAGTCTTCGTCAAAGGAATCGATCACATCATCCCCGGCTTTTCGGGGCAGGGGAGCGGTCGTCATGCGGAGAAACTCCTCCAGGAAGGGCTCCACACCGAAGTTGGTCAGGGCGGAGCCGAAAAACACCGGAGACAGCTTGCCGTGGCGCACCCGGTCCAGGTCGAAGTCACAGGAGGCCCCGTCCAGCAGCTCGATCTCATCCACCAGCTGGTTCCGCTTGGCCTGCCCGATCAGGTCGGCCAGGGCGGGATCGTCCGGCTCGATCTCGGTGGCGGTGGCTGCCCGGGCGTTGGTGTTGGAGGTGAAATGGATCACCTTCCGATTCTGCCGGTCGTAGACGCCCTTGAACTCCTTGCCGCAGCCGATGGGCCAGTTCACCGGCGTAGGTCTCCAGACCCAGCTCCTTCTCCAGCTCCTCCCACAGCTCGAAGGGGTCCCGGGCCTCCCGGTCCATCTTGTTGATGAAGGTGAAGATGGGGATGTCCCGCATGGCGCATACCTTGAACAGCTTCCGGGTCTGGGCCTCCACGCCCTTGGCCGCGTCGATGACCATGACCGCGGAGTCGGCGGCCATGAGGGTGCGGTAGGTGTCCTCGAGAAGTCCTGGTGGCCCGGGGTGTCCAGGATGTTGATGCAGAAGCCCTCGTACTGGAACTGCATCACCGAGGAGGTGACGGAAATGCCGCGCTGCTTTTCGATCTCCATGGTCACGTCAGTGGTTGCCTGCGGCGGTGGTGCTGCTGAAGCCGAAGGTGCGGTAGAGCATCAGGATGTAGTCGCCGCGGGTGAGGGTGGAGGCGGGGCTGAAGGTGGCGCCGTCGCCCGTGCCGGTGGTAATGCCGTAGGCGGCCAGGAACTCCACGGAGGCGCCCGCCCAACTGTTATAGCTGTCCATATCGCTGAAGCGGGAGGAGGCGGAGGGCGTGACCATCACCTGAACGGTGCCGGTATACTCGATGCCGTCGGCATCCTTGCCCACATAGGGGATGGTCACAATGCCGCTGTAGCCCGCTTTGGGCAGGAAGGTGACCTCGCCCAGCAGGTAGACGCCGCCCACGGAGTAGTCCACGGAGGAAACCACCTCGCCGCGGTACTGGGTGGGGGTGTGGAAGTTGTAGTAGAGCTGTCCGCCGGTGGTGTCGGGGGCGGGGAACCGGACGGAGGTCAGGGCCTTGCCGCCCCGGGCCGCGCAGGCGGCGGTAAAGTCGGCGGCGTTGAAGTCCACGGCCAGGCCGGTGGAGGTGTAGGTGATGATGGTGGGCTCACTCAGTGTCACATAGGTCAGCTTGACCTCGCCGTAGAAGGACTTGCCGTTGGTGGCCTCCCCCTCAAAGGGGATGCGCACGGAGCTGCCGGTGCCGCTGCCGGGGACAAAGGAAACCTGGTCCAGCCGGGGGGAGAGGAGGCGCGGTAATAACGGCCGGAGCCCACCTCAGACTCGCCGGACTCGCCGTGCTGGTAGTACAGATAGCCGCCGCGGCCGGAGTCGTACTCAAAGATCACATAGTTCAGATTGGCGCCGGTCTCCTTCACGCAGGCCTCGTTGAACGCGTCCGTCTGGAAGTTGACGGTGGAACCGTTGCCGGCCTGGAGCTCCACGGTGATGTCGGCGCCGCCGGCATCGCCCACCCGAATGACCAGCTCGCCGGAGAACTTGTCGCCGTCGTCCGCCCTGCCCTCAAAGGGGATGGTGACCGCCCCTTCAAAATTGCGCTTGGGTACGAAGGTCAGATCGTCGATCTCGTCGGCGGATTTCCTCGTCCTCGTCAATCTCCTCCTGATCCCGCTTGTCATAGTCCCGGTAGAGGGTGCCCTCCCGGGAGGAGGGCAGCTCGGTGAACCAGACCCGTCCCACCTCGGTGCCGCTGGTCTCGTCGTAGACGAACTCGTCGAAGTCGTCATAGTCAAAGTCCACCGTGTCGTTGACGTCCACATCGTACGTCACGTCGCCCCTGGCGGCGCTGCTGCCTGGCCGCCGCCCACCTCGATGACCAGGTCGCCGTAGAACTTATCCCGGGCATCCGACCGGCCCTCGAAGGACAGGGTAACCGTCCCCTCATAATTCCGCTTGGGCACAAAGGTCAGGTATTCGATCTCGTCCCGGTCGAACTCCTCGTCCTTCTCTACTTCGCGTTCACTGAGTAGCCATAGTCGTAGTAGAGGGTGCCCTTGCTGGAGGAGGGCAGGTCGGTGAAGAAGATGTAATCGACCTCAGTGCCGTCCGACTCGTCGTAGGCATAGTCGTCAAAATCGTCCACGTCCAGATCCACGGCGTCGTTGACATCCACCTCATAGGTCACTTCGCCGTCAGAGGATGAACGCCCTGTGCCATTGACCTCAATATAAAGTGTACCAGAAAAATTCATCACCCTGGTCGGACTCACCGCTAAAACCGATCGTTACGGAACCATCGTAGTCCCTCATCTGGCACAAAGGCGAGATCATCGTAGGTCTCTGCGGGTAAAGCTCTTCTCGTTTCGACCTCATATTCGTCTCGGCCGTCATAGTCAAAATATAGCACACCCTTACTGGACGAGGGTAAGTTTGTAAACCAGAGCTCATCCACCTCGGTACCCTGTGACGTTTCTGGAAAAATCGAAGTCCTCCTTTCCAAGTAGAGGACCTCATCCGCATCCACCTTCGTATTCTACATTTCGGCTCGCCGCCATGGCCCCGGGTACCAGGCTCGTTAAAAGGGCCAGACTCATACCCGCGGACAGCAGCCGGGCAAGCCCTCTATGGGTTCGCTTCATGTTCATTCTCTCCTTCCAATGCAGGTTTTTTTCTTGGTTATATATTCCATTATCCAACATTACAGACGAAATGTCCAGAGCAAGGTTCCCGGTTTTCATTAAAAAAAAAATCTTAAAGTTTGATCAGAACAGCCGGGAGGGAGCCCGCAGGCTCCACTCCCGGCTGCCGCCGTATATGAAATTGCGCTTATGCCTGCCTTACTCGGCGGGGCGGACCAGCACCTCGTCGGTCTCACCCAGCAGGATGGACTTCTCGCTGGGGCGCAGTTCGCCGGTGTTCTCGTCGCGGCCCTGGAGGACAAAGCGGGCGTCAGGATCGCCGATGGACTGGGCGGCCTCGTTGGAGCCCTGCCAGATGGGGTCGCTGCCGGGCTTGCGGTAACGGTTGAAGATGACGCCCAGCTCGGTGTCGCCGCTCTCCATCCAGTCGGTCATCATGTTCCAGTCGCCGGAGCTGTCGCCGAAGACCATCGGGCCCGGCATGTTGTCGTACTGGGGCGCGATGAAGTTGGTGATAATGGTGCTCTTGCCCTCACCCTGGGTCTGGGCGTACTTGCCCCTCGCCGCCCCAGTCGTAGTTATACTCGTTGATGTAAGCGGCCGTCCTCGCCCAGCTTGTTGCGCATGGCGTAGACGTGGTCCTCGGGCAGGTTGTAGCCCATGGTCTCATTGGCGGCCAGCACGGTGTCGATGGGGGGGAGGCGGAAACGATATACACGTCGATGCCGTTGGCCTGGAGGGTGGCATACAGGTCCTTCAGCTCGTCGGTGAAGGTCAGGCCGGTGATAAAGTCAATCGAGACAATGCCGGTCTTGCCGGGCAGCTCCACGGGAGAGGTCCAGGTTTCCTCGGCATAGCGGCCGTAGTCTGCCCAATACTGGTGGGCGGCGGCAGCCAGCTCTGCACCTCGTCGGGGGTCATGCCGGTGAACAGATAGCCAACCCAGGGGTAAGAGACGGCGTGATCAAAGTAGTCGCCCAGGTTGCCGTACATGAAGCGCAGCTTGGCGGCGAAGTCCTGGTACTGGTTGGACGCGTGGATGTAGTTGAGGTCCTTGTCCCCCTCAAAGCCCTCGTAGTTGGCATAGATCCACTCGTAATCGCTGGTGATGTCGGCCACCAGGGTGGGGGGGTGATGTTCTTGCCGTCCAGGCTGGTGCCCATGGACTTGTTCAGGTCGGGAATGCCGGTCTCCAGAACGGCCTCCATGTCGGCGGGGTCGATCTTGAATTGCAGGTTCTCAATCTGGTAGATGAGCAGGGCCTCCTGAATGTCGAAGATCACGGAGGTGTTGTCAAAGTCAAAGACCACGTACTTGCCCTGGTTGGCGTTCTCGTCAATCACGGCCTGGATGCGGGCGCGGGTAGCGGGGGCCCAGTTGCCGGTGATGAGCTGGGTGGCGTCGGGCTTGTAGTGGGAGCCGGTGTCGATGGCCGCAGTGTCGGTGGCCTTATCCCAGGTCAGGCCCACGTCCAGCGCGCTGGCGAAATCGCGCAGCTTGTAATAGTTGTTGCCGTTGTCAATATTGTATCCCTCGACAGCGGCCGCCTTACCGTCCACCGTGACCTTGGTGGAGGCGGGCACCAGAGAACTGGCTGCCAGCGCCGCGGGAATGCTCAGGCCCATGGTGAGGGCGAGCCCCAGAGCGATCAGTTTGGATGGCTTATGGGATTTCATTTCATGTTTCCTCCTCTTTTTCTTTCCTTGCGACCGGGAGTCCTCCGGCGCGGAGTCTCCAGTGGTCAGAGCCCCTGACCCCGCAAGGTGTTTTGCATGATACCATGAGCATCTTCCAATTGCAACCATGCTCACATTATTCTGCCTTTTGCCCGATTTCAGCCACTCTATTTTGTTTAGATTGTATATATTTATTCTCCCATTTGTCATTATTTTTAGTGAGCATGCTCTACAAATGCGGTAAACTCCAATTATTTACCTCCCTTTTACAGCGCCATGGTGGCAGTTGGGCTCTGATCCGGCCTACACTGGACAGGAACCGTACCTCCCGCCCCGCAGAAAGGAGAACCCCCATGCTTCCCTGTCAGAGCCAATGTCCCTCCTACCACAGCGGCTGCCACAAGAGCTGCGCCTGCTGGAAGGCCTTTCAGGAGCGCCAGCGCCTCCAGCGCCAGGCAAAAAAGAAGTATCTGAAGTTCTACGGCGCGCTGTGCGCCCAATCCCTCCGCCAGCTCACTGCCGGACAGTCCCGCCGTCCGGCGTGGTGACTGCATGCCCGCGCTCTCCTGTCACGGCGGCGGCAAAGGCCCCTCTCCGCCGGACGGCGGGGAGGGGCCTTCTCTGCCTTGCTTTACTTGCGGCGCTTGCCGGTGTAGATGCACATGAGCATACAGAACACGGCGCCCCAAGCCCAGAATCTATGCTGTTTCATTGCCAGGCTCCTTTCCCTGGGCCCCGCGCCCGCCGGGCGCGGGCAGATAGGGCCGCATGCTGGCGGCGCTGATGGCCATGGTAGAGGCATTGTGCAGCAGGGCCGTGGTGGTCGGCGGCAGTATGCCGAAAATCCCCAGCGCCAGCAGGCTGGTGTTGATGGTCAAAATCGACCTGTAGTTGCGGTTAATGCGCTCCAGCATCCGCTGGGAGAGGCGGCGCAGGGCGGCCAGCTCCCGCAGATCGGAGGAGAGGAGGGTAATATCCGCCACCTCCCGGGCCAGGTCAGAGGCATCCCTCATGGCCACGGATACATCCGCGGCGGCCAGGGCGGGGGAGTCGTTGACCCCGTCGCCCACCATGATGAGCCTGCTGCCGCCCTCCTTGTAGCCCTCGATCAGGGAGGCCTTGTCGGCTGGGAGCACCTGGGCGCGGAACGTGTCGATGCCCAGCCGCTCACACACCGCCCGGGCGGCGGTCTCCTGGTCGCCGGTGAGCATGATCACCCGGCGCACCCCCAGCGCCCGCAGGGCGGCGATGGCCTCAGCGGCCTCGGGGCGGGGCGGATCGCTGATCAACAGCACACCGGCCAGCCTGCCGCCGATGGCCAGATAGAGCACCGAACGGCCGCGGGCGGCCGCGGCGATCCGCCTAGCCTGTTCGTCGGTACAGGCAACGCCCTCGTCCTCGAAGATGAAGTGGCGGCTGCCGATGAGGGCCCGCTCCCCCTCCAGGGTGGTGGCCACGCCGTGGGCCACCACATACTCCACCTCGGCGTGGCGCTCCTCGTGGTTGAGGCCCCGCTCCTCGGCGGCGCGGGTGACGGCCCGGGCCATGCTGTGGGGGAAGTGCTCCTCGATGCAGGCCGCGCACCGCAGCAGCTCGTCCTCCCCCCGGCCGGTGAAGTCCAGAACCTCCTCCACCCGGGGGCAGGCGGCGGTGAGGGTGCCGGTTTTGTCGAATACGATGGTATCCGCCTCGGCAAAGGCCTCCAGGTATTTGCCGCCCTTGACCATAATACGGCGGGCGGAGGCCTCCCGCATGGCGGAGATGATGGAGATGGGGGTGGACAGCTTGATGGCGCAGGAGTAGTCCACCATCAGTACGGACAGGGCCCGGGTCACATTCCGGGTCAGCAGGCCCACCGCCAGGGCCCCGGCAAAGCTGAAGGGCACGATGGCGTCGGCCAGCCGCTCGGCCTGGCTCTGGGCTCCGGCCTTCAGCGCCTCGGAATTCTCAATGAGGCCCACGATCTGCTGAATCCGGCTCTCGCCGGCCAGGGCCGCGGCCTGGATTACCAGACTGCCCTCCTCCAGCACGGTGCCGGCGTAGACGGTGGAGCCCTGGCGCTTGTGGACGGGGAGGGGCTCGCCGGTCATGGACGCCTCATTCACCATGGCGTCGCCGTCTGTGACAGTGCCGTCCACCGGGATCAGGGCGCCGGAGCGCACCCGGATACGCTCCCCCAGAGCCAGGCGGCCCATGGGGATGGATTCCTCGGAGCCGTCCTCCGCCACCCGCCACACGGTGTCCACGTGGATGGCCAGGCTCTGGGTCAGGGTGGTCTGGGTGCGCTTGCGGGTGTAGTCCTCCAGCAGGGGCGGACAGGCCCAGCAGGAACATGACCGAGCCGGCGGTGGACCACTCCCGCCGGGCGATGGCTCCGGCGATGGAGGCCGCATCCAGCACGGCCACGTCCAGCCGCCCCCCGCCCAGGCTTCTCAGGCCCTCCCGCCAGTAGCCCGCCGCGTTCCACAGAGTCACGGCGCAGCGGACAGGGAAGGGAAGAAACCACTTTTTCAGGAAATGGCGGGCGGCCATGGAAAGGAGCCGGCCCAGAAACTGGCTGTCCACCTGGCGGAGCTGGTCATCGTCGGCGGCGGTCCCCACCGGCAGGGCGTCCCGCCGGAGCCCCCGGAGTACTGCCAGGGCCTCCGCCCGGCCCTCCCCCTCGTAGCACACCAGCACGCTGCCATTGAGCGCACAGGTGACGGCCTCCCGCACGCCCGGACGGCCCAGGAGCAGGGCGGCAATGCCGTAGCCCTGCTCCTGGGTAAACGCATCCGGGCCGAAGCGCACCCGAAGGCGGCCGGGCTCGTCGTATGCGATGCGATATCTCATGGCTGCGTTACGCCTCTTCGGCGGTCTCCTGGGTCGCCTTCTGCTTGGCCTCCGCACACAGATCCTGAGCGTCCTCCTTCATGTTCTGGAGGGTCACCCTGGCGTCCTGCTGGAGCTTCATGCCCTTGGCCATGCCGGCCACGCAGAGCTCACGGGTCTTGGGGAGACTTGGCAACCTTGGCTCCCACCAGGGCGGCGGCCACGCCGCCGGCAAAGCAGAGGATCTTCGGATTCTGATACCACTTCATGATTGGAAAACTTCCTTTCTCTGTCTGTCTGGAACATGGATGGGCTCAAAACAGTGGCGGGGCAGCTCGGAGACTGCCGCGCAGGCGGCCTTCCACGCCTCCTCATAGGACAGCTCCATCCGGTTTTGCAGCGTCTCGGCCAGTTTGTCCGTCTGGCTGGCCAGCACCCGGGCCCACCGGCAGCCGTCGTCGGTCAGGTGTACCTTTTGCCGTATGGCGGCAAAGCAGGGGGCGCACAGCAGGTTGAAGATCATGAAGCTGTAAGCCGCAATGGGGGTGAAGGCCGCATGGATCTGGGGCCAGATCTCCTCCCCCGCCTCCGAGATCTCACCGGTATACTGGAAGAGCACCCCAAAGGTAGCTACCACGTTCTCCTTAGCGACCAGGCCGGTGAAGGTGGCCACAGTGGAGCGCCAATCTCCAAAGCCCAGGGGGACAAAGATCACCGCGATGGCGCTGCCGATGGCGGCCAGCAGAGAGTGGTCGCTGTCCTCCACCATGCCGAAGCCCGCCTCTGTGAAGCCGAAGCCCTGGAGGAACCACATCAGAATGGCGGAGAGGAGGATGACCGTACCGGCCCGCTTGATGAAGGACCAGCCCCGCTCCCAGGTGGCCCGGAGCACGTTGCCCGCGGTGGGGGCGTGGTAGGCGGGCAGCTCCATCACAAAGGGGGCAGGTTCACCTGCGAAGGGCCTCGTCTTTTTCAGCATGACGCCGGAGAGGATGACCGCAGCCACACCGATGAAGTAGGCGGAGGTGGCCACCCAGGCGGAGCCGCCGAACAGGGCGCCCGCAAACAGTCCGATGATGGGCATCTTGGCTCCGCAGGGGATAAAGCCGGTGGTCATAATGGTCATTTTGCGGTCCCGGTCCTGCTCAATGGTGCGGGAGGCCATGATGCCGGGGACGCCGCAGCCGGTGGCCACCAGCATGGGGATAAAGGACTTGCCGGACAGGCCGAAGCGGCGGAAGATCCGGTCCATGATGAAGGCGATGCGGGCCATATAGCCGCAGTCCTCCAGCACCGACAGCAGCAGGAAGAGCACCAGCATCTGGGGAACAAAGCCCAGTACAGCGCCCACACCGGCCACAATGCCATCCTGGATCAGGCCGTAGAGCACAGAGCCCTCCACCACGTTCAACGCCCCCAGCACGGCGTCAAACCAGCCGGGAACGATCTCTCCAAAGAGCACATCGTTGGCCCAGTCGGTGCCAAAGGTGCCGATCCCGATGCCCCAGGGGTCGCCGCTGCCGTCAAACAGGGCGGCGGGAGAGGTCCCCATGGCAATGGCATAGACCAGGCCCATCACCACCACGAAGATGGGCAGGGCCAGGATCCGGTTGGTCACGATCCGGTCGATCCGGTCCGAGACGGTCATTCCGCTGCGGTTCTTCTGATAGGCCCCCTTTAGCATGGAGGTGATGTACTCATAGCGCTCGTTGGTGATGATGGATTCGCTGTCGTCGTCCAACTCCCGCTCACAGGCAGTGACAATCTCCTCCAGCGGTCCGGCCAGCTCCTGGCCCGCCAGCTGCTCCATCACCAGCAGCTGCTACTGGGGAACGTGTACCAGGGCGATGGACCACCGATCTGCTCCAGGGCCTCTTCTACCCGGCCGGAAAACCGGTGCCGGCAGCCCTGCCAAGTCCCAGCCTTGGCCATCTCCACCGCCAGCCGCGCACGTTCAGCTCCATGGGGTCGCCCAGAGGGGCGACCTTGCGCACGTGCAGCGCCACGCCCTTGGTGATCCCCATGTCCATGATCCGGCGCTTGACCGCCCCCTCACCGTGGAGCTTAACCACCGTGACAGTGTCTCCTACCTTTGCATCCCGCAGTGTCTTCATGTTCTGTCTCCTCTCCTCAGATCATAACCCGGTTGGCCATAGTCCTGTCCAGAGCAATGCGGCTGTCCTTGACCTGCACAATCAGGTTGCCGCCCAGCTCGCTGACCACCGTAACCGTTCCGTCCACCACAAATCCAAGCTCGGCCAGGTGCTGGCGGATCGTTCCGTCATCCTTCCCGGTAATCTTCCGAATGGTCACCGTCTCGCCCTGCTTTGCCAGCGTCAGAGGCATCATCGTGGCTTCTCTCCCTTACAGGTTAACTTCTGCTAACCAATTTTCTTTTATCAGGCGGTTAGTGTTTACTAACCGCCCAGAACAAATTGAGTTTACACCCGCTAACTCAATTTGTCAATAGTCTTCTGCATATTTTTCCCTCTGCACAAAATTGCCCCGGTGCGCAGAGCCGCACCGGGGCAATTTTTCGGTTCTATCCCGCGAAAAAGCGCAGCACCACCGCCGCCAGCAGCACAACCACCGCGCCAGTGGCCGCCAGATCCACGGTCAGCGCCAGCGTGCGCCGCCGCCGGACCGGCCGGGGCCGGCCGGGCGCCTCCTCCCGCGGGGCATACTCCTCCGGGCGGGCAGCCTGCCGGTAGGCGGTGAAATCCACCACCTTCCCGCCCGCAGGCATCACCGGGCGGCGGGGCCGGGGGACAAAGGCATAGCAGACCGTCTCCTGCCCGCCGCTGGCCCTGCGGTCCGCGGCTTCTCCGCAGACAGTGAGTCGTTTGGCATCCAGACTGTAATAGATGGTCTCCATGTCGTTCCCTCCTGCATCGGTTTTCCAGTTGACAAACCGATTTTACTCCATGCTCTGTCCCATAGACCGGACCGGGCCGGCCCGGTCCCGCGCTCTGTCTGTATAGACGGGCTGGGTCGAAAAAAAGACCCAATGGGTTAAATAGAACTTTCGTTCGATTTAAGTATACAACATTTGTTCGATTTTTGCAAGCCCCATTTATGTACGGCAGCACAAAAAACGGGACAGCCCGCCAGGGCCGTCCCGTTTTTGGGAGGTTATACTATACAGATACCGATTTCTGCGCAAGATATAACTGTGCGTATCCTCCGCCCTTGGCCATAAGCTCCTCATGGGTCCCCTCCTCCTGAATGCCGTTGCCGTCAATGACGAGAATACGGCTGGCAGAGCGGATGGTGGACAGGCGGTGGGCGATGATGAGGGTGGTGCGGCCCTTTGCCAGCTCGTCAAAGGCGGACTGGATGCGGGCCTCGGTGACCGAGTCCAGGGCGGAGGTGGCCTCATCCAGAATAAGAACGGGCGGATTTTTTAGGAAAATGCGGGCAATGGACACCGCTGCTTCTGGCCGCCGGAGAGCATGGCGCCCCGCTCGCCCACCTGGGTCTGGAAGCCGTCGGGCATGTCCAGGATGTCGTCGTAGATCTCCGCCCGCTTGGCGGCCTCCACGATCTCGGCCTCGGTGGCGTCAGGCCGGCCGTAGCGGATGTTGTCGTAGATGGTGCCGGCAAAGAGAAAGACATCCTGCTGGACGATCCCGATATTGGCCCGCAGGGAGTGCTGGGTGAGGGTGCGCACGTCCTTTCCGTCCACCAGCACCCGGCCCTCGGTGACATCGTAGAACCGGGGGATGAGCTGGCACAGGGTGGACTTGCCGCCGCCGGACGGGCCCACCACCGCCACGGTCTCGCCGGGCCGGACGTGCAGCGTGACGTGCTCGAGCACCGGCAGATCGGAGGGCTCATACCGGAAGGTCACGTCCTCCACCCGGATGTCCCCCTTCACGTCGGTGAGCTCCTGGGCGTCCGGCTCGTCCTGGATGTCGGGCTCCACCCGCATCAGGGCCACAAACCGCTTGAAGCCCGCCATGCCCTG
>VOFH01003581.1_pt1 | contig 17068 bp, 33 predicted proteins | sample 5384091 | NCBI WGS metagenome assembly VOFH01 (sample SAMN12384727, study PRJNA508395) | human gut metagenome | isolation source: healthy gut G | host: Homo sapiens
TCGGTATGCTTCGTTCCAGTTACGTATTTGCTGAAGCAGTCCATCAGACGTTTCAGCGCAACCTTCAGTTAATCATCCAGAAATCCGATCCAGACCAAATCCCAGCGTAAGAAATAAGATCGGAATGATCTTTCGGATAAATCTTTTTATATAAAAGCACCGATCGTCACTGTTACTGCAATCAGAAGAGATCAAGGCCACCCATGGTCCGGTTCCCGCCTTGGAAAGGGTGGGACTTCCACGCCGTCGGGTACGTTCCGTCTGGGATGCTTTCAGTCTCCTCGAAACGGAGATGATCACTGGTTTCCAGAATCACACTGATCACAAAGAAATAATCGCCGAAGTATCGCAATGTTTTAAAATCCATACTTACCTCGTACATTATGAGACATTTTTCTTTCGTTCAGTACGATTCTAAGTATAAATACTTCCCTCTGTTCATCAACCGTTATTCCACACTTCACACAAATGCTTCCGAAAATTCCGTGATTCTGCCTCATTTCTGTTTTGCTCTCCTCTGTCACGACTGCTGCTTTATCTATTCCAGATACGGCAGCACATTCTCAAAAATCGTTTTTCATCACCGGGGCTGCTATTGTTCCGCCATAATAGATTCCCTGCGGATTATAGATGATGCGGGCCCCGAGGGATCCGCCGGATCATCGGCACGGGCAAAACCGAGAAAAGAGGAACATCTAGTTTGGCACTTCTGGGCAATGTCTGAGAGTAGCTGTTTTCCCGCCGATCCGATATCCTTCCACCTGCCCGTTTTTCCTCCACCCTCTTTCCACTACCATTTCCAGGGCATAGCGCATTTTCTCGATGTCTGCCCCGAAAAGAATTTTCTTTTTCTCATATGAATACGTTTTGTATGACCTTTTTCCATCGGTTTTTGACCTTTGCCGAAATGAGGGTGGTTCTCTCCCCACCGTTGATCAGAGATGCGGCTGTCGTTGCCAGCTGCGAGAAGGTAATCTGGAATGAGCCAGATGCGATAGTTGCCAGTTCCACTGGCCGATAGTAACATGCATAATGGTTTACTTCCCAAACAGATCAATGCCTGTTTTTCAATAAACCAGATTTTTGAAAATAATCGTAATATTTTTCCACTTTTAAATGTATTGCATCAATAAAAGCCAGTTACAGGAACATGATTCCCTGTGCAAGGTCTGTGTCCATGGCCAAGTTCTTCTTGCTGGTGAATCCATGAACAGCTACCACCCGAAAGCCAGGATGAGGAAAGAGCAGTCACACAACGTTACCACCGCGGCTTCAAGCCCCTGCTGATGCCGTGATAATTTTAAATGTAGAACTTGGTTTCATACGTGTCATTGATACAGGTATTTCGCCACATCCGATTTAGCGATCCGTCCGTTCCTTAGGTCTGATACAGAAATACAGACTCGGCAGTGTACGGATCATTCAGATCAAATCTGGTACATTTACACAGGCATAGATTTCGCCGTTTTGAGGATTAAGCAGAAGAACCGATACTTTCTCCGCTTCTTTTGTTCCATCACACGTTCAGCCTCCTGCTGGGCATACATCTGCATATTATAATCCAGACTGACAGAGATCGATCCCTCTAGGTTCCTTTCGTTTTTCCCCGATTCCATTTTGCTCGATTCCTCAGGGCATCCGTTGTTAGAATTGTCCCGTTGATTCTTTTAACACTTCCTCGTATTTTACTTCCAGTCCGATGATTCCCTGATTATCTCCTCCAGTAAATCCAAGTACCCGGGAAGCAAGCCCGCCATACGGATAAAATCTTCGAAAATCCTCGTCCACTTTTACGCCGGCAAACTGATATTCCCGGATCTTATCCCCCACTTCTTTTCCACATTTGTTTTTACTCTTTCGATCGAGGATATTTTATTCACCCGTTTTCATCTTCTGCCTCATCGATTCCCAACTCTTTGTCAGCATCGCAATTACCTTTTCCGGTTTCTTTGATCTGGCTGTGAATCACGGATATCGTACAAACTGTTTTATTATCTGCCAGTACAACTCCGTTCATCGAGAATTCGCCCTCTCGCGGCCTTGATCTTACGCTCTCTTTCGTGCAGATCATCGGCTTTTTTCGCATAATATTCCGACTGTACTACCATCAGATTGACCAATCGCCCTATCAAAACTGTCAGCATAAGCATACATCCCAGAAAAACCACCAGCGTTTTCTTATGAAATGTTTATTTTTTTCATAAAAAGCCCGCAAAACTTTCCATTTAATGTATGGTCACTTCTGCGAGGTTATTCGTATTCCTGTTTTTACTTAATTTTCGTTTTTGTATGGCCGCTTCTTCATCAGTGATGCCTTCACTCTCTGCTTGTTCAAGCTTGGTTTCACTGTCATCCTCGGCGGTGCAGCCGTTGTTGTATCATCAGTGCTGTCAGAACTGTCTGTTGGACTCTGCCTGCTGATTGATCAGATTTTCCAGATAAGTCATCTTTGCTTTGCTTTATCGTTACCTCTTCATCCTGGAAAATATTCAGATACGGAAGAATCTCTGTCATAACACCCTTTATAAATATACTGTGCATACAGGCTGTCTGCCTGATATTCTGTATTGGTTCATCAACAACCACATACACGACCACCTAGCGGATCATCCAGCGGTGCGAAACCGATAAATGATACCAGATATTTTTATCCTCACGGGGTATTTCTGTGCAGTTCCTGTTTTTCCGCCCATACTGTAACCGTCTACCCCCGCTGCTGCTCAGGAAATTTACCATCGGAGACTCCATAGCAGTCCCCATATGCTGGCGGATCAGTGCTGATACATCACTGGATACAGTCTGTTTTGTTACTACAGGCTGCACATCTTTGATCCATCATCCGTCCTCGTTCAATATTTTTACTGACCACATGTGGCTGATAATAATATCCACCATGATCCTGGAGAACAGATTGCCGCAATCTCTGAATCATCGTACAGGTATCCCTGTCCGAAGGAAGCACTGGCAAGTTCGGTACTTCCCTGATGAAGACTTTCTTCGGTGAAGTATACCCTGTTGCTTCTCCCGGAAGATCAATACCCGTAGTAGCACCGAAATTAAATATTTTCTGGTACTTCAGGAATTCCTCCGGTCCCAGAAGAGCTCCGATTTGCATCAACCCATCGTTACAGGAATGCTTGATCAGATCTGACAGGGTTTCCGTTCCATGTGCTCCCGGATAGATAGAACATCTGATTCTGGTTCCATAAACATCTGATAACCGTCGCAGACAAACGTATCCGATGGCTGCACCATCCGCATCCAATGCTGCACCAATGGTGCGGTTTTGCACCGTCGATCCGGTTCAAAAGCATCGCTGATGCAATAATTTTCAGATACCGTAAAGATTCTTCAGCATCGTACCATTATCCATCCATGATCTCATCCTGCGAATAATAGGAAGTAAGATCTCTTGATTGTTCAGATCATACGGGTTATCCGTCGCCATGGCAAGAATCTCACCATTTACCGATTCGCAACAATGACACCTACATTTTGCCGCTCCTTCTGGCCCTCTCGGACCATTTGCCATACCATCCATAAAATTGCTGATATATTTTTCTACTACCTGCTGAATATTAAGATCAATAGTTGATTCCACACTGTTGCCGTTAATCGGATCGATAATATTCTGTTCTACATCAACATCTGAGTTGTAATATCCGAACTGTCTTCCGTTAACTCCGTTCAGAGTACTGGAATAATAACCTTCGATTCCCCAGTCCCGCTGTTTCCCGTATACGTAAATCCAACCAGATGACTGGCTGTGGAATTCAGAGGATATACTCTCCGGTAATCTTCTTCAAAACCATACCCCTTTGATGTTCGAACGCTCTGCAATTTCTTCTTTTGTCAGTTTTCTTTTGCTTCTTCAGATACATCGGTATAATCTTCAAACGCTTTCTTCTGATTGATAGAAACATTGCTTTGCAAAATCTGATACTGACTGTCTTTTGTAGTCTCATCTTCCAGTTTCTTTCGAACAGTTTCTTCATCCAGCCCCATCACATCAACCAGCGCTTTTATGGTTGGTTCTACATATTCTTCTTTTGTGTTGACTCTTTGCAGTCCAGAATAACTTTATATACTTTCTCACTGGTCGCCAGTACTACCCCGTTTCTGTCTGTGATATCTCCACGTTTGAACGGAATCACACGGCTGTCGTACTTTTGCTGCGACTGACTTAATACCTGTTTGCTGTACTGATTTCCCTGGCTGGCATTGATCACTGTGATTCGTATACCTAAACCTACGAAAGCCAGTACGACCATTCCAAACAGCCATACCAGCTTCATACGCATCTTACTATTTATCTTTCTTGTTAAAGGGATTCCCCCTTTTCTTTCTTCTCTTTCTTTGCACGCAACCACCTTATTTTGTCGTATCAGGTACATCTTTATACTGACGTACATAACTGTTTCCTGCAGTATCAAACTGATAAATCTGATCTTCCTGCGGATAAGTCATCCCCAGTTCGTTCATCGCCTTATCTTTTATCTTTTCCAGATCCACTGATGAAATGACACACTGTTGTATAATGCATCATTGTCTGCTTTCAGCTGACTCAGTTCTGACTCTGCAGTGGCAATCTCCTTTGTTTGTGTCGTGATCGCAGACTTCATCTGCAGATAACGGACACACATAAACAGAACTGCCGCTGATACCACTGCCAGAAACATTACATAACCGCGGCTCATCGCTCTGGTTCTTGCCCGATTTCTGGAAGTTGTCCGCCGAACCTGGGTCTCACTTCCAGGTTCTTCCTGTGGTATGGCCTGAATCTTGCGGACAGTATTACCATCTATCACATACTGTTCCACTGTTCGTTCCCGATCTGGAATTTACCCTTCTGTTTTGCTTTCTGGCCATTGTTGCTGTCTCCTTACTTAGCTTCGGATATCTGACGTTCAAATACCCGCAATTTTGCACTCTGTGAGCGACTGTTCCACTCCAGTTCTTCCTCAGACGGAAGAATCGGTTTTCTTGTTATCACTCTGCCCTTGGATACTTTTCCGCATACACACACAGGAAAGTTCGGCGGACAGGTACATGGATTTTTCATTTCTTCGGAAAATCGTCTTTACGATACGGTCTTCCAGAGAATGGAAGGTAATAATGCAGATCCTTCCTCCGTCATTTTAAAAAGTCAATCATTCCATCCAGCGAATCACGCAGAACGTCAAGCTCATGATTCAGTTCAATCCTGAGCGCCTGAAATGTTCTCTTGGCGGGATGTCCGCCCGTTGCCGGACTTTCATCGGAATGGCTCTTTTATAATCTCCGTTAATTCTCCTGTGGTATGAATCGGTGTCTCCTGTCTTGCCAGACAGATATGTTTTGCAATATTTTTGCAAACTTATCCTCTCCATAGTCACGAATAATCCTGTACAGTTCACTCTCGCTATAAGTATTTACGATATCTTCCGCAGTTTTGGTCTGCCGCTGATCCATACGCATATCCAGAGGCACATCCTCCCGGTACGTAAAAACCGCGTTCTGCATGATCCAGCTGATAGAAGATACTCCCAAATCCAGCACAATACCATCAACAGAGTTGATTCCCTTTTTAATTCCGGGACCATGTGGCAATAATTACTGCGAATGATCATCGTGCGATCCTGATAGTCCCGCAGTCGTTCATCTTGCCGCCTGTATTGCCGCATCGTCCTGGTCTATTCCTATTAATCTCCCCGTGGCAGATAATAATTTTGCATACTTCCGAGGCATGTCTGCCCCTCCCAAAGTTCCGTCAACATAGATGCCGTCCGCTTCATTCCAGATTGTCTATGGTCTCTTTCAGTAATACCGATTTGTGTTTAAACTCCATCTAACACTCTTACTCTTTTTTCACCGGATCTAGATGATAATTCCATCTCCTGCATATCTTCTGCAATCGCATCCATATCATCATAGTCATTATTTTCACTCCACTTCGCCTTGCTCCAGACTTCAATCGGTTCAGATTACGGTGAGTACCACATCTTTCTCAGACCTGCAAATTCCCGTAACGTTGCCGGTACCAGGATTCTCCCCTGTCGATCTAGTTCACATGTTGTCGCACCTGCCACAAAGAATCGTGAAAATTTTCTCATTTTTGTTTGTAAGCGGTAAAGCTTCCAGTTTCTTCTCAAAGATCTTCCACTGTTCCATAGGATAAATAGAAAGGCAGCCGTCTAAACCCTTTGTTAACACGAATTCATCTCCCAGTTCTTCGCGAAACTTAGACGGAATGATCAATCTTCCTTTTTTGTGTCAATTGTATGACTGTATTCTCCCATGAACATAGAATCTACCCTCTTTGAGTGCCGGGAATTTCCTGAATCATGAAATAAACGGTTCTCCCCAACCTTTTTATTTCAGGTGCTTTTCTGGAATCGGCTGCCACACACTCCCTTTCGCACCACTTTTCTCCACTTTCTACCACTTATGCTCTTTATTCTAAACCAAATGCAGGAAGAATACAAGGGGAATTTTGGAAAAAATGAATCTTTCCGGCTGCCTGTGGAGCTTTGGTTCCTTTTAATCGTCCATGCTTTGGTTTCCATCTCTCACTCGTGATATAACTGATAAGTCCAAGCAGTTTATAACTAGCTTTGATCAGTTTTTCCAATCCGGATTCTGCAATTCCAAGATCTTCCAAAACATCTTCTTTTTTCGTCATCCAGCTCTGCAATCTCCTGTTCGATCTGCGCGCAGATCACAAACACACCACTGTTTTCATCTGCGGCAAACTGACGGACTTTCGCCACATGTTCGTTTGTGGCACCATCATCTGCAAGATCGTCTTCGGCAACATTTGCCGCATAGATAACCGGTTTTGCCGTAAGAAGATTGTACTCTTTAAACCATTCTTCTTCCTCTTCGTTCTGCATTTCAAAATTCTTCGCAAGATGTCCTTCTTCCAAAATGCTTTTAACCGCTCCAGCATATCGACTTCTCTGCCAGCTTTTTATCGGCTCTTGCCGCCTTGATGCTTGGCAATTTTTGCCAGACGGCGCTCCAGAATTTCAATATCCGAAAAGATCAATTCCAGATTGATCGTCTCGATATCACGAAGCGGATCAATGCTTCCATCTACATGCACGATATTGGAATCTTCAAAACAGCGTACCACATGAACGATAGCATCTACCTCACGGATATTTGACAAAAAACTGGTTGCCAAGTCCTTCGCCTTTGGAAGCTCCTTTTACCAAACCTGCAATATCTACAAATTCAATGACAGCCGGCACCACTTTCGCAGAATGATTCATCTCTGCCAGCACATCCAGTCTCTCATCCGGCACCGGTACAACACCTACATTCGGATCAATCGTACGACGGCGTCCCCTGTGTCCCAAAAACTATCTTAATAAAAATATAATAGCCGGGTGACCTCCCAGTGCAAGGGGAAAAAGCGAAACATACACACTGGAAGTCCCCGGTTACTACCAAAAATCTATTCAGTTTCCGAAACCTCAGACTGGAATCCCGCCTTTTTAAAACGTAACCTTCAACGTCTTAATCTCATAAAGGTTTCATCTCGAAAGTCGCCTGATTTCCTGTAAATTCTACAGGATCTGCTCCTTCCTCCATCATATTACACTCGACAACAGATGTCAATTCCTTACCGAAAATTAATGTCACGGAAGTTCTTCTGTTATAACACTCGTACAGACGAACGATAACAGCATCTGAATCTTCCGCTTTTTACAACCTCAATCACTGCATTATCCTTATCAGAGGAAACCAGAGAATATTAAGGTAAGTGTTCCTCCTTCATTCTCTTTCCAACTGTAGGTCAGAGGGTTATTGATCTGGTAAGCCTGTTTTACCGTACCAGCTTCTCGCCAGCCGCCCTGATGTGGATAAATAGAATAGGTAAATTCATGCAGTTCTTTATGCTTCCGGGATTCGATGAATAGCAGATTTCAGCATGGACATACCGATCACACCATTACGGACACCAACACCATACTTGCAGTCATTTAACATACTGACACCGTAGCCATCCTCGGACACATCCATCCATTTATGGTGGCAAACTTCAAATTTTGCAAAGTCCCAGGAAGTATTGTCATGGGTATCACGTTTTACGTTACCATACTGGATATCAAATGTAGCTTCGTTGGTATGTACATCGATCAGGGGAGTAGTCTTTACAAAGATCTGATGCTCTTTCCAGTCGATTACATTCTTGATATCGATTCTCGGAATGTCATGATACAGATAAATAAACTGTGTGATCGTGGAATCCAGATATTTACGCTCTACTTTTACGCAGGCTCTTCCGGACCATTTTCCACTACTTCCATCGCAGATACCTGATCGATATCCCAGGATTTTTCTGTATAATAATTGTTTACATCCCATGCATCATAGTTATGCGGACGGTCTTCGTAACTTACAATCACGTTACCTGCTTTGCCCGGTTTCAGTATATCACGGTCTGCTTTCTTATCATAGATCTTCGCAAACTGACCTTTTTCATTATATTCCACCTTGAAGTATTCATTTTCCATCACTTCTGTGGAAACTTGCATGGACGGTGTTGTATCTGCTGCTTCTTCTTTCACGATATAAGTCTTATATCCTTTTCCTGGGACGCCTGCGGCAAAGAATACATATGTGCCGTCTGCAGTTTTCTGAACAGCCAGTTTGGTCTCGCCATCGTAAACTGCAGGTTCTTCCATTCCTTCGGAACAGTAAAGGTTACCAGATCATACGCTGCTGCACTGTTCGGGTTATATACAACCAGCGAATGCTTCGGTGCTTTTACACCAGCAGCGATATGAGCCAGCGTTGCATCAGTCAGCGCTTTATTTTCTGCAAAGATGCCTTCGTACTCTGCTTTGGAATCATCATACACTTCTTTGATCGAAGATCCCGGCAGAATATCGTGGAACTGGTTACGCAGGATGACCTCCCAGCCCTCATGCAGCTCTTTTTTTAGGATATGCACCGCCTGCGGTCTGTGCATCCAGCATTGCGTACATTTCTTCGTTCTGATATGCAAATTCTGCTTTCCGGTTGAACTTTTTGTTTCTTGCCATAGAAGTATAAGTACCTCTGTGGTATTCCAGATACAGTTCGCCTACCCATGTCGGCAGATATTTTTTATCGGTTACATGTTTATCCAGAACATGGAAGAATTCTTTTGCAGTAGACATCTTGGTTCTCGGCATACCTGGGAGACCTTTGCCAGACGTCTCTGATTCTCCAGCATATCTTTGGTTGGACCGCCGCCACCATCTCCGAAGCCGAAGCTGCAAAGTACTTCTTCGTTCAGATATTTTCTGGCTGTATCGTGCCCATGCACCTTTCATCTGGCTTGGATTGATATATCCGTTATAAGTGGTAAAGTGTTCTGTCTCTGTACCACCCTCTACTGCTGCCTTATTATAGTCACGGGTCGGAACAAATGTGTCAGTACACGGCTTCCGTCGATACTCTTCCCATTCGAATGTATCATACGGCATCTTGTTAAACTCGTTCCAGCTGATCTTTGTTGTCATGAAATACGGAATTCCACATTTCTGCAGAATCTGCGGAAGTGCTGCAGAATAACCGAATACGTCAGGAAGCCACAGGATCTCATTGTCCACGCCGAACTCTTTCTTTGAAGAATCTCTGTCCGTGTACAAACTGGCGAACCAGTGCTTCATAAGCGATATTACAGTCTGCCTCTACGAACATACCACCGTCCGGCTCCCAGCGTCCTTTTTGAGCTCTTTCTTTGATCTGTTCATACACATCCGGAGCATTTTCTTCACATATTTGTACAGCTGTGGCTGGCTGGACATAAATACATATTCGGATATTCTTTCATCAGTTCCAGTATGGTAGAAAAAGCTTCGGACTGCCTTTGTCTTCTGTCACGCGCAGAGTCCACAGCCATGCACAGTCAATGTGTGTATGTCCTACACAGTAGATGATCGGGCTTTTCTCACCGTCACAATATTTCTCATAAAATTCTTTTTGTGATGTACTCCTGTGCTTTTTTCAGGCTTTGATAATACTCTTTGAACCTTCTTTTCTCATATCCAGCAGATTCAGAGATTCGTTCAGTGCCTGAATAATCGTAATATATGCCTGATCTTCCGTGTTCAGCAGTCTGGCACTCTGGTACGGAACTTCCAGGTCATAGTAATATTTCTCAGTCTTACGATCCAGTACTTTCAGGCTGGAGTTCATCTTCAGACTGAAGTTCTGGTCTCCGGTAAATGCGGAAAAGAACAATGCGATAGGTGTCTTGCTTTGGCAGGCTCTGCCAGAATGATTTTACTCTGTTTTCACACCGTTTACAAAGATGGAAAACTGGATTCGTTGCATCCCACTCTCCTTCAGGTTTTCAGTTCTTACACTACACACTCTCCGTCAAATTCTTCATACGGTCTCAAAACCAGTAATATTCTCTGTGTCCACCCCACAGTTCCTGGTTCGTAATCTCTGTGTCCAGGATGAGTATCCAGATTGTTTACATCCAGACATCTCATCGGTGCGGATCATCTTGTAACTCGGAATCGCAACCTGCTTCGGATATACCTGTTCCTGCAGATATTCCAGCATTTTACCGATTCTTTTCTTTTAGCGGCCATCATTTTGCTACCTCCTGATAAATAATAACTTATTGGCAACCGTTTCTCTTTACCCCCTGCGGTTGCACAACAAAAACATCACCAATGCCTGTGCACACAGCAAACATTAAATAAATCTGTGTACTTTTTTGCATCCGGCGATGTTTTTTTTATGGTTCTCTTAGAAACAGAACATACAGCAAACCGACAGCTTTTCGTCGAGAACTTTCCCATCACGGAAAGCACTGCTGGTATATTATACCATACACTCTCTCCTTTTTTAAAGTTCTGATGTTATCTTTTTCCTATATTTTATTCATTTTTTCAGTTTTTTTTCGTCAACTGCTTTTTCATAGAAAGCGCAATAATGCAAACAATGAGTTTGCCCATGTGAACCATTCTCTGGTGAATCTTCGATCCTGACAGTCAAATCCTTCGTGCATCACTTTACAGTCTGCATCGGTAGCCAGAAGAGTTTCAGCAGTTCTTTTCTTCTTCGTCATCAGAAGTCAGTCCCTGCATCGTCAGCGCGATGTGCCAGATATACTGATCCGTGTGCGGATTCCGATTCCTTTGCGCTGGCGCCTTCAAAATAATATGGATTCTTTTGCTTAATACAAAGGCTCTTGTATTTTTATAAATCGGATCGTCTTTTCGCAATATGCCAGCCATGGCAGGGACAACAGACTCGGTACATTGGCATCATCCATCAGATTGTAGTTGCCAAGACCATCTGTCTCATGCATAGATCTTTCCGAAGGTTTCATCTTTCCACGATACCATATTTGGATACCTTCCTGGATCTCTGCCTGTAACTCTTTTTGCTTCTTTTTGCCATCTGTGGATCCTGGAAATCTTTCTCCAGGAATTCTGCCATATAATCCAGAACTACGCTTTGCAAACATGTTGGACGGAATCAGATAACCATACTTGCAACGCATCATCACTCCGGGCGGAATCGGACCAAGTCATGCCTATGTAACCTCTGGGGTGCACCCCTTTTCCATCGTTACTTAAGGTATCAGACGGCGGACAGTTGAGACGTACGAAAAGAATACTCCGGAGTTCTCATGGTACTGCTCTGTCTGCCATACATCAGAATGTCGCGAAATGCCTGTTTTACTTCGGTGTAAAGACATCCCTTGCCGGAATTCTCACGTACTGTTTGATCAGCCAGATCGGTAGCACAGGGAATCAATCTCATACTTTCTCTCCCAGTTCCACGGATTATATTTTGTCAGTCTTTCTCCCAGCAGTTTCCGTTGTCTTCTTCGTTAAATGCATTGGCATACGGATCAATATGTACATACTTTGCCTGACGGGCGATCAGCCCTTTTACCATCTCTTTTAAGATTGGATATTCTTTTTCAGATATGGCAGATAATGAACGACCTGTGCAGAAGAATCTCTCAGCCACATTGCTGCGATATCTCCGGTGAATACATACGCTTCCCGCTCTCAAGAAATTTTGTCGTGGTTTTGCAGTACTTACATAACAGTTCTGGAATGTTTCCCATCTTCGGATTCCTTCCCAGTATGCTGCTTCTTTTCCGGCGATTTCTTCTACCGCCTGAACCAGTGCTTCTTTCTTTTCCCTGTGTGTGTTCATGTAAAAATCCTCCTTGTTGCTTCAGTCTTTGCTTTGTATCATCAACAGTACACCCTGCTCCCCAGCTGACATCTGCCACATCCGCTGTGATCTCATTGCTCACCCCAGACCTTCCTGGTCTTTTAACTGATAGTGATCCAGCGGGTATTTAAAGCCCTTAAGTGTCAGTCCTTCCACGGTTTCACCATGAAACAAGAGACACATAAGGTGCCATACTGTTATTCTTCTTTTTTGAGAGAAAATGTTTTTTCTGGAAGACCGATCTTATTTCTGCTGTCACGATCCATACCGATACTTTTTTCTCCATTGCACCGCTTTAATATCTGCAGATTGCAGACCATGATCGATCCTGGTCCCCGTTGCCCCCAGTCAGATCTCTGTACTGCCCCCTCTTCCAGGGCTTTTAGTGCGATCTTTGTATCTGTCGCATCGCTATACCGGTTGTAGGTACGGATCGGGATCTCCCTCCTGCCGGTAATATTCCAGAATCTCTCCCGGAAGACTGTCAAAATCTCCACGATATAATCGGACGGATGTCATATTCATAACAAAACTGTAACCCTTTGTCTACCCCGAGGAATGTAATCTGGTTTTCAACTCCCGTATAAAGGCAAAATCTGCTTCGATCATGCCCCTGTGATAATCAGCGTTTTCATTTTTATCTGCTCTCCATTTTTCTCTTTCCAGGCAACTTGGACATTTTCTCCAATATTTCACTTAAAGACTAGCAGATCCACGGCCAGAATATTGGCACCTGCATCAGTACTTTATCGATGGTTTTTCGTTAATTCCAGCCATCACCTGAATATCCGTCCAGTCCTGCCTCCGTGATCATTTTTCGTAGTTTCTGTACTTTTTAGCGTTTGCAGCTTTCAATATAACTCTGCCCACCAAATCAGGATTGACTGTCATGATCAGTACCATATCCACCAGGTCCAGCACACATTTCCAGCTGACTGACCGTAGGGTGTACCCGGATTGATCGCCACACCGACCTTCATTCCGGCTTTACGGATCTCCCGTAATGTGCTGTCAGATGCATTACGTGCTTCCGCTGTACGGTCAGCATATCGCTCCGCTTTTTTTGAATTCTTCAATATATCTTCCGGCTCCTCGATCATCAGATGGACATCAAAAACAGAGAACTGTTTTACGAATGGATGCAATCACCGGCATCCCAAAGGAAATACTCGGAACAAATGCTCCATCCATCACATCAATATGAAGCCATTCCACTCCCCTGCTTCTTCCACCTGTCGGATCTGCTCTCCAAGACAATTAAAATCTGCTGCCAATATAGATGGTGATAACTGATACATCGCTTAATATCTCCTTTTTTCCCTGTTCTTTCAGCTCTTCATAAAAGCTGACATAATTTTCATAACGCTGTCTGTGAATTTTTCCTTCTTCCACTGCCTGTTTAACCGCACATTCCGGCTCATGATATGTCACACACCCCTGAAACCTGCATTTTCTTCATATTCCGCAAACTCGGAAAATGGAACGCCTTAAGTTCCTCTTTTTCCATTCCCTCAGATATAAAGAGAACTGAATCCCGGTGTATCCATCATGATAGGTATGTTCTCCCACTGTCAGAAGCTGCATGGCGGGTCGTATGACGCCCACGTTTCAGTTTTTACTGATCTCGCCTGTCTCCATGCTGACTTTTCCTGCAGTGCATTTGTAACGATGATTTTCCCACCGGATGGTCCTGCAACCACTGTTGTTTTTCCTTCCAGAATCTTACGGATCTTTGATTCCAGCCCTCCTGTTCGGCACTGGAAAAAAGCACATCTGGTAACCACAGGAAATGTAGATCTGATACATCTGATCCAGTTCTTCCTGCTCTGCCAGATCTTTTTTATTGAAAACAGATAATGCTTGGAATCTCCTGCTGTTCCATTGTAATCAAAAAGCGGTCCAACAGCTGGTAGTTCGGATCCGGCTGACGGACTGCAAAATCAAAGTGCCTGATCCACATTGCCGCTGCCGGCCGGATCAGTTCATTTTTCTTGGAAGGATCTGTATCATTGCCGGTCTTTTCTTTTTCGTCCAGAACTTCAATCTCCACATTATCTCCTACAAGAGGTTTCTGTTTATCTTTTCTGAATATTCCTTTGCTTTGCATTCATAAATCTCATCATTTTCTGCAGATAGATGTAATAAAATCCTGCAATTCCTTTTATTATTTTCCCTGCATGGATCATTCAGCCTTGCAAATGTAATAGAATAATTTCCGAGTTCCTGATAAGTTCCACTAATCTGTTCAGACAGATACAAAGTACCCTCGCTGATACCAGGTGCACCTGTGATATCCAGATCATACGGGAACTGGATTACCTGATCTTCCAGAACAACTCTGTCGGTGTTCCGTTTTACATTCTGGATCAGTTCAGACGACCGGACCTCGGAATATCCTGACGGTATTCAGAGTCTGTGTACATTTCAAGTCCCCGGCTGCCGTATCGCACTGTTATCTGCTGTCTGTGCCCGGAGCATCAGATGATGCAGCAGTATCTGCGCTGTCACTCTGAGCCGAAGGTTCCTGATCTCCGGTACTTACTGTGATCACAACATTTACATTATCCGGATCTTCCCAGTTTCCGGCTTCCGGTTTCCTGTGAAATTACTTCTCCTTCTGCCACCTCTGTACCTTTTCCTCTTTTACTTCACATTGAGGAACTTACTTCAAAAGTAGTAACTGCATCATTCTTTGTCATTCCGACAACACTTGGAACCTCCACACTGTCTCCATAGTCTACGCCTCGGCTGACAAGCAGTGTTACGCTGTCTCCTGCTGAAACAGAGTTTCCGGCTGCTGTCGGAGTTGTGGAGACTGCATATCCCGGATCTGTAAACCGGAGTACCATCATCATTTAATTCACTGTATTCTTTCTGTATCTCAACAGTTAATCCCATATCTTCCAGAGTCTGCTGTGCATCTACTCCGGTCTGTCCATCCACATCCGGAATTGTGATCTGCTGCGCACCCTTGCTGATATAATACTTAATGGTCGTATACTGCTCTACTTTACTTCCCTTTGGAATATCCTGTGAAGAAATGGTTCCTTTTGCCTGATTTGAAGGCCTCCTCGCCCATAGGCTGAATACCCAGTTTCATATCCTTTGTGATATTCTTTTGCTTCATCCTCTGTTTTTCCTACCAGATTCGGCTACAGTTCCATTCCGTCATCATCTGATTCCATGTATCTGAGGCCTCAGTTTTTTTGTCTGTATCATTGTTACTTCCAATAAGTCCGGACCTTTCCTGCGACCAGAATGATTGCTATCAGGATTACAACCCCCATCAGAAGCATTACAATAGTCAGCCCATGCCCGCCTCTTTTTTTTTTCTCAGGCTTATCTGATTTCTTCCTGTGCTTTTTCTTCCGGCTCATCATCATAATCTGTTTCATTGATTTCTTCTTCCAGAGCCTCAGGTTCTGACTTTGCGATCTGCTTCGGCATATGTTTGATCTCGCCAAGCTCCTTATCTGAGATCACAACTGTTTTTGCTTCGTTATCCACAGACGTCAGCGTTACGAAATCTCCTGTGGATCGATCAGAGAATGCTTCAGATCTGCGATCACATCCTCCATGTTCTGATAACGGCGATCCACGCTTTTCTGTGTACATTTCAGAATGATCTGCTCCAGACTGTGGGGAAGCTCCGGTGTATAAACACTTGGAGGAACAATCTCTTCCTGCAGATGCTTGATAGCGATCGCCACAGTGGTATCTCCGTCAAAAGGAACCTTCCTGTGACCATCTCATACAGTGTGATTCCAAGGGAATAGATATCGCTCTTCTCATCGCTGTATCCGCCTCTCACCTGCTCAGGTGAGCTGTAATGTACAGATCCCATTACATTGGAGCTGATCGTATTGGAAGATGCAGCTCTGGCAATTCCAAAGTCTGTTACTTTTACCTTTCCATCCATGGAAATGATGGCATCACATAGACATTTACCACATTCGGATGCGCAAGACCTGCTGCAGCCTGTTAGCTTCTTGCGGAATTTGGAAATAAAGCCTTTGTCTGGCTGAATTCGCTTTCATTACCTTCACTGCTACAGACGGTTCAACTTATGATCTTTGCTTTGTGACATCCGCCATACCGCCGCTGCCGATTCTGCTGATGATCGTATCTTTCTCTACAATCGATCCCTCTTTAACATTCTTCACCTCGTTTGTAAATGGTTCGATTAAATTACTGATATATTATCTCTGCCCCCGTTTGTGGCAGTTGCCACCAATTGTCTGCCGGACTGTTCGATAGCCAGAGTGAATCCCCCAGAATCTTCTGGATCTCCTCATCGCCACCATATTACTCAGTCCCGTCTGAACACCCAGCAAAATCCGATTCTTTTCCTCAGCTGCATCAGAAATCGATATCCACCTCTTCGGACGCTCTAATGCTCTGGTGATAATGCTTTTTATGGATGATTCCAGACTTCCTCTTTGAGTTCTCCCATCACCATCTCAGCGATCCAGGAATGGTCTCTGGTGATCTGCACCAGGCCTATTCGCAAAATAACCTGAACGACTGTCTCCCACATTAGCCACATACGCATAATATCCCACAACGGTCACCTTACGAGTGTTGTCCCCATGCCGCTTTTCTGCATCTGCTTTCGCCAGCTCATGAATCTTTTCATTCGCTTCCTCAGTGCATGACGCATGATCTTTATAAGTTAAAACTCATATCTTTTTACTGATGCCTCGATTGCAGAAACGGCGCAGCGTGAGGCAAAATCTCCGGCATTATGCCCGCCCATTCATCGGCAAGCACAAACAGATTTGGAAGAATTTCCTATCGGCTGCTCGGACGCATATACATAATCAGATTCTGACTTCTGACCTGTCACACCATCTGTCAAAGAAAATGACTTCATGCCAGCTTC
>VOFH01002913.1_pt1 | contig 17061 bp, 22 predicted proteins | sample 5384091 | NCBI WGS metagenome assembly VOFH01 (sample SAMN12384727, study PRJNA508395) | human gut metagenome | isolation source: healthy gut G | host: Homo sapiens
TTTTCTGTTCTATGTTTGGCGGCGGTGACAGACAGCGTCATCGGACAGTGTTTCTGTTTCAGCAGTCACCGTATTTGCTGCTTCTGCTCCTGTTACCCCTGTTGTCTCCATATTTGTTTACTGTCTCCTTCTCTCCAGCACAGCAACATGATTTTTTCTCCATGCACAACCTCCCCCAATTTTACGTTCCTACGATATCATGTTTTTCTTCTCTGATCTGCCTCTCTGGCATTTGCCTATATAAGAAAAGCCACCCCGAGGAATCTTTTCATCCCGGGGCAACTGATATTCAATCATTTTTTGCAGTCAACTCTCCTTCGTCACCCCTTGTAAATCCCTTATCCTCGATGGCTTTTAAGCACTTCGGTCGGAACATCTTTGTGGAAGTGTCACCGTTGCGGTTCCTTTTACGTGATCTGCCTCTGCAACGGATACGCCGTCAATGGCCTCAAGTGCTTTTTTACAGTTGCCTCGCAGTACGGACACATCATACCTTCAACTTTTAATGTCTTTTCATCGTATTGCTCTTTTTCTTTGTTGATGTTGGATTTTTTGTTTTATCTTTTTTGTCCTCGAACGGATATCAAAATTTAAGCGCAGGGCGTTGGATACAACGCATGAAGCCTGAATAACTCATAGCTGCGGCACCAAACATCGGATTCAGTTTCCAGCCGAATACCGGGATCAGAGTCCCATGGCAAGCGGGATCCCGATCACATTGTAGAAAAATGCCCAAGAACAGATTCTCGTGGATTCATGGCGTCGCGGCTTAAGCGGATCGCTGCCGGACATCGGATAAGCAGAAACAACTTCGCGGAGACCCGTCACTTCGCCGATAGCGTCGGTTCCGGCTCCGATGGCGATTCCCTGTCGGCTCTTGGCGGGCCGGGCATCTGTTGTGATCCGTCATAAACCAGCAGCAACCTTGCCTTTCCTTGGCTTTCTGATCGCACTCTCCTTACCATCGGAGGACTCCGGCGACACTCATCCGGCACCGGCTTCTTTCCGACGGCGCGTTGCGCTCGTTATCTGCGGTCGGCACTTGTTCGCCAGTTCCCATGTTCTGGGCTCCCGGATCGCCGCAGGAAACGATATTCGCTTGATCATATCCGCAGCGGCGATGATGCCCTGGCTTCTCATTCTCCGCAAAAGAATAACGAGTCTTTCCGCTCCGCGAGCTTCAGTTTCTTCTTCTGTATCTTCCAGGAACAGCCACATGAGTTCCGACAGGCTTTCATGTTTCATAAATAGTCATATTTCATTTGAATTTCGCAGAGAATCCGTTTCGGAAGTGCCGCAAAATTCTGTCACATCAGCTGCGGCCCCATTTCACTCACCCTTTAGAGGACTTTAATGGATATAACTCTTCTTCTCGAGGCATGCCATGGAAAGAAATTCTGACTTTCGCTCACTCCTCTGCCGGAACGAGGAATCTGTCTGCGCAGGGTTCCCCACTTGTGATGGTTCCGTCTTATATCAGGCAACGTCTCTACTTTTCCCAGGAAAGGGTGGTGTCCTCTCCCACCCGGGACGCCTCACAGCGGATAAAGCCCGACTGGTTCACCGTGGCCGCAGATACCATATCTCCAGGGCCTTTATCCGCCGGGATGCTCTCTCCGGTCAGGGCCGCTTCATTGACCGCACTCTCTCCCTCTAAGACCACGCCGTCCACGGGAATGTTTTCTCCAGGCCTCACCACAAAGATATCGCCCTTTTTCACCTGGGCAATGGGAACCTCTGTTTCCACGCCGTCCCGTTCCACCACAGCCGTTTTGGGGGCCAGCTTCATGAGGCCCTTTAAGGCATCAGTGGTCCTTCCTTTGGACCGGGCCTCCAGCATCTTTCCCACCGTGATGAGAGTTAAGATCATGGCCGCCGACTCAAAGTAGAACTCGTGCATATACGTCATGACCCCGGCCATATCGCCGTTTAGCTGGGCCTCCGTCATCTCAAACAGGGCGTAGACGCTCCATCCGAAGGAGGCGGCGGAACCCAGGGCCACCAGGGTGTCCATATTGGGAGCCCGGTGCAGGAGTCCCTTAAAGCCGCTGATAAAAAATTTCTGGTTGATCACCATAATGATCACGGTAAGAAGGAACTGTAAGAGTCCCATCGCCACATGGTTTCCATTGAAGAAAGTCGGAAGCGGCCAGTTCCACATCATATGTCCCATGGAAAAATACATGAGGACTAAGAGGAAGCCGATGGAGGAAATGAGTCTCTTCTTTAAGACCGGGGTCTCATGGTCTTCCAGAGCAGATTCATCATAGAGAGTGCCGTTTCCGGATCCGTCTGCCTTTTCCACTCCTTTTACGGACGCGCCGTAACCGGCAGCCTGAACTGCCTCAATAATTTCTGAGGAAGAAGCTGTACCTTCGACACCCATCGAGTTCGTGAGCAGGCTCACGGAACAGGAGATAACGCCCGGCACTTTGGAAACTGCCTCTCCACGCGGGTCTGGCAGGCAGCACAGCTCATTCCTGTTATTGATACTGTTCCATCTTTGTCATTCCTTTCTATTTACGCATACCCATACGGGGTATATGTAAATAATAGCACGAACGGCAGAAATGTCAAGACCTGTATTTGAGATTTTTCTTTAAAAATGGACTGCGATTAAGAAGTCATGGCTGCATAACGGCTTTATACGATGTAAAGCCTTCCCTCTGATACCATCTTTTCGCGGTATCGTTCCGGTGTAAATTCTCTTACTTGCCGGTCGTTCCAATGTAATTGATTCCTTCTCCATCCAGTACATCACTGCCGATAAATTTCTTTTCTTCCGATTGAAAACAAAATCAGACACTTTATATCTGGCAGTCCGTACATCCTGAAGCACTATATGCATTTTTTCCTGTTCGTCCTCCCAGATATCCGCCTCCGGTATACCTAACTGGATCATTTCATCTAAAAATACATAGGAATCCTCTCCGGAAACTGCCTGTATCAGAAATCGACAGCTGTCATCCATAGTCAGTTCTCCATCTATGAGCATATCTTCCTGCACATAGATCTGAAGTTCCCATTGTGAGTCTTCGTGCAAAAAGGGCAGGAAGAATAGATCGCCATTCCTTGTAAATTTCCTTGCGCATTCCCGATTTTCCGCGGTTCTTTCGCTGTTTCTGTCAATTTTTTCTTCCATCCCCTGTTTCAGACACCCGGAAATTTTGAAGGTAATTGAATCAATTTGAAGATTGGTTTTCTGATGACGTGAAATAGAAAGTCCAAGCGTATACATGTCCGTGCTGCCATCATCTTTTTACACATTGAAATACCATCTCACCATTTCCATCCTCCAATGCAATTATATGAAATTCTGAAATATTTTCCGCAATGTTATGATAATCGCTTACAAAAGTTTCTGGTTCCGACACGATTGACCATTCTCTGCTGTTGTTATCATTATGAAGTTCCAGCAGCAGAGAACCTCCATCAACAGTTTTCGCCGACCACTGATCTCCATCGACAGTAAATGATACTGGTTTATAGGGTCTGTTTAAAAACATGACCAGCGCACCAACTGGTGCGCATAGCACAGCAGTTAAAAGGATCATCGTTTTCTTTTTCATACCAATCTCACTCCTTATTAACATGATAACGACATACTCGCAGAAAATCATAACCATCGACGGAATACCATCTCTACTGCTTATCTCTCCGGAATAACTCAACCATCATGATCACAATCCCCAGAACAACGAAAAAAGGATCGCCATGCCAAACACTTCCGACAGCCCCATTTCCGCCACCGTAGTCATAAATCTCCCCGGTGGAGTTGTCCATCCGGACGTCAGATTACTTCCCGCGACAAACAGCACCGCCATCGCCCAGATACTTCCGATCAAAGATAAAAAGCCACCGATCAGCACTCTCTTTCATTCCGCATTCCTCCTCACTGAAAATCTGTTACCACTCACACTTTTTCATCCTGTTACATTTCCAATTTCTTTCTATCCTTCTTCTGCCTGAACGTTCCATATTTTCTGGAATTCACATGTTTTCTGCCAATTTTATTATAGCATACGGTTCTTTTTAATGGAGGATTCTAATGAAATCGTACATGTTTCGTAAGGATTCCGTAACTTCCCATTCATCGTGCAGGAAGCTTGCAAAAGTCTCCGGAACAGATCAAAAATTTTCCAATCTGTCCCAGAGACTTTTTATCCTGTCACAATCCATATTCTGCGATCCCGGTCTTCCTATGAGACCAAAAATGCGCTATTTCAGTATTCCTTCTATTCTTTTCATGCACTCCTCAATCGTCTTCCTCGGTGCCGCCACATTGATCCTCTGGAATCCGGTTCCTGTCTTTCCGAAGATCTTTCCGCTGTCCAGCCACAGCTTTGCGTCGTAGATGATCCGCCGGTCCAGCTCATCGGCATCGATTCCGGTCCCTCTGAAATCCAGCCACAAGAGTGTAGGTTCCTCGCCGTCAATGACGTTCACTCCCGGCATGTTGTCCTTCACATATTTCTTTACGTAGGCGATATTTTCCCAGACATATTTGAGCATGCTCTCGTACCACTCGTCGCCCTTCTCATACGCCGTCTGTGTCGCCACAAGTCCCAGTACGCCCAGCTGGCTGATTCCCGCGGCATCGACCTGATGCTGAAATTTTTGTCTCAGCTCCTTATTCGGGACAAATATATTCGAGATCATCATGCTGGCCAGGTTGAAGGTTTTGCTCGGAGAGACGCAGACCACGCAGATGTCCTCGAACTCCTTCTTGATGGACGCAAACACCGTATGTTCACCCCGGAACACAAAATCGTTGTGAATCATCGCTGACCACCGTGACGCCGTGCTTCAGACAGATCTCTCCCATTCCGGTCAGTTCTTCCCTCGTAAATACTCTTCCGGAGGGATTATGGGGATTGCACAGAAGAAACAGCTTCACATGATGCTCCACGATCTGCTTTTCAAAATCAGCCAGGTCGATATGATACCGGTTATCGTCCCCCAGGATCAAGTCATTGCTGACGATCACACGGTCATTGTCCCGGATCACCTCGGAAAATGGATAGTAGACCGGCTGCTGGACCAGTATGCTGTCACCGACCTTTGTGAACGCCTTTACCGCCATTGCCAGGGCAAATACCACCCGGAGTCTTGATCAGCCAGTCCTCTTTGATCTTCCAGTGATGATGCCGTTCCATCCATCCTGCCACCGTTAAAATATACTTCCTGGGTATCGCTGTAACCAAAGATCCCATGCTTCGCCCGTTCAATCAGCGCGTCCTCCACATAGGAAGAGGTTTTGAAATCCATGTGCCACCCAGAGCGGGAGGACGTCCGCCGGCTTTCCTCTCCTCTTTGCAAAGTCATATTTCAAGCAGTCTGTTCCGCGCCGCTCGACGATCTCATCAAAATTCAAATTTCTCTCTGCCATGCCGAAATCCTATCCTCTTTTTCGCGTTTCTGATCCTATTTCAATCCCTTAAATACTTCCGTTAACTCCGCGAGAAGGTCCTCGATATCCTCGATTCCCACAGATACCCGGAGCCTGCACGGCGTGATTCCACTTTTCAGCCGTACATCCTCCGGCACATCCGCATGGGTCTGGGTCGTCGGATACGTGATCAGTGTTTCTACGCCTCCCAGGCTCTCCAAATTTGATCATTCTGACACTCTCGAGGATCTGCGGCGCATGTGCCCTGTGTCCACATCAAAGGTCAGCATTGCGCCGAATCCTCTTGCCTGCTTTTTTCATGATCTCATATCCCGGGTGTTCCTGAAGTCCCGGATAATATACATGTTTTACAACCGGCTGTTCCTTCAGCCAGTTCGCGATCTTGATGGCATTCTCCTGGGACCACTCCATGCGGATTCGAGAGTCTTGATGCCTCTTAAGATCAGCCAGCAGTCGAACAGTGCGAGCCCGGCTCCGGTCGTCTTTATGATAAACCGAAGTTTTTCCCTGAACTTCTTCGTTGTTTGTCACGATAAATCCGGCTAAGGTATCGTTGTGTCCGCCCAGGAACTTCGTTCCGCTGTGGATCACGATATCCGCGCCGAGTTTTTAACGGATTCTGAAAAAATATGGGGACAGGAATGTGTTGTCGACGATCAGGTAGAGTCCGTGTCTTTTTGCGATCTCCGCGATCTTGGAAATATCAGATACGTTCATCATCGGGTTCGTCGGCGTTTCAATGTAGACCGCCTTCGTGTTCTCCTTTATGGCACCTTCGATGTCATCCCTGGAACAGTTTAAGTATGTAAACTCATATCCGTTCTTTTCGAGACATTGTCGAACAGACGGACACTTCCGCCGTAGAGATCTGCCTCAGCGATAATATGGTCACCCGGCTTGAAGATTTCCATAAGCAGTGTGATCGCCGCCATTCCGCTCGAAAGGGCGAAAGCATCGATGCCGCCCTCCAGGCTTGCAACCACCTTCTCAAGCTGCTCTCTCGTCGGATTCTGAAGTCTGCTGTAATCGTATCCGGTGCTTTTTCCGACACCTGCATGGGCGTAAGTCGCTGTCTGATAGATCGGGTAGCTCAGTGCTCCGTAATTATCTGTTTTCCTTCTGTTTCCTCTAGGTGTAAACATCGTGTATTAATTCCTCTCTCCATATCTTTTCACTCCTGTCTTGTTTTCTCTTGTAAATAGAAAGTTCATATTCCTACTATCTCCATAGGATATTTGATAATAATCTACCACCGGACGGCAGTTCTGTATAATCTTTCTATTTTATGGTTACATATAGGGGAAAACCTATAACTAGTCGATAAAAAAGAAACACCAATCCGGGGCATAGAACCGAATCATTTTCTAAAAAAGGTGGGAGTCTTCTCGACTGAAATAAAAATGAGCAACAAAACCGGATTTACACCAGTCTGCTACTCGTTCATCAACAATGATATTTCCTGTTTTCCGAAAAAATCAAACTTTTTGTCCAATATGCTCAACGATCGTGTCGACGATCTCCTGCTTCGGCTTCCCAATGGCTGTTCCCAGTTCCTCATACATGCAAAAAAGGCATTTTCTACAATCTTTTACTGGCATTCTATTGGTACTTTTCACTATACCACATGAATTTTCCCAAGTGTATTCCGCTTAAACCGTAATCTCAACCTGATTTCCCTCAACCGCGACAACGCAGCTCATAATACCCATCCCCTGTCGTTCTGGGGCCGCTGATGACTTCATACCCGTCCGCCTTTAATTCGGCAGTCAGGGAATCTACACGCTCTTTACTCCCCACGCTGAACGCGATATGCGCAAATCCCGTCCGAGCAAGCACTTTCGCCTGATCTTCCATTTTAGGCTTTGTCATAATTTCCAGCCGCGCGCCATCATCAAAGGTGAGGAAATAGGATCGGAAATCTGTCCGCAGGTTATGATACCCATCGTTTGCCTCTGCGCCAAAATATTTTATAAAAAACTGCTTTGCATTCTCCAGATCATTTACATACAGAGCTATATGCTCAATCTTCATAGCTGCCTCCATGAATTTTGTTATTACTCACCAACTGAATAGGTGGGTCTTATTTCCCCTCATCTTAATTTCCGATAATAGAAATAGAACATAGGCGCCGCGGTGCAGACTGCAATGCTATCTGCGATCGGTTCCGGCCAGATAAACACCCATTACCGGATTTGAAAAATCAAAGGCAATATAAAGATCAACGGGATCAGCAATATAATTTTTTTCGCCAAGATTGTAACTCAGTAGCGGCTGCGCCCCCTGGACAAGTCCTGGCAGGAGCAGCATCACAAACTGCATGACACTATTCAGGATGCTCATAGAGGCCACCGCCATATCTCCGCCGTATTTTTGCAGAGATATGTTAAAGCTGATCGCGACCATGTTCTCTGTCAGCTGCATCAGGACCGTCACCGCAAAAAAGCACCTATCCAGTTTTTGCTTCACCCTGTGACCGTGTCTTCTCAATCAGCTTCGCATACACCCGCTCCACAAACCACGGCTCCGTAGATTTCTTTAACGCCTCCTCCGGTGTAAACCAAGCGACCCCACTGTTCTCATCCGCCTTCACAGACACCTGTTCCTCAGAATCCGCCTCCAGGAGATACGTCACATTCAGATGCAGGTGACTGGACACATACCGTCCTTTTTTCACATGTCCGTCGACGGTGAGCGATTCCAGCGAAAAAATCTCCTCCGACACTGGCCGCACATCGGAAATTCCTGCTTCTTCCTTCACCTCCCGGATTGCAACCGCCAGAAGATCTGTCTCCCCCATCCGCATGCCCGCCAAGCCATGACCAGGAATGATAAATATTGTGATACACCATAAGGACTTTACTCCTGTCCTTATCCACCACCCAGGCCGAAGCCGTCATGTGCGCCACCCATTATCCCGAAGGAACGCGTCATCATTCTTCTCGATCCAGTTTAGGATCAAAGCCTTATCCGCCTCTTCCTGCTCATTATAAGGCACATACCTTCTGATCTGACTTACCAGTTTCTGCCGATTCATCGCATAATTTCCTTCCAATATCATTCTTCTCTATCTGATAAAATGCGTCCGCACGACCTCTTCCTTCTCCGGAAGACCATACTTCTCTTTCCAAGCTCAATGCTCTTCATGAGAAATGTCATATTTCTCGCAAGAACCCGCATCGTCTGAATACCTTCCGCATCCCCCACTGCTTCTCGGGTCCGCGCCCGTGGATGGCGTTCCAGTACTGACTAGATGCGATCGGCATGTTGCTGATCGTAAAATACTTATTTAACTCGTCAAAGTCGCCGAACATCCGCCGCGTCTCGCACAGACAACGCTCGCCCCCGACTTTCATTGTCTTATCAAAGGATGTACTATAAAACAGCCGGTCCAGAACCGCGATCAGGGTCGCATTTGCGGACGCATAATAAACAGGGCTTGCGACCACCAGTCCATCAGCCTCCGAAAGCTTCACCGCCAGCTTATTCACCACATCGTCGAACACACACTTCCCAAGCTCCGCGCATCGATTACAGGCAATACATCCTCTTACCGCCTCACTGCCGACCTGCACGATCTCCGCGTCGACTCCTCTTTTTCAAACACCGTCTTCATCTCATTCAACGCGATCGATGTATTTCCATTCGCCCGCGGGCTTCCATTGATCATCAATACTTTCATTATTTATCCTCCACACTCAATTTCAACACGTCCGGCCTCGCGTAATGTCCACAGACATCATGCTCATCCGGCTCGCCGGGACCTTCTGCATGTCGAGGTCCGCGTAGATGATCTCCTTTATCCCACACGTCTCACTCACCGCTTGCCCGATCAGGGTGATAATTTTCCTCCTGTCGCTACCGTAAACTCAGATGTAAAGAGTGAATTTCCTTATTGTTTCCCCCTTGTTGCTATATCAACCCACCGGTGTTTACAAACTCTGATAAGGACAAATACAAGGGTGCAGGACATCTGGTGGATGTCCGCTTTGCACTGACCGTAGCGAAGCGAAGACCACAAGAGGTCCTGGTGGGACCTCTGTTTGTGCCGACTGGTTCACAACGTCCAGTGGACGTTGGCTCTGAACCGACCGTAGTGGAACGAAGAGCGGCAGTGGAGACCCGAAATTATATAAAACAGTATATCAAAATAAAACCAACATGGTGAACTGATTGAAACATTTATGATTTTGTAACTGATAGCAAAAGATGTGCCCCATCGGCTCAAATCTTCCCCGGGCCAATGATCTGCACATCTTTTTTCACTTTAATCAGGACACCTGATCCCTCAATATCTCTCATCCACCGTCAGATACGCTCTCTCATACCCCAGTACCTCACCGAGCTGCATCATATACGGTTTCTGCAGTCTTGCCTTTTTCAACGCTTCATCCTGCATGAACACGTCCCTGGCCGTTCCATCCGCCAGCACCTGTCCGTGAGCCATAATGATCACGCGCTCAAAATTCTCCTACAAAATCCATATCATGAAGGATCGCGATCACAAGCTTTCCTCTCTCCGACAAGCTGCGGATAATGCCGCCAATGATCTGGCGTCCTTCCAGTCCTGGGCGATCGCGCTTTGCCTCTTCCTCCGCGCGTTTCGGATCCATCCCGATATTCATCGGACCAAACATGATCTCGTCCATCACATTGTATTTGAAGATCTGATCATCCGATTCTGGAACACATAGCCGATATTTCCGGCCAGCATTGCCACCGTCTTCCCCGAAATATCCTCACCGTGGAAATAAATATTTCCGGATACCGGCTTCAGCAGTCCCTTCAGCAGCTTTACCAACGTAGTCTTTCCCGGCTCCGTTCTGGCCGATGATCGCCGTCGGACGCTTATCCAGTCTCATGTTCAACGCCTTTAAGACCGGCACATCCGAAGATAGGAAAAATCCAGATTCTTAATGAGGAACTGTTCCTCGCTTAAAACTTCTGAATTCTTTTTTTTATCCGCCTTTGCAGCTCCTTTTGCCTCTGCTCTTCCCGCATGTCTCTCTTTCAGCACTCCGGCAGCCTCTTCCACAGTGACCGGATACGTTCCATCCGGCAGAGTCACATGTTCTGCCTTACAGATCCGGGTAAATGCCGGTTCCTGAATCCCATAATCCGCAAGATCCGGCATGGAAAATACCTTCTGCGGCGTATCAAACGCGATCTGCTTTCCACCATGCAGAAGAAGAATGCGGTCGCAGTAAGCCGCCAGTTTCTCAATCTTCTGCTCGATCATTAAGATCGTGATACCGGAATTTGTCAGGGTCTCAACCGCCCGGAATACCTCGTCGCTTCCCTCCGGATCAAGCTGGGAAGTCGGTTCATCAAGGATCATGACATCTGGCCGCATGACCAGCACGCTGGCGATGGCCACGCGCTGCATCTGACCTCCGGACAAATCAAACGGATTCCGATCGCGATACTGCCAGATATCAAGAAGCTTCAGGGCGTTCTCCACCCGCTCCTTCATCTCTTCGGCCGGAATTCCCAGGTTCTGCATTCCGAAGGCAACTTCCTCATAGACGTTGTCCTTTGCTCCCGGAAAGCTGGTTAAACGGATTCTGGAACACCAGACCCACATGACCACAGAGCTGTGATACCGGAGTCTTTCCGGCTTCTATGCCGTCCACAATGACTTTTCCGCCGTAAGCTCCCTTGTAAAACTGCGGAACAAGCCCCATGATCGCCTGACTCAGCGTACTTTTTCCTGCTCCGTTTTCTCCGATAATACCGATAAACTCTCCCTTTTCTACTGAAAAGTTCAAACCATCCAGCGCCAGTTTCTTCGCGTGAGGATAGCGGTATCGTAAATTTTCAATGATTATCTCAGACATACAACGATCCTCCATGCAATAGCTACCAGAATGCAGAGTCCCAGTAAAATCGTGATCTCCTGGTCTCCTTGTGACGTTTCCGATCTGACAGCCATGTTTTCTTTTTCCTGCGCCGAATCCACGCACCTCCAGAGCGATTGCCCGCTCTCTGGTATTGATCAGGGAACTCATGACTACCGGGGAGATCAGCGGTAAAAACGCCTTAGCACGGGTCCGCAGATTTCCTTCTGTCTCCAGTCCGCGGCTGCGCTGCGCGTCCATGATCGTATTCATAGTTCCCATCATCTGCGGGATGATCTGGAACACGGATGTCACGATGTAACCGAAACGCGGTGAAAACCCACGTTTCTCCAGCTCATCCACAAACTCAGACGGCTTGGTAGAGAGGACGAACACTGCAAAGGACAACAGCATGTTCAGAATGTTTAAACCGATATGGAGGGCGTAAAGTGTGCCCTCTCTGTAAAATTTCAGCCCGCCGATCTGAAACAGCACATTCTCGTTTCTCTGGTTGAACAATCCATGGATCAGGAAAATCGTCAAAGGATCGTAAAGGAAAATGCGATCAGCGGAAACGTCTTTTCAGGATCTTTCCGCTGGCCAGAACACAGAGACTGACTGCGATAAACACACCAAACATCCAAAGCTTTCCAGTGATCAGCGGAATACTGATGGCGGCAGCGATATACATCAATTTTGTAAAGGGATGCACCTTCGTCAGATATGTCCCGTTATCTACAAACAGGCTGATACTTTTCATATATTTGTTTCCCGGCAGCTGCTCCGAAGAACAGCTGCATTTCCTTTTCTAAATCTGATTAGTCCAGAGTCTCGATCTCGGAATTTGCCTCATACAGCGTTGTGAGCTTCTTTGGAAGACCCTTTAAAATAAAGAATACAACGATCAGAGTGATCAGTTTGTCCGGAACATCCACAACAACTTCATCTAACAGAGATCCCAGAAATACCGGCATGGAAGCCGCCTGAGTTGCTGCGAACACAGCGTCACCCCATACATTTCCAGTAGTACCGCCCCCAGAATAATACGTTTAACGGGGTGGAGATCACAACCGCTGCAAGACCGGCTACACAGGCTGTAAGAATTGCCTTCGGGAATGATTTCATAAATCCAAGGCGGGCCATGATTCCAACTGCCGCTCCAATACCTAAGCTTGTCAATGCATAGATAAGCGTAATATTATCTCCCGCGGAAAACCATAGATCAGGTTGTTCGCCGCACCGCAGATCGCGCCGATGATCGGACCGCCAAGGCATCCACCGATGCATGTTCCGATAGAATCCAGCCATAACGGAAGTTTTAATACACTCGCAAACAGCTTTCCAAGATAATTGATACCGATGCAGGCTGGGATCAGCACGATCACTGCCGCATCAAACTTTGTTTTAAATAAATTCTTCATACCTCATATACCCTTTCTTTTTTCTTGATCTTCATCCTTGCCAGTTTATCAGAGCTTCTCGTCTTTCCTGACCATTCCTCCCAGAAGCACCAGATTCCGCTACCTTAGACTCACTAAAATCTAAGTCAGCAGCATCTGCTCGCTTCCCATACAATATCCTCCTCCAGAACATACTAAATTGTGACTTCAACGCAACCATCCAGTTGGCGCATCAAGCGCAAAAAGCTTCCAAATAGGTAACTGTTCAGTACCTTCACAGTCACGAGCAAAAATCCATGAAAATTGCCTGCGGCAATGGGTTTTGCCTACCCGCCTATGTTTTCTTACGGTCAGCGCAGTAAATGCGCAGACCTACTGAACAGTTACCCAGATAGTTGCAATTTAACAACAATTCCCAATAAAGATAGCATTGATTTTGTGTAAAGTCAATGAAAACGCCTGATTTCAAGCAAGATTGTTAATAAAGTAACATCGTTTCACTTGTAAATTCTCCTCATCAAAACTATACTAAACTTTAGATACACGGTTCTCTCACCAGGCCGCCAAGAATCAGGAGGAATCTCTTTATGGATCAAACAGCAAAAACAAATCAGGATCTATTACTTGTCATTGACATGCAGAATGTCTACACTAAAGATCAGGAATGGGCCTGCGAAGAAGTCGAAAAAGCATCCGACTCCATTCTCCGCCTTCTAAACAGCCGCGCCCTTTCCCAGGTGATCTTCACCCAGTACCTCGCCACAAAACACCCGGAAGGCGTATGGAAAGAATACAACAAAGTCAACGCCGCCGTAAACGCAGACCCCTGGCTCAACGAAATGATGTCCGAGTTTCTGCCCTACACAAAAAAAATACCCTGTATACACAAAAAGTGTCTACTCCTCCTTCGCCATCCCGCAAGTACGTGAACTCGCAAAACACGCTTCCCGCGTCGTGATCTCCGGCGTAGTAGCAGAATGCTGCGTACTCTCCACCGCCCTCTCCGCCATCGATGCCGGATGCAAGTCATCTACCTCACCGATGCCGTAGCAGGGGGCTCAATGCGACCTCACGAAAAGAAGCTGAAAATATCCTTTCTACCTGTCCCCTCTCCACACCGAACTCATGACCACCCAGCAATACCTGGACAACCTTCTCCAAGAGGAATAAAAACCTCAGCATTCTCCGCCGCCTTACCACCTTTCTGATGCCCTATCTCGCAACGTTCACACAGCCCCACCCTCACGATTCACCAACATCCTCCACATCGCCACATCAATCTCGCGATGCCGCGGCGCTAAAAGGGCCCCGCATCGACTGGCTTTCGCCAATCCCTCTCACCTTCCACAGACTTCCTTTCCCTCCTCCTCACTCCCGCAAACACACAGCGCCGGTGAGACTCCGGGCACGGACCGCCTGGGTGGAGGGAGCTGCTTCCTCTTGGCTCGCAGGAAAATGCGTTGGAGGCCCGGGGACACTTGTCTGAGCAACGCAAGTTGCGAGTTGTGTCCCCTGGGCCTCCCCCTTAGCATTTTTCTTGGGAGCTAGAGGAACCCTCCGGAATCCCCACTAGCGTTCGCGCCCGGAGTCTCATGTCCCCCAGCCACTATGAAATTTAGAAATCAAACAGCGACAACTGATTCGACTCGGAAGTCCCTTCAGGATCCCCAGCTCCTCCATCAGATCACAGATCGTCTTACTGACCTTCGTCCTGTTCCTGAAATCCTCTTTTAGACAGAAACTTCCCATCCTTCGCCGCCTCCTCGATCCGAGTCCGCAGCCTTCTCCCCCAGACCGTCAATACTGTTAATGGCATGATGGTAAAGGCCGTTCCTTCCTCCAGTCCCTGCTGGATCAGATAGACCATGATATCGTCACGGGTGCAGATGGCCGTCTGGATCGTTGCCTTGCCCTCCTGGATCAGGGTCTGGGCGTTGCCCAGCCACACGTCCGTTCCGTGGGCCAGTCCGGCGATCCGCACCAGGTCAGAAAAATATTTGGGCTTTGTATCCAGGAGCATCTGCATGGCAAAGTCCGTTCCGAATTCAGGGACCCCCAGGGCTCCCAGCTTACAGCCGCCGATGTCCTCGGGCGTGATGCCCAGGGCCGAGGTATCCTGGAACAGGCTCATGACCTCCCTGCAGTCCAGAGGGATATCCTTTACAGGATCCAGGCCGATCAGGTCCTGGAGCATACGGATCATGGTGGGATCATCATGGCCCAGGATATCCAGCTTTAACAGGTTGTGGTCAATGGAGTGGTAGTCAAAGTGGGTGGTGATGGTCTTGGTGGTCATATCGTTGGCCGGGTGCTGCACTGGAGTGAAGGAATAGATCATCTCTCCCAGGGGAAGGACCACGATGCCGCCGGGGTGCTGGCCGGTGGTGCGCCTTACGCCCACGCAGCCCTGTACGATCCGGTTGATCTCGCAGTTTCTCTTCCTCTCCCCATGCTCCTCAAAATAGTTCTTCACATAGCCGAAGGCCGTCTTGTCCGCCAGGGTGCCGATGGTCCCTGCCCGGAAGGTCTGGCCCTTGCCGAAGATCACCTCCGTGTAATCGTGGGCGCGGCTCTGGTATTCCCCGGAGAAGTTTAAGTCGATATCCGGCTCCTTATCTCCCTTGAACCCCAGGAAGGTCTCAAAGGGAATGTCAAAGCCGTCCTTGGTCAGAGGATGGCCGCAGACCGGGCACAGCTTGTCCGGCATATCACAGCCGGCCATACCGGAATATTTCTTCACTTCCTCTGAGTCGAAGTCGTAGTAATGGCAGTTGGTGCAGTAATAATGAGGACTTAAGGGGTTTACCTCCGTGATCCCCGACATGGTGGCCACAAAGGACGAACCCACGGAGCCCCGTGAGCCCACCAGATATCCGTCCTCGTTGGACTTCCACACCAGTTTCTGGGCAATGATATACATGACGGCAAATCCATTGGAGATAATGGAGGTCAGCTCCCGTTCCAGCCGGTCCGTCACGATCTTCGGAAGGTTTTCCCCGTACATTTCATGGGCGCGGTTGTAGCAGATGTTCCTCAGGGTCTCGTCAGAATTTTCAATGACAGGCGGACACTTATCCGGCCGCACCGGAGCGATGGGCTCGCACATATCGGCGATCTTTCTGGTATTGGCGACCACCACCTCATAGGCCAGATCGCTGCCCAGGTAATCGAACTCTGCGAGCATTTCCTCCGTGGTACGCAGATATAAGGGGGCCTGCTCGTCGCTGTCCTTAAAGCCCATGCCGGCCATGAGGATCCTCCGGTAGATCTCGTCCTCCGGATCCAGGAAATGGACGTCGCAGGTGGCGCACACAGGCTTTCCGCACTGCTCCCCCAGGCGCACAATCTTCCGGTTGATCTCCTTCAGATCCTCCACGGTCTTTACGGTGCTCTTTTCATCCCGCAGCATGAACATGTCGTTGCCCAGGGGCTGGATCTCCAGATAGTCATAAAACCGTACCAGCCGCTGGAGCTCCGCGTCAGTGCCTCCCCGCAGGATGGCCTGGTAAAGCTCCCCGGCTTCGCAGGCCGAGCCGATGATCAGTCCCTCCCGGTACTGGTTTAAAAGGCTCTTGGGGATCCTGGGCCGTCTGGAAAAGAACCGCACATGGGACCAGGACACCAGCCGGTACAGGTTCACCCGGCCCAGGTCGTTTTTTGCCAGGATGATCACATGGTAGGTGGGCATTTTCATGATAGCCGAATCCTCCGCCTGGTTAAAGACGTTCAGATCGTCCAGGGTCTCCATACCATGCTGTTTTTTTAACATTTCCACGAATTTCAGGAAAATTCCTGCCGTGGCCTCCGCATCGTCCACGGCCCGGTGGTGGTTCTCCAGGGATACATTCAACGCCTTGGCCACCGTATCCAGCTTATACCGGTTTAGATTGGGAAGGAGCACCCGGGCCAGGGCCACCGTATCCATGACCGTGGGCTGGAATTCATATCCCAGAACGGAGGCATTGTGGCTGATGAAGCCCACGTCAAAGGACGCATTGTGGGCCACCAGCACCGCTCCCCGGGAAAACTCCAGAAACCGCCCCAGGACCGGGCCGATGGTCTCGGCTCCCATGACCATGGCATCGTTTATGCCTGTGAGCCGCTCGATCTCAAAGGGAATGGGCACCTCCGGGTCCACAAACTCGTCCATGCGGTCTGTGATCACCCCGTTTTCCACCCTTACGGCTCCGATCTCGATGATCTTATTCTTCACAGGGGAAAAGCCGGTGGTCTCAATGTCAAATACCACAAAAGCGCCGTCCAGGCTCTGGTTTTTAGAGTTCTCCACGATCTCCTTCATATCGTCCACCAGGTAGCCCTCGACCCCGTAAAGGACCTTGAAGGCATCGCCCTTATCCAGGGCATGGCTGGCATCCGGGAAGGCCTGGACGCAGCCGTGGTCAGTCACAGCCAGGGC
>VOFH01002994.1_pt1 | contig 17044 bp, 24 predicted proteins | sample 5384091 | NCBI WGS metagenome assembly VOFH01 (sample SAMN12384727, study PRJNA508395) | human gut metagenome | isolation source: healthy gut G | host: Homo sapiens
TAGCTAATCGGGGACAGAAGGCCGAATACCAGTACAAACATAATCGCGCTTTGACGGATAATTTGCTTTGATTACCGGCTCTGGAAGACAGCGGCGACCTCAGAGCCATAACTGCTTTTAAACCATACCGATACCAATCATCAGGACGCAGGCGCCTGCCCGTCTCCTCTGATTCCTTCTACGAAGGAGCTGGATACGACGTGAACGGCATTTTTCGGTGTTGCAAGAATCATAGTTGCCACGATGCCGATTAAAATAGCGGCTACTAATGGAAGCTTTAAATGCGAATACGAGAACAACAGGATCCGGGGAAATCAGTGCGATCGAGCGGACATTTTTTATCACCGCCCATATCGGAAGCGGCATTGCCCATGCCTTTCTCTTCTTGCCGCCGGATTTCACCATCACGTATACCATGATGACGGCTACTACGATCAGCGGAGCCGCGCAGAGGAAGGAATACTGTAACGGTCTCCAGCGGAAGTCCCAAAGTATCGATGTAAACACCCAGCGTTCCGACGGAAAATGTAACGCCGACGCCGTTGCCCAGCAGCAGGATCGTTCCTGCAACCAGTGGGCTTAAGCCAGCGCTGATCATAATCGGAACAATGATGGTTCCAACCAGAATGAACATACCCAGACCGTTGGAAGCCGCGAAATAACAGGGTTACGATTAAAAATGCATATGCGATCGGAAGCGGTTTATCTCCCGCCATCTCAGCTGCTTTCCGGATAATGGTATTGGTAATGCCCACGGCTCAATACCTTTCCGAAGAAGCCGCCGAAGAACAGTCCCGCAATCGCCGTGCTCATACGCATGGCGCCCGCCTCTAAAACGTCCTTGCAATGCTGAACTCTCCGCCCATGAACGGAATTCCTGCAATCAGTGCTGGGCGCCAACGGCCATGATCGGCAGAGCCAGAATGGTCGGCAGCTTTCTTTGTCATCATTAAGACTACCATTAAAACAAATAACCCCAGTATTCCAATAACTTGAATTGTCAATCTGAAAAATCCTCCCTTATTCATTACATTTTTAACATGTTTTTTTATTTTCCATTACTTTTCTTACAGATCCAGATATGCCCTGTTCCTTCAATCGTTTTGCAGCTCATTTCTGCTGACTTTGAGACATCCATCCTTTGGCAGCCAGGGCCGCCGCCACTCCTGCCGCGTGTCCCAATGCTCCGGCTGTCGGCGTCGTCCGAATAGCAGCCTGCGCCTCAAAGGAAGCGGAAATGCACCGCCCTGCTGTCAGTAAGTTATTAATCTCCTCGCAGTACAGCGTCTCATACGGAATGCTGTAGTACGTTCCCTTTCCGAGAGGAAGCGACTGTCCGTCCCCACGCCCTTAGGATTGTGAATGTCGATGGATAACGGAATGGGCGATGACGCTGTAAAAGCTTCTCCGCTCCAGAATATCTTCCGCTGTCAGAGTATACTTACTGAAAGCTGTCTGATCCCCGCACGCCTACCCGGGGGCCGGTAAATTTGGTGAACCGCATTCTGAAAGCCCGGAACGTGTCTGCGAAGGAACCGGTCCAGCTGTCTGCATCTGGCGTCTTCCCGTCACCTCCGCGTCGCTTAAGCTGGCCGCGTTTACGGCGTCGTGGTCGATAATCCGCGTGGTGTTGATAATGTACTCTGCCCGGGCGGTCCGTCTCAAAGCAGAGCACATCCTCCCTCTGAATCTCCAGCTCGCCCGCTCCCTGGGCCTCCCGGAACTCATCCTGGAACCCGCAGAAGAAGAAGCGGCTTACGGTATCCATCAGCTCCTCGTTCCCCTGATGGCGGGAGAAATCTTCGATGTGGGTCCGGATATGTTCCTTGATGGCCTCCGTGTCCACGTTCAAATACTTCATGTTCATAGTCATGGGCTGGGCCGCGCCGTCGGATTCTCTTCCTTTGTCATGGGCGCCCGCAAACGCGGCCACATCGCCGTCGCCGGTTCCGTCTATGTATACCCTGGCCGATACGCTGTGGATACCGTCCTTATTGCACACGGTGAGGGGACTCGATCTTCCCTCCCCCGCATACCGCGGCTCCGATAAACGTATGGAACAGAACCAGTATCCCGCCTCCGCCGTCATCTCATCGAGCACCACCTTGAGGCCTTCCGAATTGAATGGTGTCAGGTAACTGATGTACTGCATGGTGTCGTAAATGTGGCCCGTGGAATATCCCGCCGTTTTGAGGCGCTCCACGATCTCCTCCATGATTCCGCGTATCACCTGCTTTTCACCTGCGTGAAACGTCATCATGGGGCCGACGCCGCATTCGGTCAGCGCCCCGCCCAGATACGCGCCCTCTCAAGAATCAGGACATCCGCTCCCCAGACGGCCGGCCGCGATGGCAGCCACAGTACCGGAGACCCCTCCGCCAGCTACAATCACATCGTACTGTTTGTCGATAGCCAAACTCCTTCATACTTTCTCCTTTCCTGTAATCATAACAGCAGTTCTGAAAGTGATTTTCATTACAAATCACTTTTTCATTTACCTTCGGTCTATTTTTTGTGCATATTTGTCATAGATTATCGTCGGCTCCGCTGTTATTTTTATGGTTTTATACTACCATCATTTTTCATTAGCTGTCAATATATTTGATTTATATTTTCATTACCAATCATTATTTAGCAAATATTTTGCAAATATGGTATACTTTAGAATAACGAAAAAAAGGAGGATTTTATGGTATCGACCGTTGTTTCCAAAATCATCTCCATGCAGCCCAACTTCACCGTAAGCGAGAACGCCATCAGCCAGTACGTGATCAATCACGCCGAACAGATTCTCACCACGACGATCACCGCTCTCGCGGACGAAACCGGCACGTCGGAAGCCAGCATCAACCGCTTCTGCAAAAAGCTGGGATATAAAGGATTCAATGGATTAAAGATCGCATTGGCCCAGGAAAGTTTCTACAATAACAGGGTACAGGAGACGCCCCCTCCGGCGGGAACTTTATCGCCTCCGTCACCTCGGACTACCGGAGCATGTTAAACAACACGGCCGCCCTTCTGGACGAGACCACGGTGTTCAAGGCGGCGGAAATGATCAAAAATGCTAAAAATATAAACTTATACGCCCTGGCCCAACACCACATTCGCCGCCAGGAGTTCCGTTACAACTGGAGCTTGCAGGTATCCGTGCAAAGAGTACACCGATCCCTTAAGCATCAGTCTCAGGTCACCAATACTTCGCCCGGTGACTTATCCATCTTCATCGCGCGCAGCATCATGATGAAAGATATCTACCAGGCGCCAGCGCCTCCATCGACCGGGGCGGAAAGAACCTGACCATCACCAGCGTGGATTCCCCCAAGCTGAGCGATATCGCGGATTACAAATTTATCGTCTCGGACAAGCTGATCGCCAACAACACCACGGCGCTCTCCGACAACCTGATGTACCTGTATGTGATCGACATCATTTACAGCGCGCTTTTAAAAGCGACAAGGCGCTGCGGCAGAAGAAGCTGAACAGCGACGCGCTGATCAATAACAGCCAAACCATGGATTCCTATGCGTTTGAATACTAGCGCGTGTTTGAATATCAAAGCGTGTTTGAAAATTCAATCCCGCCATCTGCACGCAAAAATGGCAGCGTAAGCAAAAACTCACTGCCCTGTCTTATAACAAAATGGTTTCCGGAGCCTGTCACTCTGGAAACCATTTTTATATTTCACTTGATATTAAGCCTGTATAAAGCCTTCTTCCGCCAAATGACAAACGATATACACGCATCTAATAGCCAAATAAAAATCTCATAAAATCAATGCACCAGTGAAAGGCCACCGCCGATCGAAGTCCTTTTTCTTCTTCATAAGAACAGCCATCAGCAGCCCAAAATCAGGCATGTAGTAATAAAAGAAACAGCGCTGACGCGGGTGACTCAAGAATCGCATCCGGAAGATGAATCAGACTATGCGGTATTACCATGAGAATGCAGCTGTAAACTGTATAGGCACACTCCGACATACGTTCTTTTAAATAGAACGAGCAAAACCAAGAACAGCAAAACGAAAAAATTATCTCTTCTGATATGCCAGTGATTCAGTGCCTCCACCGCAGCATTCAGAGGGATATAAACTGAATCCCCCTGCAATACAAAATAAGCAGTGTTAACGGCTGCAAATGGCAATGCCAGACACAGTCCCAGAACAAATCTGTTTTCAAATACGTCTTAAAATCGAAACGAGAAACCTCTTCTCTCCCAGCGCACTTAGAAAAATAAAGCGCATCCGCCATAATAGCAAATGATGACCGGTAATGCCGTCGAAACCGCAGTGGTAAACTTCACGTTGCGCAGAATGGAAAAGTAACAAATACCTCACAAGCTAACCGCAGTTATCACCGGAAATGCTAAAGTACCGTGTTTTCACGATTCCAATGACAACAAGAATGCAAACACCGCATTCAGCCCACCCCCATATCCTTGTTGTATAATTACTGTTATTTAAAGGCAATTTAAAATTAATCATATATGCCGCGGCAAAAACAATAACAATGCACCAGAATAGCAGATGCCCCGTAAAACTGTCTTTTTCCCTTACTTTTCATATCAGCCCCCAGTTCTAAAATTGTATTCCTGTCTAAAAGTGCCTTCATAAACTTATATGTAAATTCCACCGCCTGGCAGGTCAGCGCTTCGCATCTGTGAGGCGGATCATCTGGTGAAAAATCCGCCCGGACGCAGATCGAAGCATGTCAGGGATCCGAACTCGCCGGAAAAGGCTTCCGCAAACCGGTAACAGGCGGAAACAATCGCTCCTCCTCCCAGCCAAGCCCATTTAAATAAACTACGGCAAACATGAGACTGCCTTCACCAGACCGCACTGCGCCCGATAACCGCCTGCGCCGTGAAGGCCGACGGCGGCGTTCAGCGTCTGTGGCTCATACGTCACTCCGAACAGCTCGCCCAGGCAGAGCAGCATGGTTCTGGCACAGTTGACATTGCAGTCCCAGTACAATTCATGGACCTTTTTCTCAATAAACGCATTCATAACGCAATCTCCTCCGTCTGCTTTGACCATCTCTCATTTCTCTCCTTACGCCGCCCGATAAAACGTCTTCCATTTCCGCTCCGATACCGTCCCACAAAACAGATCACACGAACCACAGTCCAGGACCATGGCGCACCACACGCCTACGGCTCCCAGCCCGAGGCCGACGGCCAGCAGATAACCGGCTCCCAGCCTCGTCACCATGGACAGGATGAGATGCACATGGGGGAATTTGACATCGTTTGCCGCCCGCAGAACATTCGTCAGGTAAATGACGCCGGCCACAGAATGATGGCACATCCATCATGGATCAGCACCAGCACCGCCGCCGCCAGCTTAGGGTTTCCTCCCGAAAGGCCGTACAGCTTCATGGTGAGCGGCATGGTAAGAATCACGCCCAGGCAGCAGAGTCCGCTGATGAGATACGTGAGCTTCATCATTTTCTTAGTGTAATATTCCGCCTGCTCGAAATCGCCAGCACCACACAACGGCCGATCACTGTGATCATGGCCAGATTCATGGCCTGTCCCGGAAGCACTCCCATTCCATCCAGGTTGTTGGCGACCGCGTTGGCCGCGATCTGTGTCGTGCCAAAGATGGCGATGATGCTGACGACCAGTACGCGTCCCAGGTGGAAGATGCTGTTCTCAATTCCGCCCGGAATTCCGATATGAAGGATCTTTCCGATCATTCCGCTGTTCCAGCGAAGCCGTCCGAAGCTGACATGAATCTCCAGCCCCGTATTGTGCAGGCGGATAACCAGAATGACACACGCCGTCATACGGCTGATCAGCGAAGCCAGCGCCGCGCCTGCCACGCCCCAGTGGAATCCAAATATAAACAGAATATCTCCCGCCCATTGATGATATTCATGACGATGGACGCCTGCATGGAAATCCTGGAATTTCCATGGACCGAAACAGCGCCGCGCAGGAATTATAAATCGCCAGAAACGGATAGGAAAGCGCCGACAGTATCAGATAGATCAGCGCGTTGTTCATCACGTCATCCGCAATCCCGCCGTACAAAAGCCTCAGAAGTCCGTGCCGGAACAAAATCGCCCCCCACCATGATCGCAATGGAGATAAGCCCCGTGATCATCATCAGCTGATCCGCCGCCTCACACGCCCGCTTCCGGTTTTTCTGTCCCAGAAACTGTGATGACACCACCGCGCCGCCGGTGGAAACCGCCGCGAACACATTGATCAGCAGGTTGTTGATCATATCCACCAGGATACTCCCGATGTGGCCGCCTCGCCTGCGCTGGAGACCATCATCGTGTCCACCATGCCACGGTCACCGCCAGAATCTGCTCCACAATGAGCAGCGCAGTCAGGCGTTTCAAATCGCTGTTTGTAAATAAGTACTGTTTCTGCCGGCCTGGCTCTGAAACGCCTCCCATGCGCTCCGGAGTGGACTCTTTTCTGGCCATACTGCCTGTCATACTCTCTTCCTCTGTCTTCCTGATGTAATCTTCTTTCTCTTATCTCTTATTTTTATTTCTTATGCAGAACCGCCATGGCCGCATAATGCAGCACCTCAAACTCCGGCGGCACAATCCGGTTCAGCAGGTCTCTGTGTTCCTGATCGAAGCATTCTGTCTCCTCAGTGGTAAGGAGGCGCCGATCCCCCGGCATGCCCTGATTCTCCCATTCCAGCTCTCTCTCGTAAAGGGAACGGACACATCGACATCGTCTGCTCACCGATGGTGAAGTACTCCTCATAAATTTCGGGGATTTCAATTGGATGCCGTCTTTCCACGCATCGGTCCATTTCGGATTGTATTTAAGGACCAGTTCTTCGCTCTTTCCAGCCACTTCGTCCTCAAACGGAAGCCACGCCATATAAAGAATCACAAATGTTCCGCTCTCCTTTAAGATGCGTTGAATCAACGGCGCCAGTTCTTCGTGCTTAAAGTAGAAGAAGCACTGACAGGCGGTCACCACATCGAAGGCACCGTCCGAAAATCCGGCTTTCTCAGCCGGAATACACTGGAACTGTATATTCATGCGTCCCTCTTCCGCCAGCTTCTTCGCCTGCGCGATCTGATTCTCCGAAATGTCGATACCGGTAAAATCCGCTCCGTACTGATACAGGTTCGCGGAAGGACTCCCGTGCCCGTCCCAAGGTCCAGGACCTTCTGCCCGGCCTGGCACAGCCCCAGATCCAGAATCTTCTGATAAAATTCTTGGGGATAAATGTCTCTGTATTTCGCATAATCAGCCGATGCCCGGCCCCAGTCAAACACTTTGCCATGATCGATTTCCGTATTCCTCATCCCATTTCCTCCATTTCTGATAGGCCTGCATCTGCTTCCGGTTCTGCCTCTGCTCCTGGCTCTGCCTCTGCTCCTGCCTCTGCTCCTGGTCCTGCCGCTGCTCCTGGTCCTACCGCTGCTCCTGGTCCGCTGCTCCTGGTCCTGCCGCTTCCACTACGTCTACCTATCAGGCTACTCCATACTTGATTTTCCGTCAAGAAGCATTTTAACGAATCTTCTTGCTTCCTGCTTCGTATTATGGTAAATTAACAGCACATGGCCTCCATGGCCATGGATAATCCTGTTATGAAAGGAGGCGCGGGCTATGAAACTCTGTATTGATACTGCTCCATGCAAAGTCTGAATTACGGACGTACTTTCATGGAGATGAACAATCGGTTCGTCCGGACAGACTTTGCATTTTAACGTAGAACCTAAAATACGCTAAAAGGAGCAAAGTCATGAATAAAAAATTACATACTCTCTTCGAAGGGGCTTCACACCTTCCTGATCCTGTGGGTGACCCAGTCATTTTCTGCACTGGGCAGTTCCATGACCAGTTACGCGCTCGTCGTCTGGTCCTACCAGCAGAAGGGCTCTGCGCTGACCACTGCGCTGCTCTCCATCTGTTCCTATGCGCCCTATGTGTTTCTCTCCATCTTCGCGGGGGGGCCTTAAGCGACCGATGGAACAAGAAACGCACCATGCTGGTCTGCGACAGCTTCGCGGCGGCGACCACACTGCTGATCCTGATCCTGCTGCAAAAACGGAGAATCTGGCGCTGTGGCATCTGTACATACTGAACGCGTTAAACGGCCTGATGAACACGCTTCAGCAGCCCGCATCCGATGTGGCGGTCAGCCTTCTGACTCCCGGGAACAGTACCAGCGTGTATCCGGTTTAAAGAGCCTTTTCAATTCACTGGTTACGGTTCTCACACCGGTACTGGCCACCATGGTATTTTCCTTTGCAGGAATCGACGCAGTGCTGGCCTTTGACCTGATCACGTTCTCCGCCGCATTCATTACGCTGGCATGGTTTATTACGATCCACAGGCGGAGGCGGACGGAAACAGGGAAGAATCTGTACTGGCTTCTGCAAAGAAGGCCTCAAATACCTGAAAAGGAACCGCGGTATTCTGAATCTTATCCTGTTTCTGGCGGCCATCAACTTAACCGCGTCCATGTACAACGCCGCACTGCCCGCCATGATTCTTTCCAGAAACGGGGAAGCAGGATCGCACTCTCGGTATGGTAAACGCCTGCACGGGCGCGGCCAATCTGGCCGGAAGCCTGCTGGTCTCTTTCTGCCATCCACCCAAAAACAGGGTCCGGGTTATCTGCAATTCCCTGCTGATCGCCATGTGCACGGAAAATTTCTTTCTGGCCTTCGGCAGAACAGCCCTGGGTCTGGTGCGCAGGCGCCATTCTGGCCTGGATCTGCATTCCATTTATGAATGCGAACATGGACGTGCTGTTCCGTTCACGGATCCACTGACCATGCAGGGACGCGTCTACTCCGCCCGCAATACGCTGCAGTTTTCACCATACCGGTGGGATACTTACTCGGCGGACTGCTGGTGGACCGGGTGTTTGAACCGCTCATGGCATCGCAGCAGCCAGAAATCTTCTGGCGGTGATGTTTGGAACCGGAAAGGGCTCCGGAGCGGCGGCGCTGTTTTGCCTGCTGGGTATTCTGGGCGTGACTACCTGTCTCGTCTTTCGAAGAGATCGACATATATGGGAACTGGAAAATGATATTCCACATCTGAAAACTCGGGGGCTGCCAGGCGTACTATCTCTGGCGGCCCCTTCTACCCTGTACTGGCTCGGCCAAGCCGGACTCCCGCGGAGGGGCTATCTGCTTCTGGCCTCCTCCGCCCTTTCGTTCATATTGGCGATTCCGGTATCAATGTCTTCCTCCCCAATCATGATGGCATCGTGCTCTTCCTCAATCACCTTGCGCACCGCCGCCATCTTCGCATCTACCGGGCGGTCGAACACAAAATTCGTCACGGAAAGAGCCGCCTTTCCGTCTTTCGAAATCCCCTCGATGGAAGCCAGACGGCTCACCACTCCCGGGGTGGTGATGGCGGAACACACTGTTATCGGCCAGAACCTCGGCCCCCGCCTCGCTGGTGGCAAACCGGACGAATTCCCAGGCCTCGTCCGGCATCGGATTTCGCATTGACGGCGATCGGGGTGACTGAGCCAGCCGTGCTTCCTGCCGGGATTCCCGCCGGATGCGGAATTCTCGTCACTCCCATTTAAAATCAAAGTTCCCCGCCCCGGTCTGAACAAGCGTTGCGATAAACCAGGTTCCCATAGGAACCATGGCGCACTGCTGCTGTTCAAAAACACTGGTGTAATGGATATTGCTTATTTTCAGATTGGCATAGCTCTGCATGACGCCCTCCTCCTGCATTCGGAGAGCCTGCTCATAATAAGGCTTTAAGAACGCGTAATCCTCGTCTCATCAGCGTGTGCTTTCCCCATCCTGCACCGCCCAGTTGGAGACCAGCGCCCATCCGTATGATGGTGTGTTCCGTAGACCATCCGCCGTCCCTCACAAGGTCAGCCTCTCTGCCAGTCTCTCATACTCGCCCCATGTCATATCATCCGCCGGTACGCTTCCCCCTGCTGCGTCAAATAAATCCTTGTTATAGAACAGCACATACCAGCCCTGCCGGAAAGGAAGCGTATACTGCTTTCCCATCCATCTGAAGCTGGTCTGCCGCGCCGTTGTAAATGCTTAAATCCACGCCATCCTGGAAATGTAGCTGGTCAGATCGAGAATCTGTCCTTTTTCCCTCATGGAAATCTGCGTATCCGCATCCTTAATCATAATAATATCCGGGTCAGACTCATTTCCCGCCAGCAGCACGGTCAGCTTATTGTTGTATTCATCCGACTGGATATCGAGCAGTTCCACATCAATCTCGGATTTTTTTCCATAAATGCATCTGCCATCGCCTGAAACTGGGGAGAATTGGCATTGTCCCAGACGGACACCGTTATTTTCACGCGTCCCTCCTTTGTTCTGTCCGCGCGCTCCTTCCTTCTGCCACATTGCCGCTGCCGGCGCCGTATCTCTGCCCAGGCTGCATCCCGCACCACCCGCGGCTACGACAGCCAGAAAAAAGGACTGATGTAATCCTGCTGATTTTCATAATAATCCTCCCCAAAAACTACAAAAGTGGTTTTTAACCACCATATTTTCATATTCCTTCGGCGTGTATCGGTTATCTTCTTAAAAAACCGCGCTGAAGTAGTACTGCGTGTCAAAGCCCAGCATGTCGGAGATCTCATACATCATATACTGGTATGATTCGATCAGTTCCTGGCCTTTTCTATCTTCCTTTCCGTCACATAATCGGAGAAATTCTTCCCATCTGCTTCTTAAACGTACTGCTCAAATGCCCTGGCTGACATTCCAGCGCTGCTGCTGCCTGACTCAGCGTAATCTTCTCCTGATAATGCTCCTTTACGTATTCAAGAGCCAGTTCCACCAGCTTATCCCTGCGCGCCTGCTGATGGTCCTCCAGCACCCTGACCACCTGATCCCGGAATCCCTCGAGCCAGGTAAGCACCGTGCTTAAATTGGCCATGCGGTTTAACTGGCCTACAAATGTCCACCGCGTAAGGAAAATCCTGTTCGCCCCAGTCTTCAATCAGAGAGGTAATAAAGTAATAGAGATTATTGCACGCGTTCACCGCCTGCTGTCTGGAAGGCCTGCACTCAGAAAACAGCTGGATCATCTGATTCATTATGGTTTTAAAGGCTTCGCAGTCATTCTGGCGGATCGCCTCCGTGACGTCCTTCTTCAAAAAAATTAATGTTGAAATTGCTGCTGTGGCTTAAGTTATCCTCGCACATGGCCGAGAGAACACCGCGCCGCTGGAATTATCGTAAAAAAGTCAGATTCATGGCACTCATCGCCTGATACAGCAGATCCTGGATCTCGTCCACACTGCTTCCAGACAGGCTCACTGCAATGGAAACAGGGACCTCGAAGTAATCCTTCATGACCTGGCGGAATTTTACGCTCATGACGCTGGCTTCCTTCTTAAAATCATCGATCCCTTCCGTCGAAAGCACCAGGATAAATCGCTTTGCTCCCGCCGCAAAACGCAGCTGTTCTCAAAGAATCCCTTTACCATACCGTTTATTATATCTTCCGCGAAGCCCCATGACCTTTTTCTGGTCGGCCCTCGTAAAATGCCGCAGAAAATCCCTCAAATCCGTAATTAAAATTAATCAGCATCAGCGCTGGCCTGGGGATACCGCTCGGATCAGGCCGGATAGCTCGTCCTCCGCCTCCACGTCCGTGTCATAGATGAGTACCCGCCGGAAATAGTTTTGAATCCTCTCTCTTCTACGGTCAGCGGTTCTTCTGCAAGGTGTGTCATGTGGTAATTCATGTTGCACCGCTCTATGGCACACTCAGAGCCTGGATCAGGCTGTCCTCACTGAGCTCCAGCTTTACCAGATAGTCGATCGCTCCTAAATGCAGCGCTTCCCTGGACAGAGAAAACTCTTCCAAATTCGTCAGGAGAATAAAGCTCGCCGCATCCGTTTTTCATGGCTGTCTTCATGAAGGTAATTCCGTCCATGGCCGGCATTTTAATGTCTGTAATCACGATATCCGGCTGGAGCGTATCCAGAAGGGACAGCGCCTGCTGCCCGTTCAATGCCTTGCCCACGATCCGGCACTGATACTCCTCCCAGTTCAGAAGCGAGGCTATGCCCGCCAGAATTAACGGTTCATCATCTACAATCATAATCCGGTACATAAGCTCACTCCCCCTTAAGTCCCTGTCAGTATTCCAGCGGAATTCTGACGGTAATCTGTGTGTACTCTCCCCACCCGGCTCTCCACGGAAAGTCCGTACTCTTCCCATAGATCAGTTTCAGCCGTCTGTCCACATTTGGCATCAATACTGCTCATCTGGTCGCCCTTTAGCTTTTCCGAATGGTTCAGCAGCTCGGTATCTTTTCTTCCCGGTATTCGATTCCAAGTCGTCCCGCATCGATGCAGAGGCACTTGTCCTTCTCATACGCGTGGATCGGATAGGTTCCATTCTTTCCTCCAGGCTCCGATACCGCTGAAAATCGCATTTTTCCACCAGTGGCTGCAGCGTCAGCTTCACGATTCGCGCTTCGTAGAGTATCTCCTCCCCGATGTCGACCTCAGATCAAACATTTCCACATATTTCAGCTTCTCGATAGGTTACGTAATCGCGGACAAAATCCAGTTCCTCTCTCAGGTAACGCGCTGGTCCACTCCCTTTGCCATATTTTTAAGCAGCTTTGACAGCGCAGTTACCGCCTTTACGATACCGCTGTTTTTCTGGATCACGGCAATCCATTTGATCGAATCAGGGGTGTTGTAAATGTGCGGATTGATCTGTGCCTGCAGCATCCGGATTTCAGACTGCTCTTTTTCCTTTTCATCGTCCGGAAACGTCCATCAGCTGTTCGATCTGGCTGCTCATTGTATTTACGGCCTTTCCGATGAGTCGATCTCGTCCTGGCTCCAGCAGTTCCCCTCTGGCTGAAATCCCCTTCGCAATTCTGTCACATGGTTTACCAGCCGGTCAATCAGGTTTTCTGACCGCATTGGTAAACAAACGACATGAAATTCCAAAGGAGCACGCCAGGAGATAAAGATCAGGCCAACCCGTCTGCATGAGCATCAGGCGGTCATTCTTCAGATTTGCCATGTCCATGATTTCGATCACCAGGGCGCCGCTCTGGGATTCCCTTGTTAACGCGATACCAGATGTGGTTCCCCCGTTTATCTGGGTACTGCCACGTTCCACGTTCTTCCTCTCTTCGCAGAATCGAGATCAATCAAACGGTCGCTTTCCTCTTTCTGGTTCTCAGACTCCCGCAGCGTAGCGATCCGCTTCCTCCGCGGTATGTGAGTCTAAGCATTGTATTACCGTTATCGTCTTCCTTCAGGCGGTCGAGATAGAGAGACGGGGCGACAGGAAAGCGCAGAACAGTCACTGTCTTTATCCCGGAATTTTTTTACAGATAATGGGAATTGTCATTCCCACCTCGCTTATAAAATAGAATTCACCAGATCCAGCCGGTAGTCGTACATATCCTTCTTCAGTTCCCGGTCAAACCAGGGCGCATTGGATTCTTCTCCGTCATCAACACTGCTTAAGGCCGTTCCGGCCGAAATGTAATTTATCGCTTTGTCATCAAATATGGACAGCCTTGTGATATAATCCCATACCCTGTGACAGCACCGAAATTGGCGGCCAGCTTTGCATAATCAGGCCTTTTCTCTTTTCCTCTACGGTTTTTAACTGCCCCAGAGAGCCAAGATCAAACATCTCCGCTCCGCACAGTTAAGCACCAGGTTCACCATCTGCTCGTAGACCTCCTGATAATAGCGGGAGATGCTCTCCCGTGGTACTCGACGGAATTCTGGGCCAGCTGGACGGCTTTTTTGTTCGCCGTCACATAACTCGTAACACTGAATATGATGCCGATGACGCAGATAATGCAGATGTTATATACCATAATTTTAAATTTTACTGTTCTGTTTTGTAATAACCTCTTCATCATTCAGCTCCATTTTTTCATCTGTTCTGTTGTTGCCGATAATATCCTCATAGGATTAGCGTTTAGGCTTTCCCTTTTTTTTACTTCCAGTCTGCTGATCTCGTCTGCAATGTACTCGCTTTCTCCCCGGAGAGGTATTCCACATAGTCGTTCTGTATCATAGCTTCCAAAGCGCTGCATATTCTTTTTGATTTCAACCACAGCCACCGCGCTCATGCCGTCTGTGTATTCTATCTAGCACGTCGTAACCTGCTCCGCTTCGGCTTCGTGCCGCCTGCACCACCGGTCGCAAAGCTGATTTTCACTTTGCCCAGTTCCAGAGTGTCCACGGCTCAATACTCGCACTTACTCCGCCAGCAAATTCCGGTCTTTCCTCAGCCAGACGGTTCCGGCAGGAATATGTGATAATCCATGAGCGCAACCCGCTGCACGGCCGCGACTTTCTGCTCATCACGGCATCTTCAAAGACTGCCACGGGCTGAGTTTTTGCCTGGAAATTTCTCTCTCTTCCGCCTGTTTCACCGCAACGGGACCGTACGCCTTTCAGCTACTGCTTCTACCGAATTTGTGACGATCGCTACGTTCGCAAATTCCTCCAGCCAGCCTGCTCAGCGGCTCTGGCGGTAGAACATAGTACTGGCTGACGGACAGCTCCAGCGGCCGCATGAGACCGTTTCCTCTTCCTTTCATCTGCACTGCGCTGCTCATTTCTCTCTCGCTGATACTGCTTTTAGAAAACGCCTCATATCCGATATCATCCGGCGATCATGCCGTTTCCTCTGCCAGTCGATTCCCTTTCTGTTGACAGCTTCCCGCCACTCTTAACTAGCTCCCGTGCACGGGTCATCGGAGGAACGCCGTCCCTCGTCGCCACTCTCCCAGAGCCGGGCGCATTTACATCGATCGTCGGCTAGTTCCATGTTCTCTGGCCGTGCTGGCAATGACTGTCATAAGCCAGCAGGCGTGCTCTTCCTTTGATATCTCGCGGCTCCCACTTCCGCCGACAGGAGACCAGCCTATGCCGAGCGCAGCCGGCAAGGCACGTCAGAAATCGAGAACCATGTGACAAACAAATGCTGTTTTCTTTCTTTCGCGGTTTCACCTCATATTACTTTCCCATACGTCCAGGTCCTACACGGTAACCATCAGTGTTGCAGTATTTCCGATACAACGAGGCCTCGGGTTCACATCAGAAACCAGTTAAAAGTGATACCATGTTACCGTCAATCCGCATGCCAGCCGGTCACCCTTAATTCCATCCTTGTCCAAGATAATAGAGGCGTTCCCATCCTGGTCTGTGAAGAAATCCGGTGATCTGTTTTCCATTCTCGTCAAAACGATACCAGTTCATACCTACCATTGCATTCCAAGATAATACCAGCCATGCATAGTCTCCAGTGCAAAATGCGACTGCTATAGCCAATTTCCCTGAAACCCAGCTGTTGTCGCACCAGCCAGCTTTACCAGCCGGAAGTATGAACGAAGAATTCTGTGATGCGGCTTCTCAGGAATCGGTCAAAGATTATCCTGGATTCATCCGTGTCTGGATTGTCAAGGGTATCCGGGGTACGTCAGGTGGCTGGATTATCGTATCGGATTATCCGGGTTGTCACCGGGTTCGTCAGGAGTAAGATTCATCCGTGTCCGGATTATCCGAGGTTGCGGCTCTGGGTTATCCGATTATCCGGATTATCCGGGTTATCCGGGGTGTCCGGTTATCCAGGGTCTTCTGCTTTCATGTCACGCCTGCAGTGAGACGCTGCGGTACAGCGCTTCGCATGTCTTGCAGGAACGTTCCTTTCTGCCCAGCTTAGCGTCGGGCTGACGACCTTCCCACACTAACCGGTGTCCTGTGCCTCCGTGCCCATCCACGTAGTCTGAATCATGTTAATCGTATCCGGAAGATCCGGCGTTTCTCCTACGTCGGCTATCTATGTTCGCGTTTCGAGTTCCGTCACACTACTGCGTTTGATACGGCAGAGCTTCGGTGCCTTTTGCTGCTCCGGCCTCTTTACTGGCAGAATTTCAGTCGGGAGTTGCGAGCCATTGGCATCAGCCTCCGGATTACCTCTTCAATATCAAGAATAAACGGAAATCTTTTCCGCCTTCCGGCATAAAATCAATCGCATCGGATACGTCGATCGTAATGTAGCTTCCCACCTGAGGTCCACGCTTTGATTACGACATGTTCTTTTACGAGCTCACTGCCCTATATCGCTGGCCCTGCGTGATGGAGGTCATACGTTGCCGTATTTTCAACCTGGCCCGTAGTGGTACTGAGATGTAAAAATAGGTCTCTGTAACCGTCTGCTTTCTCATCTCCATCTTTATTATTAAAAATACTGAATACTCAGCGTCATCTCCGACTAAGTCTGGAAGATGTCCATGCGCTCGAAAATCACTTCTGCACCACTCCGATACCGTTTTATAGCCCTGTCATAGTTCTTAATACGAGGCCATCTTTCATTATCCGCCGAGTGCCGTCCCGATCGGCTTACCTGAATATATGTATCCGCCGTTCGTATCCAATTACGCCGTCCGTACATTCCAGCGATCTGCCGGCGTTATCGTTTATGGAAGGCCGGGATGGTCGTTCCTGCGACGTAACCGCCGTTTACCACATATGGATTCGCTGCCCTGATACAGCTCCCTGCTGACCGTCTCCCGCCTACCACAGGCGCCTCCGCTGCATTTGGCTGCGCGGCTGCGGCTCCTGCTTCCCTCCAGTTTTCATGGTATATGGAAGCGCCGGATATGTACCTGCCGGACTCTTCATTTTCTGCCGGCTTTTGCGGCGCTTCAATGATCGTCTCGATGGCGAGCGGCTTTCTGCTCCAGCCCCTCGCAGGTTCCATGAAACGGTGAAACGTTCCGGCTTTCCTGATGAGTACTTCTTCCTCTGTCTCTTCCCATTCGACTCTGGCCCGTTCCCTTGGCTGCCGTCTGTATAGCTGACTGTAACTGCTCTCAGGAAGTACCGGCATAAATCCCACACATATCCGGTTATGTCAAAGCCGCCTCGGCCTCAACTCTCCCGGCTTCCCGTTACGATGATCTGATGACTGCACCCGGCCTCAAAAGCCGCTTTACTTTTCCTTTCACGGTAAAGGTTCCCGTTTTGCATACTGACTCTCACAGGTTGCCTAACGGGTATCTGTTCACTCTGAACCGTTAATATGAGTTGCGTTCACTGTCTCGGCTTGTAG
>VOFH01000583.1_pt1 | contig 17043 bp, 26 predicted proteins | sample 5384091 | NCBI WGS metagenome assembly VOFH01 (sample SAMN12384727, study PRJNA508395) | human gut metagenome | isolation source: healthy gut G | host: Homo sapiens
CCGCCATGAATTTCGCTTTACCCTGCCAAATTCCCAAAAAGTAGTAAATATCTATCGTGAAACCTATAAATGCCCGGAATGTGCCATATCAGAGGAACACCCGGATGATCAGACATTTTGTCAAAGCGCCTGTCCAGTAAACCATTGATCCCAGAAAGTTATGTTCATCGGAATAACGTTGTAGGATGTCTATCAATGCCAGAAGTACCAGTAAAATGGTCTTTGTTCCAATATAAAATGGCAGGAATCAGTGAGCCATTTTGGACGCAGCTTTGGTGTCCCATTAAGTATGCATGCTGGGGTTTACGCCTTTACACTTGGATCATTTACTGTGCAGTTGAGAATTAATCAAATCCGTCATGTTTATGATTAGTATCGTTCAAAACCGATTCTTCGATAGCCTTTATCCGGTGAGTCTGTATGAATATCTGATGGCAGATGAAACCTGGGTTCAGGTACTGAATGAGCTGGAGCATTTATAATAATCCTGAAACGGATTCCTGGATGTGCTTCTTCTTCTTTGCAGTGCCTGATGGGCTTCCTGACCGGATCCTGCTCTATCAATTTCTTCGAGTTTTTTAAAAAAGATGCCTCCATTTCAGCATCTTTCTCTGCTTTAAAATGGGTTCCGTGGACTTTTTTTCTGGAGACCGACGGATACCAGGGTTACTCTCTTAAAAGCTTCCCTCGTTACGACTATATAGTGCTCTTGCTGGGCACATGGTGAGACGTTATTTCACAGATGCCATACCGAAAGGGAAAGAGTATGATTACATTTCCGGCGGTGCAGGAGTAATTCTGCTTTGTTTGATTGTGAGCGGTACTCAAAAGCAAAATCATACTGTGGAGCAGAGAAAACAGTTCCGTCTTGAAAAGGAGAAACCGATACTGGAGGCAACAGATTGGCTGGATCAACAGCGATCCAAACAAGTAAATTTTTGCGTTTTGAAAGCGGTGAACTATGCCCAAAATCGGAAAAGACACCCTGATGACCTATTGGAAGACGGTCATTGCAGTTTATCCAATAATCCTTAGCGAGAATGCAATCAGACCATTAGCGAAAACTGGCTGTTCAGTGCCAGTCCGAAGGGAGCTGCTCTAGCGCTATTGTGTATACAATGGTTGAGATGGCAAAAGCGAATGACCTGAATACCTACAAATATCTGGCATACTTCTTATCACAGCGGCCAGACGCTAAAACAGCCCCTTGCAAATTTTTATATACACTTTTATTATCGCTCTATATTTTCCGCTAATGTCATCAACAGCTTATCACCATTCCGATTAATCATCTTCATTTATTTCGTGGTTACTGAGCAATGACCTGAGTTTCGCCCCGCCAGATTTTATATTTCTAAAAATAGTCAGGTGAAATAGTTCAATTAACCTTTTCACCTGACTATTTACATAGCAAAGAGTCTCTGTACAATTACTTAGTGTAACAGCACTCATTCTACCAATATCTTTTAAAAATCTAATTTTAATAATCAAACTGACGATAATATCTACGAATAGAAAGTGGATGTCTTAAAACAGCTCCATATATGCATCTACACGATTATTAACACCATGCATTACCAAATGAGAAATTGTTCCTCTAAATTCTGGACTAATTCCTTTTTAATTCATGTTCTTTTGTATCAATAATAGTATAGTTTGCATTTACACGTGGAAGAAATTTTGCGACACGCTCAGCTAATGGTCGTTGTTCATCCTCTCCCATAAACAGAGTAACTGGTGTATCTTCAACGATAATCTCCTGCATTCCGTGGAAAAATTCTTGACAGCTAATAGATTTTGTACGGATCCACATCTGCTCCTCCCAATAGCACATAGCATAGGAATAGGTTGCCCCATACTGATTTCCTGATCCAATAAAGTAATGAGGAAGATCTTTATGTTCTTTCCAAAATGCCACCTTATTTTTTGCATACCATATGCCCACTCATCGGAATCTTTCTCAACCTGAGCTAATACATCCGCAAGATTAGCTTCCATCTCTTTATTATAACGGTCATAATCATCAAATTCACCATTTTTATACATCAAGTAATTTGCAACCATATAAAATTTCAACTGCTCATTCATTGGATAAACAATCAGATAATCTTGCTTGTCAGGCTGTGTGAGAGTAGTACCTGGATTATCGATGAATGAAAATACTTTTGCACCTTTTTCATGTACTCTGTCCACTAATTCAACCATTTCTTTTGTATTTCCAGATACTGAAGATATAATTACTACAGATTTATTTGTAAATTTTTTGTTTCCTGTAGTCAAAAACTCAGCTGCATTTTCAACAAATACTGGAAGCTTTGAACGGCCACGCATATATACTTCCACCTGCATACTGGAAGCATAAGTACCTCCAATACCAATAAAATAGATTCCATCAAATCCTTCTTCCCAGATTTGATCAATAATTTTTTCAATCTGCGGACGAAGAGCAAGTGCTCCATTCACACTATCAATCTGTGCTTGCTCGTTAAAATTACGCAAACAAGCTCCTTCTGTTTCTTTCCACGCTTTTGCTTCATATTTCATAGTTGATATCTCCTTTCACTACTTTCTTTTTAATACAATTTCGTTGTCTGCAAATCTAAATTTAAGAAAAATTGTATAGCACGTTGAATCATTTTATCCCAATAAGGCCACTCATGATCCCTGGTCCTTCCATATAAACATGACCATAACCATTACTTTCAGCAACTTTTCTAAATTTCTGATTATTTTCATATAAGAAGTCTTCTGTACCACAAAATTGAATTAACCTTGGACGATTTTCGTCTTTAGCAAGTTTCTCTACCAAAAACAGTGGATTTTCCCACTCTTCTGGTTTTCCTGCTTCTCCATGAAAACTCTGTATTTCTTGTGGCGACATATCTTCCCAATTTCCGGCAAGTACCATCTCCGTAAATCCTACATAATCGAGTACTCCTGATAAACTTGCCACAGCTTCATACTTCTCTGGTCTATTCAATGCAATCTTCACTGCACCATATCCACCCATACTCTCTCCAGCTATAAATGTATTTTCTCGTCTTTGATCCAAATGAAACCATTTCCACAAATAGCTGGAAGTTCATCTGCAACATAATGGAAATAATCAATTCCAACTTTTCCTGTTGTGTAAAAAACTACGTTGAACTTCAGGCATAATTATTATGAAATTATATTTTTTGCATAATATTCAATTTTAGAAAATCGCGTCCATTCATCACTATTTCCTGACAGTCCATGAAGTAAATAAAGAACCTTCGGTGTTCCCTCATAAAGAGGTGTTACATCATTAGAAACATCTGGGAAAATAACATTAATCTGTGTTGTCATTCTTAAATTTTTGGAATAAAAATTTCCTGTAAATAATCCCATTATTTGAATTTTACCTTTTATCTGAAAATTGTACATTAAAGTTACATTTATCACCACGCACATAATTGCGATTGAATTTGATTGCCCTTCCATCCGTATCATACGTAAGACTTTGAAACAACATCACGGGTGTTCCTGCATCTATTCCCAACAGTTTTGCATCATTCAAACTAGGACGAACCAAATCCAATGTCTGCTCTGCTTCCGCTAAATGAATCCCATACATTTCATATACTTCATACACAGAAAACACCGATAAATCAATCCCCTCCATTTTGGGAATTAAATAATGCGGTATATATAATTCCTCTAAAGAAATCGAATCTCCGTCAGCATAACACATGCGCTTAATATAAAAAATAGGCTCTTCTGGTTTAATGCCGAACATGTTTCCATACAAATTTCCTGCCATTCTTAGATACTTAGACACAATTCTAAAAGATGGTTTCATATTCCTATCTACCATCGTCTGCGTAAAGCCTTCTAACTTCTCCATGTTTCGTTCGATTTTATGTCCTAAAACGTATACTTCTTTATCAGAAATATATTTCAACAATCCTTCTTTGACCAAGACTTCTATGGCTGTTCTCACGATTTGCTTCTGAACACCAAACATTTCAGCCAATTCTGTATCAGTAGGTATTTTTGTACCAGGATATAAATCACCATCTTCTATTTCTATTCTTAAAATCTCACTCACTTGCTGAGTGATCATTCTTTACAGGCAGTTTTCATATTTCGGCTCCTTATTTTTTAGTTACCATGCTCCAAAATACTTTAATGTTTCTGTTGCATTTGCTGCACCTTTTTCCATTGCCCCTTCTATAGAAAGTCCATCTACAATTCCTGTTAAAAATCCAGCAATATAACTATCTCCAGCTCCCATACTATCTACAAGATGATCACAAGGAACGATTCCAAAACGATGATATCTTTCACCATCATAACACAAACTGCCTTCTTCTCCCATCATACAAATGACAAGCTTAGGTCCCTGTTTTTGAATTCTTTCCATTTGTTCTCTTACCTCTTTAGTATCTCCTGTATCCACAGAATAAAAGAGATAATCTGTATATGGTATCGCTTTTTACACTTTCCTCTGAATCTGGGCTTGTCGCACAATCAAAGGCAGTAACAATTCCTTTTTTCTTTCAACTCTTTTAAACTGTCCTTCTACTTTGCCCCAAACATCACAAATTACAACATCAAAATTTTTGATATAATCAATATCTTCATCTGTTAATTTATATTTTTCCAATACGCCTTCGTCGTAATCTCCAAATACTCTTTCGCCATCTATCAATTCAACCTGGGTAACGGCTGTCTTTCCTTTTTCTACACGCAAATGCGAAGTGTCAACGCCTTTCGCTTTGATAGTTTCTATCATAATCTGTCCGTAGACGTCATCACCTACTGGTCCAATATATGCAGCCTCCTCCTAAACGGAGTGTATAAACTGCCATATTTACCGGGCCTCCCCGGAAATGCTTTTCCACCATCTATATTGTTATAATAATCAATACAGTTACTTCCAACTGCCGCTAATCTCATACGATATCACTCCTTTTTTATCTGGTGTCTCGCCTTGTTAGAACATTCGTATATTGTACCTGATCTGGTCTCGCCATAATCCTAAAAAACTCAATACCTACTCCTCTATCGTCGTTTACAACACCTGACTGATAGTACAAGTATTGTCCTTCTTCTACCTTCAACAATTTAGCTTCTTCTTCTGTGGCAAATGTAATTTCTACTTTCTCCGTCCCTTTAGTCAACAATATGCCTAAATCCCTTAGAACTTTATATAAAGATTCTTCTGCAAAATTGTGAGCTTCCAAACCTTCACACTGTTCGTAATTAATGTAACTATTCTCAATCATCAAAGGAACATTGTTTCTAATCCGCAAGCGATATAAATGAAATACTTTATCTCCCTCTTTTATCTGAAGTTTTCTTGCAACATATCCATCACACGTCTCAATTCTAGAGATTAATACTTCTGTCCAAAGAAAGTACCCTGTTTTTCTCATTGCTTCCGAAGTAGACTGAATTCCCTTTATATTCCTAACTAATCTCGGAGGTGCCACAAAGGTTCCAGATCCTTTTACACTATATAGTTTTCTTTCTTCAATTAGTTGTTGAATAGCTGTATGGAGAGTGGAACGATTCATTTGCCACATTGTACACAACTCCCGTTCGCTCGGAAGCTGTGTATGTGGTTTTAGTTGGTTTTCTTGTATATACCATTGAATCTGCTCCATCGCCATATCTTGCGGACGAATTTTTTTATTTTCTCCATACAGTTCTCACCTTCTCAACATATTAAGCTAATGCTTATGCACTTTCTTTTTATTTTTTCTATCCCAATAATAGAATACTGGAAGTCCTGTAGCTACTGCCACAAACGCACAAATTAAGCTCTGCATTGGCGCATATGTAAGCTGGCCCCAAATAAGTGTACCTGTCATAATAATTGCAATAAGAGGCATAATTGGACCACCTGGGCATTTATAAGATGGATCGTATCCATGTTCTTTGCCTTTTTTCGAAGCACAAAGATTGTACCGAATGTAAGCACATTCTTTAATAATGCTACCATTGTAAAGTATCCTAGCAATGCTGACAAGTTTGAAGCAAAAATTAATACGATTGCAACCGCACACTGTACGATAATTGAAAATAAGGAGTTTCGTATTTTGGATGAACTTTTGCAAAAGATTTAAAGAATAAATTATCTTTCGCCATAGCATACTCGATACGTGGCTGGAACATAATACAAGATGATAATGAACCAATTACAACAATAATTGCCATAATTGCAACAATTGTACCTGCATACTGTCCAATTCCTGGAAGCTTAGATGCCAACAATGCGATTGGAGCATCAGATGTAGCCATTTCATCAATAGAAAGAATTCCAGAAGCTACAAATGTTAATCCTGCATAAAGAGCTAGTACAATAACTGCTGTAAGAATAAGACCCAAAGGCATATTCTTTTTCGGATTTTTAATTTCGCCTGACATATAACAAGCAGCTCCCATACCATCATATGACCATGTTGTTGAAGCTACACCTGCGATTAGCGCAGCAATTCCAGTTTTTGCATATCCTTCCAAAGGTGCAGAAGATAATAAAATATCCCCTGAAGATTGAATAAACCAATACCAATAACCAATGCAAATGGTAAAATTTTAAGAGCTGTAATAATTGTCTGGAATTTTCCACCGCCTTCTACCGAACGTATGTGTACTCCCATGAAAATTAATACAAATACTACAGCAACCAGCTTTAATGCAAAACCATGAATCGGAACAAAAAATGCAAGATAATTCACAATTGCTAAAGCCATGATTGAAATTGACGGTGGGTCAGTTGCCCAAAAGCTGATCCATCCACACAAGAATGCGAGTGGTCGAGATCCTGCTTCACGGAAGTAAACATATTGTCGACCATCCTCTGGATAGGCAGATGCTAATTCCGAATATACAAAGTTTGATGGAATCTGAAGCAATCCCCCTATAATGTATGCTAATACCAGAAACAAGCTACTACCGGCAGCATTTGCTACCTCAGATAAAGATGAAAAAATACCAGAGCCTACTGTAGTACCAACGCCAAGTGCAATAACAGCGCCAAGTCCAAGTTTACGAGCAAGTTCGTTTTGTTTTCAGACATAAAAACTCTCCTTTCCTTTTAAACAGAGTATAATTGAAAAATCTTGTGCACGACTTTTCTTTTTTTAATTTTCTATTATCTTCGATGCTTTTATATTGTAAACAGCTATCTATCTTCGCTATCACAATTTCTTAAATAATCTATTACTTTTTTATTTATTCACTTTCACATTTAAACGATTCCTGCCTCGGCCATTAGCTCACGCATGTTATCAATGGCACGTTTCGCATAAAAACGTGGTTCGTTAATATAATTTGTAACCAATTCAAGTGTTGCAGTTTTATCATAACCTATTCGTTTCATTTCATATAGCATTTCTTTAATTGGAATATTTCCCTCTCCTGGTATCAGATGGGTGTCTGATCCATTTTCTCCATCAATAATATGCATATGATCCATCTTATTTCCGAGTTTATCAAAATATGCCATAATACTTTCATGCTGTACAAATGGTGGAACAATATCACACATGCCGACTACATATGGATTATCCACTCTTCTAAATAGCTCCACCAAATCATTTGCTCTTGTAAAGAAATTAGATTCATACGGTGTTAAAGCTTCAACTACTAGCTTGATTTCTAGTTTTGCTGCATAATCTCCCAACTCTTGAATATTTTTTCTAATCTGCTCCACAACTGATCATATGTAGCAAGATATCCGCCGTTTGCAGGACTTGTAAGTACAAATTCCGCACCCATCTCTTTTGCCATTTCAAGAGACAGTTTCAGATAATCAATAGCATCTCTTCTCTGAGCCTCTGAACCAATCATATAATTGTAAGGATAGGCATTATGCTCCGGTGTGTAACCAAGCACCGGCATTTCATACTTTTCAATTAATCGGCGAACTTCATTAATATCTCCCGCTTTCAGATCCGGTGCATATGCATGTGGACGCCCACCCCAAAGCTCGATATAATCGTAACCGTACTCTTTAGCATCCATAAAACAATGCTCCAACGGATTCCTCTGATATCCCGATGTAAACATTCCAACTTTTAACATTATTTCATTCCTCCTTGTTGTGTTTTGTTGGTAAAATTATATAATAATTAAGCACCATTTTCTATTCGCAAGAGGTCTAAAATTCAATTATAAAAAATGTATAAAATCCCATAACAATGTTGTTTGTTATTTCAATTCTATACCAATTATGTTATTCTGCATATTTTATCCTCTTTATTCCCCTTTATTTTCTCTTATTTTTATGCATTATGCATATAGTGGTATGTTTTTGATTTATATTTATACCAATTTCATCAGATACACTTATTTTGTTACTTATTTTTAGTTATCCATCCAATTGCCAATGCTTTATGCACCATGATAACTTATAAGTGTTCTAATAAATAGTGTGCAATATCTGTTAGAACACTTCGATGACTTTTATTCATTAAGGAACAAGCATTCAGCTTTGATTTTTTGTTGCTGGATATCTGACCTTTCTAAGGTTCATCTGTTATTTGATGTCGCCTCATTTTTACTCTTAATATCTTTATTTTCCTATATATAAGTTATGTCTTTACAAATATCATTAATCATTAGGAGGTTTAAATAATATGTCTGAATACGCAGATCTTATTTTATTATCAAACTGTATTTTTACAGCCACAGAGGAAATACCTTTCTCTGGATATATTGCTATCAAAAACGACCGGATACTTTCTATCGGAAAAGGATTGGCTCCTACTGAACTAATAGGAACAAACACAAAATATCTTGATTATGGGAACAAAACAATTACGCCTGGATTCTCCGATGTACATTGCTTTTTCACAGGTTATTCTGTAGGATTTGTTGGAATAGACTTATCCGCAGCTACTTCTCAAGAAGATATACTGAATTCAATTAAAGAGTATGCGAAAGGAATTCCTGCAGACAAACCTATTTTGGGACATGGTTGGAACTCCGATACAATCCAACCTAATGGAACAGATTTGTTAGATGAGGCTTTTTCCACTCGCCCTGTTCTTCTGTTTGCAAAAAAGGCTGCGAAACTTGTTGGATGAATCAAGCTGCTATAAATCGTTATCAGTTTACCCCGGAAACCTGTTAGCCGGAGAGGTATGTTCGCTTTTGACCAGACTGACTTGGAGAGAAATACTTTATAATGCCGGAATTTAAACGCTATAGTAAAATGATGAAAAGTAAAGGAATCACTTCCATCAAAGAAATGGGATTCGATGATTTCTACGGATTTACTGACATTCTCGCAGAACTAGAATCCGAAAACGCTTTAACTATCCGCGTAAACTTTATGAGCCAACCTGTTGCTGAACCTTTAATCTCTCATATGGCAAGGAAATGCGTGAAAAATTTAAAGGAGAGTTTGTTCGTTTTTCTGGATATAACCAAATGACCGACGGTTCTATAAGCGAACTTTGCGGTGATTTGAAAAAACCTTATTCCTGCGCAGATACGACCTGTGCACAAGACATTGATTGGGATCTTTTAGCAAACGATACCTTTAAAGCTGATGCCGAAGGATTTCGTTTCTCATTACATGCTCAAGGAGATGCTGCTATTTCAAAAGTATTAGATATTTATGACTCTTGCCAAAAAGATGAAAATGGAAAACTTATAAATCGTCACAGTATTACCGATCTTGAATTCAGTGATCCAACAGACTTGGAGCGTATGGGAAAATTAGGCGTAATTGCTGAAATATACCCTCAAATTCAATCTATCGCAAATCGAAAAGACAAACTTGCCATGATTGAAGAAAAGATTGGTATGGATCGCGGACAGTATTATTGGAACAGACGTAAAATGGCTGACAGCAATGTGTTATTAAGTTGCGGAACTGATCTTCCACTTCTTATTGATGATATCCCAGAATCTATTTATCATGCAGTCGGAGGATACTTCCCTGAAGGTGGAGAGCCATTTAACAAACAAAATATGCTGACTATTCCTGAGTTGCTAACTGCATGGAGTGCTGGCGGTGCTTATAATCTATATCAAGAGAAAGAGCTCGGCACACTGGAAAAAGGAAAAAAGCTGATATTGTCGTATTCGACGGAAATCTATTTGAAACAGCTATTGAAGAAATTCGTTCTCGCAAAGTAGAAGTAACTTTTCTCAACGGACGAATCGTATATAGCCATGAATAAATAAAAAATATCTCTCTTATCTAAACAGTTTATATTCTCTTTAAGAAAGGAAGGGAAATATTTATGAAAGAGTCTTATTTTATGGGGATTGATACTGGAACAAACTCTAGTAAAGGTGTATTAATCAATTCTCACGGAGAAATTATAGCAGAACATACAACTGAACATGCAATGACAAATCCTGCCCCAGGTCACTATGAACATGATGCCGACAAAGATTGGTGGGGAGATTTATGTATTATAAGCAATGCACTGATTGAAAAATCTAAAGTTTCACCATCTGACATTAAAGCAATCGGAACAAGTGCACTTGGTGCCGACTGCCTACCTGTCGACGATCAGTGTCGACCTCTACGCAAAGCTATCCTATATGGTATTGATGCACGTGCAACCGATGAGATAGAACAACTCACAGAAATGTATGGGGAAGAACAGATCCGACAGTGGTACGGACGTCCATTATGCTCCAGTGATGTAATGCCTAAGATTCTTTGGATAAAAAATAAAGAGCCAGATATATATGCAAAAACCCACAAGTTTCTAACAGGCTCTAGTTTTATAGCAGCAAAACTTACTGGTAATTATGTAGTCGATCGTTTTTAGGACTTGCAAGTTTTAATCCACTTTATTTTAATGATGGAACACCAAATCCTGAAACTTGCCTACCAATTTGCCGCCCTGATCAGCTAGCAGAAGTAAAGGAAGCAAATGATATCGCAGGTTATGTAACTGAAACCGCTTCAAAGGAAACGGGTCTTGCAGTTGGTACTCCAGTCATTGTAGGAACAGATGACTCCGGCGCAGAAGCAATCAGCACTGGCGTTGTTGCCCCTGGTAAAATGATGATTCAATTCGGTTCTTCCATTTATATGATTCTCGGGACAAAAGAATTGGTTGATGATGAACGCTTATGGCGTGAAGAATTTATTACCAGGACTTTGTGATATATCTGCCGGCACTAATGCTGCAGGCTCTCTTACTAAATGGTATAGAAATACAATTTTCCCAGATGCACTCGAACTAGAGCAAAATGGTGGTCCAGATGCTTATATCACCATGATGCAAGATTTGGATAAAATTCCTGTTGGAAGCGATGGCCTTATTACACTCCCTTATTTTGCTGGTGAAAGAACTCCAATAAATGATCCTCTTGCAAGGGGAATTTATTTGGATTAACGCTTGCTCACACGCGTCAGCATATGTACCGAAGTGCTTTGGAATCTGTTGCATACTCAGTAAATCAGCAATTAAAGATCATGCTTGAGCACGATGTTCCTATAGACCAGATTTTTGCCGTAGGTGGTGGTGTTAAAATGACTTATGGATGCAAATTGTTGCAGATGTTACTGGTAAAGAAATCAGTACCCCTGCCATTACTGTAGGTGCGAGTTTTGGCGATGCTCTAATGGCTGCATCGGGAATCAAATATTCAGGCTTTGAATCTTTCAACAAACTTACAGATTTCATTAAACCTGGAAAAACCTATCATCCTAATAAAGAAAACCATGAAGCATATAAAAAATATCAGAATATTTATGATTCTCTTTATCCTGCTACTGTAAACTTAATGCATTGTTTGTCAGACTAATCTTTGTAGATTAGACTTTATAAAGACTATGTGATAATTCTTTCATCAAACAAAAAGTACAGCTGTATGAGTTTTTAATAACTCTTCTGCTGTACTTTTTAAATCTATTATTTTATTCATGAAGCTGAATTGTAAATGAAGTCCTGTCACTTCTGATAAAAGAGCGGCTATACGCAATCGCTCTACCATTATTGTCCCAGTAATCACAACTCAACATAATTAATGCTACTCCATTTGGAATATCTAATAATTTTTTATCTTACTCGTTCCATCTATAATCTCCATTGTTTGCTGCATACTGGAAATTTCTATTCCATAAAATGCAAAAATATCTTTTATTGTAAAACTGATGAGTTCACTACTTCTAACTTCGGCAAAACATCTTTTGGTACATATATATCTTCAATTGCCAATGGCTCACTATCCAAAGTTATTTGATGTCGTACACAAAAGATTAAATCATCTGGCTCAATATTAAAATAATTTGCATACTTATTTCCTGCTGGTCTATATATTTTTGCCTGCTCCTTTATCGAAACTCTTTTTGTTCCTGAAGACATTACATTAACAAACCCACCATGTTCATCCAGGTTTTCTTCGTATTTATCACCAACAACAAAAACACCTTTTCCCTGAACACGTCTCAGAATTCCTTCATTAACTAATGTATCTACTGCGTTGCGAACAGTCAACCTATTAATACCATAAGTTTCTGCTAATTTATTTTCAGACGGAATTGCTGTTCCTGGAAGGTACTCTCCCTCTTCTATTCGATTTCTAATAATTTCTCTCAATTGAAGATAAATTGGTGTACGATAACTTAATTTTCCGTCTTCACGCTCTTCATTTTCTTCGGTATAGTTCAATTTATTATCCATAAATCTGCCCTGCTTTTCTCATTATTCACTCTCTATTCTGCTAACAAGCTTGAATTTATCTCCTCTAATTAATTGTTTATAATACATAATTATCACTCCTTCTTCATCTTTCACAACTCCAGATGTAAAAACAAAGGAGAATCCGGTATTATCTCCAACAACGCTGCTTCTTGTTCACTGGCATATGTAACACTAATATGCTCCTCGCCCGAAATCTGCTTTCTATGATATACATTTTTCAAAAATTCGACCCATGCTAGTTTTATCAGTATAATACTTTTCAAAATCTGGATATCGTTCACAATCAAGATATGTTGTTTCCAAAAAACATGGAACATCATCTATTTTTCTAAGAAGAATATACTCATAAACCTCTTGTCCGAGCAGAACATGAAGTTTCTTAGAAATCTGTTTAGTTGCTTCAACTTTTCTTACAGAAATAATCTTTTTTGCCAAAATAGATCCCTGCTGTCGAAGTTCTCCTACCATTGAATCTACTCCAACCATGTTTCGATTCTTCTTTCCTACAGATACATAAACTCCCGCTCCGTTAACTCTATATAACACCCCACGACCAACAAGTGTATCTACCGCCTGTCTCAGTGTCGTTCTGCTTACTCCCCACATTTCACACAAATCTCTCTCCGATGGAATTCTTGTATTCGGAGCCAATCGATTTACTACAATAAAATCTTCCAATTTTTCCACAGCCTCAGTTCCCGGCGGTATACGATATTCCATATTCTTATTCTCCTTACCATTGTTTACAGACCACTTTCAAATGTAAGCTAATTCTATCATCTTTTTCTTCGTTTTCCAACCAAAATATATACCAAACTCAAACGATTATGTGTTTTTAATATTCATCAAATAATAGCAAGCTTCTTTTTTCTTCTCCGGTACAAGCCCCAAAGCAATATACATCGACTAATATTATCCATAATCATGAAAAACCACACCATTTTTAAATCACGTCCAAACATACCAATATAAATCCATGTCAGGCCTATCCTTATCCCCCACATTGTTAATATTGCAAATATAAATGGCATTTTTGTATCTCAATACCATGAAATATACCCTCATATATAATTAACGCTGCATACATAGGCTCACTAATCGCTACAATTCTCAGTAATGACACTCCAAGCACAATAACCTGCTCATCCTTCGTAAAGAAACGTATAATCACTTCTGCTCCGCAAAAAAAGACCTATGGCCATTGCTGTCATAATAGAAACAGCCACAATAAGTCCTGAACGTACAACCGATTCTAATTCTAATTCGTCTTTTTTTCCCACAGCATTTCCAGCAAGTGTACTGACTGCAGTTTGAATACCATATCCTGGCACATAAAAAGCCTGTTCAATTGTAAGTGCAATCGAATGAGCTGCTACACTTAGTGTTCCAAGTCCCGCTACTAATGCTGAAAATACAACATAACCACATCCCATAACAATTCTCTCTCCAATTAAAGGCAAGGAAACATTAAAACAATTTTTAACAATTTTCCTTCCGGTTTCACCTTCATTCCTTTTAATGTCACCAATGGATTTTGCATTGCAACCCAAAAAAATAGTAACTCCACCTATCCCTTGACTAATTGCAGTCGCTATAGCGGCACCTCTTACTCCCAATCCAGCTCCCGGAATACTGAGCAACATTCCAAATACTGAAATCGTAGTATGAGAGCTAATTAAAAGCTGATTTAATATAATATTCAAAAAATTCACACCAATATTTATATAAAGAGGTGTTTTCGAATCCTTGTTTGCCCTTAATACATTTCCAAATATAATCAGGCTTCCTCTCAATATCAACGGACAGTTTACTATAAAAAATACTCACTTGCATCTCTCCATATTTCCTGACTAGCGCCCATCCACATTGGCAACACCGGACTAATTGCTAAAGCAATCACTGTTTCAATCACGCCAAAAACAAAAATAATCCAAATTTCCTGTGCTGAAGTATGATGAGCAGCTTCCAAATCTCCCTGTCCAGTATATTGGGCAATAAACGAAAGCATTCCCATGCTAACAGCAAACAAAATTCCATTTAACAACCAATTTACAGTGCTTGTCAGACCGACAGCAGCACTTGCAATCGCACCGATCTGACCAACCATTGCAGTGTCTACATAAGCTACAATGGTTTGCAGAGCCTGTTCCAGTATTGTCGGTGCTCCTAAATCCCACAATTCATGCATCTTTGAATTCTTCAAGATTATCCTATTTTTTCTTTCAAATCAGGCATGATTGTCGCCTCCATTTCACTTGTATTAGCTTTCGAATTATATATGATGTTTTATTTTACCACTATTTTTGTTTGTTTTTTTTTACCACTTATCTATTTCAAATTATATCATTGAGGCATATTTATGTCAATTATCACAATCGTATAAACACTGAAGAACAGTATCTTCATTTGCATAAAAAAACCGCCCAAATCTCTGACTTCAGTCAATAGAATATGAGCGGTATATATTTTATTTTTCTTCTTGGATAATCACGTTAATTGTACGATGTGCCGGCCCATCAAATTCACAGAAATATATTTCTTGAGCACCACCTCTTACCATTTCACCATCTATCACTGGAAAATGGCAATGATTTCCAGTAAGCATTGCTTTCAAGTGTCCTGTTGGATTTCCTGCTGTACTACCATAATCTCGAAGCATTCTTGCATGGCTATACGGATAATCTTCTGGTATTAATCGTCCCAGGAAATTCTCAATATCACTTTCCAGACATTCTAATGCTTCGTTCACAGTTACACCTGTTGTTGTGTGCTTTGTAAGAACCGTAACGGTTCCATTCTGAACTCCACTTCTTTTTACAATATCCAAAACTTTCGGAGTAATTACTGTATATTCATTATATTCTTTTGTTAATAATGTAATTGATTCAACATACATCTTCTTTACGCCTTTCTATTAGAATTCCACCTAAGAACTCAATTGCGTTTTCCCCACAAATTAAATCCAAAGTACTTTCACGAAATCCCAGCTCTTTAATTGCATGTGCCATTCTGATTTGCTCAAATCTCGGATTATTGCTTCCAAACATTACCTGATGTCTCAAACTCCGATCAATCCATGTCATCGGAACATCTCTTGTCAACATCTGTGTATAAAACTCCTTAGCATTATCAAAATACAATGCGCCAGTATCTGTATATACATTAGTATACTTCAACATCAACATAGCTGTCTCTCTACACCATGGCCATCCAAAATGTGCAAGACAAATTTTTAATTTTGGTCTTGCTGCTGCCAGTTCCTCAAACATTTCTGGGCGACAATATTTTGTTAATGTATCCGGTTCCCATGACATTCCACTATGGAAAATAATTGGTTTTTCATATTTTCACAAATATCATACAGTGGCATCATTCTTTCATCCGTTGGATAAAAATGCCCTTTACCTGGATGTAATTTCAAACCACTTAATTTTAATTCTGCAAATGCTTTCTCCAATTCTTCAGCCGCATCTTCTGCAAACGGATCAACCCCCGCAAATCCAATAAACTTATCTGGTGCCATGTTAACAAGTTGACTAATTTCCTCATTGCTTACCAGCACTTTTCCACCTTGCTGTGTACGATAATCTTCTGGAAGTAAGCATAAATAATCCAAGCCTGCACATTTCATTTGATTAAAAATATGTTCCAATGGCGCCGTTCCATTTTTATGAATATCTAATGTATTATGTCTTAGTTCTTCCAACTCTGAATCTTGATTGATTGGTTCATAAAAAGCTGGATGAACATGCATATCTATAAACATATTTCTCTTCCTTTCTGTATTTTATCAATATCTAATTTCTTTTTTCCCATGCTCTACTCTACCCATGGTTCAAATACCTGAACTACCGAAGCCGCTACTTCTGCACCTTTTTTAAACATTCATCTATACTTTTACCATTCAATATTCCATAAAGAAATCCTGCAATGAAACTATATATTATTTTGTAATGGTAATATGCAGCTTTGTTCGTGGAAATGTGATGTATATTCTGTCAAAATTGATTTCAAAGAAAGGGATGCAGATTGCTGCCTTTCCGAAAGAAATTTTGGGTGTGCTGGTTATGGTATTTACCTTTACGGTGTTGAACTGTTGCTTTGTTATTCTTTTGTCATTGGAGGCGGGCAGTGAAAAAAGCCTGCTTATGTGTGCCAGTATTGTAATTTCCATTGTCCTGACAGATTATTTTATGCTGTATATGATGGAGCGTTTTAATTATCTTGTGCAAAAACAGTATGAGGATGCAATGTACAGGGAAGAAATGCACTATAAAGACATCTATTATGAAGAAGCAGAAAAACAGAATAAGGAAGTGCAGAAGTTAAAGCACGATATGAAACATAAATTGCATGAACTGTATCATCTGGTGGAAAATAGTGATGGGCATGA
>VOFH01001722.1_pt1 | contig 16956 bp, 24 predicted proteins | sample 5384091 | NCBI WGS metagenome assembly VOFH01 (sample SAMN12384727, study PRJNA508395) | human gut metagenome | isolation source: healthy gut G | host: Homo sapiens
GCCAAGGCGCAGGAGCTGGGCTGCAAAAAGATCGCTCTGGGCCATCATGTTTCCGATGTACTGGAGACCACGCTTCTGGGGCTTTTTATGGGCCCAGCTGCAGGCCATGATGCCAAAGCTGCACAGCAAAAATTTCCCAGGGATGGAACTGATTCGTCCCTTGTATTGTGTCCACGAGGATGCCATCATTGCTTGGAAGAACTATAACCACCTGCGCTTTCTCAGTGCGCCTGCCGCTTTACAGAGGCGCGGGACGCCTCCGGAGACGGCATTGCGCAGAGCAAGCGGCAGGAGATGAAGGTGCTGCTGCGGCAGCTGAAGGAGACGAATCCCAATATTGAAAAAGTATTTTTCCGGGCCATTCACGGCGTTCAGCTGGACACGTTTCCAGGCTTCAAATACCGGGAAGGCCCCATTCCTTTTAGAAAACTATGACGGCACCGCATACTGCGAGGACATCTGATAGGAGCGAAAGATTGATGGAATGTTATCGTTGTGAAAATCCGGACTGTGGTTTTACACTGGAAGAGGAGCCGGATGTTTGTCCCCACTGCGGCGGGACGTTTTCCTGCGGATTGATGAGGAGGAAATGACTGCCAGTGACTGGGTGTCTCTGGGCGGGCAGGCAGTAGACGAAAAAGCGGGACACGGACGCCCTGGCGTATTACCAGCGAGCATCAGCCATGGGGGATGTTCAGGGCCTGACCAACCTGGGCTGGTGTTTTGAGGCTGGTGTGGGCGTGGGCTGATCCTAAGCAGGCCGTGGTTCTGTACGCCCAGGCTGCAGCCCGGGAGTATGTGCCAGCGCTGACAAATTTGGGGTATTGTTATACATACGGCATCGGGTGGAAAAGGACCTTGCCAAGGCTTTGGAGTGCTTCGCAAGGGGCGCGGAACAGGGATTTCCCAGGGCACAGTTCCTGCTGGCAGAGGCTTACCGGCAGGGCGAGGGCGTGGAGCAGAGTGATGTCGAAGCGGTGAAATGGTACCAGTCTGCCGCGTGGCTGGGTTATCCCGGGGCGCAGACAGAGCTGGGACGATGTTTGGAATTCGGCACCGGCATTCAGGAGGACCTGGAACAGGCGGTGAAGTGGTATCGCAGTGCGGCAGAGAGCGGACATGCGCCTGGGCAGTGCTGTCTTGGCTTTTTGTTATGAGGCGGGCCGGGGTGTGGAGCAAAGCTGGGAGGAGGCGGTCCCGCTGGTACAGGGCTGCAGCGGAACAGGATTATCCCCGAGCGCAGTGTAATCTGGCCTGGTGTTTAGAATATGGGAAAGGTGCGGAGCGGGACTATGCTGCGGCAGCGGGCTGTATCGGGCCGCCGCAGAACGCGGTTACCCGCCGCGGGGCCAGCTCTGCATGGGACTCTGCTGTGAGCGCGGCAGGGGGTTCCTGTGGATAAGGCTGCTGCCGCTGCATGGTATCGAAAGGGCGCGGAACAAGAGGACGAGGAGTGCAGCTGCTGTCTGGGCTACCTGATGAGGTGGGCGAAGGCGTGGAACAGAGCTGGGGAAGAGGCTGTCAGTGGTACCGCAAAGCGGCAGAGATGGGGCTGGCCCGGGCCCAATGCAATCTGGCCTGGTGCTATGAGCACGGCAAGGGCGTGGAGCTGCAGCTGGAAGAGGCATTTTGCTGGTATCAGAAGGCTGCCGAGCAGGACGACGCCCGTGGGCTTTTCAGTGTGGCCCGCGCTTACGACTATGGCCGGGGCGTGGCACAGGACTGGAAAGAGGCGGTCTACTGGTATCAGAAGGCGGTTGACGCCGGCTCCGCGTATGCCATGTGTGATCTGGGTGTGTGCTATGAGCGGGGAGAGGGTGTTCAGCAGGACTATGCCAAGGCGGCGGAGCTGTACCGCCAGGCGGCTGAGGCTGGAAATCCACCCGGGCAGTGTAACCTAGGCTATCTCTATGAGGTTGGCCAGGGTGTGGAGCAGAACTGGGAGGAAGCGGTCCGCTGGTATGGGGCAGCCGCACGGCAGGAGGCTTGGCCCGGGCCCAATGCAACCTGGCCTGGTGCTATGAATATGGCAAGGGCGTAGAGCAAAGTGGGAGCAGAGCGGTTCATTGGTATCGCCAAGCTGCGGAACAGGAGGACCCCCAGGGGGATGTTCTGCATGGGTGTGTGCTATAAGCGGGGGATCGGCGTGGCGCAGGACTGGGAAGAGGCAGTCCGCTGGTACCAGAAGGCCGCGGGCACCGGTTATGCCGCAGCCCAGTGTAATCTGGGTGTATGTTATGAACGCGGCGAGGTGTTGAAAAAAAGATATTGCACGTGCGGTGGAGCTTTACCGGCAGGCTGCAGAGCAGGAAGATGCGGCGGGACAATGCAACCTAGGCTATCTCTACGAGATTGGCTGCGGCGTGGAAAAGACTTTGCGCAGGCAGTCAAATGGTATGAAAATCCGCTGCCAGCGGTTATTCAAGAGCGCAGTGTAATCTTGGAGTCTGCTGTGAATTTGGAAACGGCACGGCAAAAGACCCGGCGAAAGCGGCGTGGCTGTATCGCCAGGCTGCGGAACAGGGCGACCGGGTGGGAGCCTGTAATTTGGGCTACCTCTATGAGACCGGCGTTGGTGTCCAGCAGAGTTGGGAGGAGGCGGTCCGGTGGTACCGTCAGGCTGCGGAACAGGATGATTCCCGTGCCCAGTATCATTTAGGCTGGTGCTATGAACAGGGAAAAGGCGTAGAGAAGGACCTGGCTGCCGCTGTAGCATGGTATCGGCGAGCGGCTGAGCGGGAAGATCCATCTTCGCTATGTGCACTGGGGCGGTGCTATGAGACTGGAAGCGGGGTTGAGAAGGATGAACGCCATGCTGTTGAGATTTACCGTCAAGCGGCGGAAATGAACGATGCTGAGGGACAATATCGGCTGGGCCGGTGCTATTATTATGGCATTGGCATTTCCAAGGACATCCATCAGGCGGTTCAGTGGCTGACGAAATCCGCAGCCCAGGGCAGCCGCCAGGGAGAGTTTTTCCTGGGGCAATGCTATGAAAACGGAGAAGGGGTGCCCCCGGGACGAAAAAAAGGCCCTGGACTTATACCGCAGTTCTGCGGATCAAGGGAGTGATCTTGCACGGAAGGCGCTGGAGCGCCTTACTGGAAAAACCGGGGGCAGGGTCAGAGTCCGAGGAAGAGGCGGTCTTTTTCAAAGGGCTTCTAGGCGGATGGAGACGATAAAAAATAGAAAAGAATTTGAAAAACCCCTTGACACAGAATCACTTTTCTGTATAATAATATCTGTTCGCTGTCGTGACAGATATAGCGGGTTTGTGTAAAGGTAGCACAGCAGACTCTGACTCTGTATGTGAGGGTTCGAATCCTTCACCCGCTGCCAGAATGGATGCCTCCTGTATTTCGGATTTCTTGTCGAAATACAGAGGCTTTTTTTTCGAAAAGTCTTGGTTTACCAGGGCTTTCCTGTCCTAGAGGGAGCCTTAACAAATGTAAGATTGAGAAGAGTTTGTTGATTCAAAGTTATGGACCTAGCTTTTGGTATCATCCTTCCCTCATGCGCGGCTTTAAACGTTTGCGGCGTTACATATTTCAGCGTTTGGTCAGGGCGAATTCTATGATCAAACGGATTCATCGCTCTTTTGAAAGCGATGGTTTGTAAGGGGATCAACAAGGCATTTGCTGCTGGCGGAACGGCATGGCACCCCACGCTCCTGGGGGCACGGAGACCAATGAGGGCACAAAGATATATCCTGAATTTTTGCTTTTGAAATGAGCGAGCAGTGCAGAACGTATTTCGGCTATTATACAGGAGTTTATTCTTTTTATATCCATAGATATTTGGTTGAAATTGCAAAAAAAATTGATATAATATGATTAGAATTACCAGAAGAGTAAGTGATTTAACACTTCCATGATGGAAACTGACGATCATACCTTTTTGTATGGCGGGGAGATGGAATCGCATATAAAAAATTTTGGAGGTGGCGGAACATATGGCGATTGATTTGACCGAATCGGAATGGAAGCGATTCTTGCCCCCCTTTTGCGGTATGCGGATTTTCCTGCGTTCCTTTGGAGAAAAACTTGTGACAGGCGGTCTGCCAATGAACCCTTCCATCACAATATGAAGGAACGTTATACCAAATACTTTTTCACGATAGGAACATAGGTGGGAAAGACAGCCATTTTTAAGAAATTGTTGTTTTTCCTTTTGGGAAATGCGCAGGAGTTGCAGTTTTTCTTTGTCTGGCGAGTGATACAACAGAGATGATCTGTCGCAGATAGCCCCTGATAGAAAACATTCCCTATTATCCTGGGGGATTTTTGGGTGCGGGTAAAAGAATGTTCCTGTTTTTATATTGCAATAGAAAAGTGTGGTGACCTTTTGATGGACCTGAGGCAGTTGGAAAATATTGTAGCCATTGCGGAGGAGCGCAGCATCTCACGGGCTGCAGAGCGCTTGTTTATCTCTCAGCCCGCGCTGAGCCAGCAGGTATCCAAACTGGAAGCACGGCTTGGCGTCCCCTTGTTTTCCAGAGATAAACAGGGGCTTTCCCTGACTCAGGCTGGCAAGGTCTATGTGGAAAACGCAAAAAAATACTCTCCATTCGGGATGAGACTTATAATCGAATTTATGATATTGCGGCTTACCGCAAGGGTTCCATCTCAATCGGAGTCTCTCCTGGCCGCAGCCCCATGATTGTCTCTAAGATCTATCCGCAGTTTCAAAGGGAGTTTCAGGGTTTAATATTCAGGTCTTTGATATCAGCAATGCCCAAACAAAGGAAATGCTGATCCAAGGCACTCTAGATCTGGGATTCCTGCTCCTTTCTGATAAGGAGATTTCTGCAAGGCTTCCTATCTCTCACCTTGCTATAACGCAAGAAGATATGTATCTAGTTACCTCAAAAATCACCCCATGGCCGCTCGGTACCATAACGGCTCTCAGGGGCGTATGATTGATTTGAGACTCTTTCAAAACGAAACATTTGCATTGCCGACAAAGGGTGCTAAAATTCGCCTGTTTGTAGATGAGATATTCGCTTCCTACGGTATCAGTCCCAATGTTTGTTACCAGGTGTACAATATCCAGTCCATTATTACCGTGGTCAGTGAGAGCAGGCTATGCACCATTATTCCCGCTGGCTTTTTGCCGGACAATGAAAACCTGATCTATTTCCGGCTGAAGCCTAACCGCTTTATGGAATTTTCTATTTGCTGGAATTCAAATCATCGCATGACCACTGCGGAGAAATTTTTTGTTGAGCTATGTCAGAAGGTCTATCTCTAAAATTTATACCTACATACCAGATTTCTAAAAGGGGACCTCTCTATGAGAGATCCCCTTTGATTGATGCAAGAAGGTATTTATTTCAGGCCCATGAGCTGATCGGAGAAAATTCTGCTGTCCATCAGTCTGAGGCCTCCTGGAGCAATCTTAGGCGTAAAATCCATTTGCCCCAACACCTGGGACTGAAGATCAATTCCTGGGGCTATTTCGGTGAGATACACACCATCCGTCCGCAGTTCAAAGACCGCCCGCTCCGTGATGTAAGTCACTGGCTGCCCTCCCTTCCTGGCGTAGGCGCCAGAGAAGGTGATTTGCTCAACGCTATCAAGAAGCTTACGCTCTCGTCCCTCTTGGTCAATCACCAGCTTGCCGTCCTCAACATGCGTCTTGATGCCACCAGCGGTGAAGGTTCCACAAAAGAATACTTTCTTCGCATTCTGCGTAATGTTGATAAAGCCGCCGCAGCCAGCAATCCTGGGGCCGAACTTGGAGACATTGATATTTCCGTCCTTATCCGCCTGCGCCAAACCTAAAAATGCCAGGTCGACACCGCCGCCATCATAAAAGTCAAACTGATAGGGCTGATCCAAAATAGACTCCACATTGACAGAGCCGCCAAATCTGGAGCCACCCTGAGGCACACCGCCCACAGGCCCTGACTCCACCGTTAAGGTCATGTAGTCACCAATGCCCTCCTCGTTGGCCACCATAGAGATGTACTCGGGAATACCAATGCCAAGATTTACTACGGTATTTGGCTGTAATTCCATGGCCGCCCGCCGGCCAATAATTTTCTTGGCACTCATAGCGGGGGCTTCCAGACTCCCGAGCGGTAAGCGGAAATCACCAGTCATAGCCCCATCGTACTCACAGCCCTGGCATTGCGCATGGTCCGTCTTGTTTTCACAGATGACAATGGCGTCCACGTAGATGCCGGGTATCTTTACTAGCTTGGGGTCCAGTGTTCCGGACTGCACCAGTCGTTCCACTTGAACAATCACCTTGCCGCCGCTATTTTTGACAGCCTGGGCAATGGAAGTGGCCTCTGTAGTGCAGCACTCTCTCTCCAGAGTGATGTTGCCATTTTCGTCAGCATATGTTCCGCGGATCATACCGATGTCAATGGGGAAGCTCTTATACAACAGCCGCTCTTCGCCCAGAATATTGACGACTTCAACGATATCTTCTGTGGTGGCAGAGTTTAATTTACCGCCCTCAACTCGGGGGTCGACAAAGGTATTCAGGCCCACGTGGGTCAACGTGCCCGTTTTGTGGCCGGCGATATCTCGGAATAATTGTGCCAGTGTGCCTTGCGGCAAGTTATAGGCCTCCAGCTTGTTGGCGTTGATCAGCTTTCCAAGCTCGGGCGCCATATTGTAGTGGCCGCCGATGACCCTCTTTAGCATCCCTTCATGGGCAAAGTGATCGGCGCCGCTGCCATCTCGGTTGCCCTGGGCGGCGGCATAGAAGAGTGTCAGGCCCTTGGGAGTCCCAGCAGCCAGGAACCTCTCCTCCAGAGCGCGGGTCAAGGCTTCCGGCATGGCACTGGCCACAAAACCGCTGGTGGAGATTGTCATGCCATCTTTCACCATGGCGGCTGCTTCTGCTGCCGTGATCACAGGTTTTTTTTGCCATCGCTATCGCTCCTTTTTTAAACGTTTATTGGGATTAAAAGTCAGTCAGCGTGGCCTTTCTCTTCTCAAGGAAAGCAGTCATCCCCTCCTTTTTGTCGTTGGTTGCAAAGGACAGACCAAAATTGGTAGCCTCCATATTGAGGCCACTGTCCAGATCAGTATCTATGCCAGTCTCAATGCACATCTTGGCGAGGGCGATGGCGTAGCTGCCCTTGGACAGCATTTTGTCAGCCATCATGAGGCAGAAATCGAGCAGCTCCGCCTGCGGAACCACCTTGTTTACAAGGCCGATGCGATAGGCCTCCTGTGCGTCAATTTTATCGCAGGTAAAAAATCAGCTCCTTGGCGCGGCCCTTGCCTACAAGCCTGGTAAGCCGCTGGGTTCCACCAAAGCCAGGCAAAATTCCTAAGCCGCATTCCGGCTGGCCAAAGACGGCATTCTCGGCTGCCACACGGATATCGCAGCTCATTGCCAGTTCACAGCCACCCACCCAGGGCATAGCCATTCACCGCAGCAATGGTTGCCTGAGGCATCCTCTCCAGCCTGCGGAAAGCTTCCTTAGCAAGCAGAGCCATATCCCGTCCCTCGGCTGCAGTGGCGTTGACCATCTCAGAGATATCCGCACCCGCCACAAAGGCCTTGGCACCTACTCCGGTTACGATCACGACACGGATATCTTTGCTCTGTTCCATATCTGCAAGACATGTATTGAGCTCTGCCAGTGTGGCGCTGTTGAGTGCGTTGAGTGACTTGGGGTTATTGATACTTACAATCGCGGTCTGTCCCTTAACTTCCATCATCAGATGTTCATACATAACTATCATTTCTCCTTTTTGGGGCTTTGTACCCTCTGGCTTTACCAGAGCTGCATGTAAAGCTTCTTGATATCCGCTTCCGTCATGTCACGCATCGTGTTCTGGGGGCTGCCGCTGGCCATGGCATCGTGGGCCATCTTGTCGATATAACTCAGAAATTCTTCCTTGCTGACACCAGCAGAGGCCAGGGTAGGCGCCTGAAGATCTGCCGTCAAGGCGTCCAGCGCATTCAGGAACTTCTCAGCCGCAGTTTGATCATCATCCTGAGCGGAGGCGACTCGATCTCACGGCCCAGCTGGCCAAAGCGGTCATAGGCACCGGAGACAGCCCAGCGTAGGCACACATTCATCAAAATCGCGTTGGACATGCCGTGAGCAATGTGGAACAGCGCACCGATGGGCCGGCTCATACCGTGGATCAGCGTAACAGAGGCATTATTGAAGGCAATTCCCGCCTCCAATGCCGCCACAGACATTTCCACTCTGGCTTCCTCATCCTGGCCATTGCGGTACGCTGTCGGAAGATATTTGAAGATGCGCTTCACGGCAGATACAGCGAATACGTCAGACATGGTCTGAGCTCTGCGGGAAGTATAGGCCTCCACAGCGTGACACAGGGCATCCAGACCCGTATTCACAGTCACCTTGGCTGGTGCCGTCATAGTGAACTGCGGGTCTACGATAGCAAGCTCAGGGAGCATCACTTTTCCCTTGAGCAGCATCTTAATATTGTTCCGGGTATCATTGATGATGGAGAACTGTGTGGCCTCAGAGCCAGTACCAGCTGTGGTTGGAATTGCCACCATGGGCGGTACCGCGGCGCTGATTTCCTTCCCCATATACACGGTAATATCCTCGCCGCCGTCGCTGGATAGAACGGCGATGGATTTCATGGTATCCAGCGGACTGCCGCCGCCTAATCCCACCAGAAAATCACAGCCCTCCCGCTTGTACTGCTCCAGTCCATCTTTTACCATCACGTCGGTTGGCTCGCCCCCAATGCGGTCAAACACGCTGTAACCTACCTTAGCATGTTCCAGCACCCGTTCTACTTTGGCGCAATTACCTAACTCCACCATCATGTCATCAGTAACAATGAGTGCCTTTTTTCCCTTTTTTTTCAGGGTATCCGCCGATGCATCCAACGCACCGCTCCCTGTCATAATACTGCCTGGTACAAAAATTCTCTTGCCATGAACCCTTCGCTCCTTTAGTATAAAGTTTTACGAAATTGAGAAATCATTCCACGAAGGTCCCACTCTGTTTTTTAAAACTTAGAGCAACTGCAATCCACCTAACGCCAAAATCCAGAAAAAACTGTAACCGCTCCGAGTACAGAGCTTAGACCTACCTGGTTTGCGGCAAAGGTGCCGTTACCTCCCATCATCTGGGCCATGGAATAGGCGGAGACAGATGTGGGAGTTGCCAAGACCATCAGTCCTGTGCAAAGCTCCATGCCGCGCCAGCCTAAAAGCACCGCGCCGGACACTCCGATGGCCGGGATCACCGCCAGCCTCAGCAGTAGACATCCCAATAACGCCCCAGTCCTTTTGACCCACACCCAAACGCAGGCTGGCACCAATCAGCAGCAGCCCCATCGGCGAGGCCATACCAGCCATGGTGCCAACTGCCTTTTCCACAGAGGCGGGCAGGCGCAACTCCAGCAGTGCTAGAAAGAGTGCGGCGATACTAGCGGTCAGGACAGGATTTTTTTACAAGATTTTTTCCAATCTGCCGCAGGTCTGGAGCCTTTCCGCGGTAGACCTCCAGGGTAATGACTCCAATCACATTAAAAAAATCGTCGTAACGGCGGCCACGAGCGTGGGACAGCCTAACTCTTGCCCCGCAAAGAGTCCGCTGATCAAGGGGATGCCAAAGATGATGGAGTTGCTGCGGATCGCGCACTGAATAAAAGTGCCGCAGGTAGGCCAGTGCTGGACCCATTTGGGGGCCAGCACCATCAGCAACAGCCACATTGCACATAGGACCGTCAGCAGATAGACCAACAGTCTTCCATCAAAGGCACTTTTTATATCTGTTGTATAAATGTTTTGAAAGACCATGAAGGGCAGGAACATGGAAAACACTAACCGGTTCAACTGCGCCACAACAGTGTCACGCTCCGGAAGCCGTCCAACCACCCATCTGCCCAAGACCATCACCAGGAGCATATACAGCACCGTATTCAGCGACGCAACCAATGTCTCCATATAGGTCCTCCCTCTTGATGATTAGGATGTGAGGAGGTTTCCCGCCCTGTCAAAGCGCATGGGCTCTGCCGGTCCTATAATCTGTAGACCCTGACATTGCGCCTCCTCCAGCAATGCCTCGGAAAGTAAAATCTGCTCCAGCTGCATGGTGTTGGAAATGCGGGCCATGCGCAGTTGGGTGGGGTCCCGCTTCCTAGATAGCATGATGGCCGCCTGAATGGCCTCCCGATCTGTTTCAAAATACATGGGGATACGGCTGGATTCCGCTACCCGGGAGGTCAGGCTGTTGATATACATGCTTTCCCGATCCAAATGCTCCGCCACTCGGCGCGTGGTGGTGTCCGCCACCCCTAGACCGCAGGCGTTTCCATGGGTCTCGTTCGACAAGCCCAGCACGGTAATCCGCTGCGCGGCGGGAACCGCTGGTACCGCTTTGCTGTAAAAACCGGCCGGTTACATTGGGGTCCATGCCAGAACCGCTGAAGTTTTTACCAATGCGGTCCACAATCAGGACATCCATATCCGGAACGCAGATGCGGGCATGTTGCGCTTTGCCCGTTCCAGCAGAGCCGGCTCTCGATCCGGAAGCTCCCGGGCAGGGACTCCCACGATATCCATGGTGTGGTCATAGGCGTTCTCAATAAGGCCGATTCCAAAGAGTACCGGAAGGCGCCCCAGCAGGAAGCGGCTGATATCTTCCACATTTTTGGACATGTGATCCAGACCCAGCCGGTGACAGCACTCTGCTCCCCCGCTGCTTGCCAAGACCGATGGCCAGCATTTTCAAAAGGCCGCTCTCATAGGCCCCCGAAACTGTGTATGAGCCTTGACCCGGTTTAGCAATATGATGCCGTCTGCCTCACTGGCGATGCGGTCGGTGTAGGCTGGCAGGCCGCCTGGAGTTATCCCTACCAACACCGTGTCCATGGAGGCGCGGATCGGCATACCCACGCTCTCCTCTGAGATTCCCAGCTCTTTCAGCACCAGGATCTGACCTGACGCAGTGGCCCCGCCATGGCTGCCCATAGCGGGAACCACAAAGGGCTCCGCTCCCCTGCGACCGCAGACATTCACCGATAAAGCGCAGATAATCCGCGATGTGATCAATGCCACGGGACCCGGCGGTAATGGCGATGCGCATTCCTGGACGCACGGAGCTCTCTGCGCCCGCCTCTTTGATTGCTTTTTTCAGAGCTTCCCGCCAGTCCTGTATCTCTTCGCTGGAAAAATTTTGACGTGCAGGAAACATACGGGGAATCTCAATATACTTCAATAGATCTCCCAGTGAATTCCACATGCGTTCTTATTGGCCAACCATGTTCTTATACTGCTGATAGGTCTCGTCACTGATCTCCAGTCCCCGCTCGGCCACCAGTAGCTCGTTGCGGTGTTCCAGCTCGCCGGGGAAGAGGATATCCGCATCAGGAGAGGATTTTTTACTGGACTTGACCATCTGCACATAGTCATCTACCCGTCTTACAAAATCCTCCTCCGCCATAATCTTGAGGGGTCCAGCGCCATTATGAAGTTGCCGCAGTTGGGCTTGTGGTCATAGTCGTCCAGGGGTGCGTCACATTTTTACCGTACTTGCCTCCGGTCAGCAGGGCGGAGAACACTTCCACCACCACGCCGATACCGTAGCCCTTGTGACCGGCAATGGGCAGCAGCATTCCCTCCAAGGCGGCAGCAGCGTCCGTGGTGGGCCGGCCGTTTTTGTCCAGCGCCCACCCCTCGGGAATTGGCTTGCCGGCGGCAGCGGCATTTTTAATCTTACCGCGGGCGGGAGAGATGGCCATGTCCAGTACAATGGGGAACTCCTTGCCGGGAATGCACCAGCAAATGGGGTTGGTGCCGATTACTGGCTCAGCGGCGCCCATGGTGGCTACGAACGGAGGCGTGTTGCACATGATGTAGGCAATCAGGCCCTGCTCCGCGATTTTCAGACCATAGTGGCTCAATAGCGCCATGTGGTTGGTATTGTAGGTGGCTACACAGCACACGCCATATTTATTGGCCCGCTCAGCGGCAATCTGCGCCGCCTTGTTGTCCACAACCTGGGCTAAGCCGTTGTCGCCATCCAGATGTACCAGGGTCGGGCAGTCGTTGACGATGCGAATGCTGGGGGTGGGGTTGATCAGCCCCCGTTGAATCCGTTCACGGTATACCGGCAGACGGACAGAGCCGTGAGAGGCCACACCGCGAATATCAGCGGTAAGCGCGGTATCAGCCACCAGGCCGGCGTCCTCTTCAGGCACACCAACAGTAGTGAACATCTTCGTGCAAATTTCATGCCATTCGGCAGGATTGACAAACATTGTGTGATACCTTTCCTTTCGTTTGTGTGGTTCCACGCTAGAAATAGCGTGGAACCATCGCATGTTTTCGCGGGGATGATGCTTACTCCACAGGCTGTTTGCCGGAGCTCTCCTTGCTTGCAGCCTTGCTCTTTTGTCAGAGCGGATGCTGAGAATGAAGACCAAAACCAAAGCCACCATGACTCCCAGCCCAAAGGGGCGCAGAATCATGCCACCAATGTTGTCGGCATACTGTGTCAGGGCACGGCGCAGACAGGTGTCGGCGGTGTTGCCCACCAGCATCCCTAGTACCAGGGGGCAATGGGATAGTGATATACCTTCATCAGAAGCCCCAATACACCGAAGAACGCCAGCTGAATCAGGCTGAACGGCGTGTTGGTGGTCCCATAGGCACCCACGGCACAAAAGACCGCGATCATAGGCATCAGCAGGGATTCGGGAATCGACAGCAGCCGGATGGTCAGCCGGAAGCCAGATAGGCGATGCCCAAAAGCCCCAGAGCGGCAATGAAGAACAGCACACAGATGCCGCACAAAATCCCGGGGTTCTCCATCACCAGAGTGGGACCGGGACGATAGCCCATCAGGTACATGGCGGAGATAAAGATCGCCACGGTGGCGCTTCCGGGAATTCAAGGGAGAGGGCCGGGATCAGCGCGCCCACAGAACTGGCATTGTTCGCCACCTCTGCGGCGATCATGCCCTCAGGACTGCCTTTGCCAAACAGTTCCTTCTTCTTGGAGCTGCGCCGCGCAATGTCATAGGAGAACCAGCAGGCCGCGCTCTCCCCGATACCTGGGATGAAGCCGATCCAAATACCAGCCAAGGAGGATTTGACGATATTGGCAAGGTTTCTCCCAAACTCCTGAAACTTGATAATGGGCAGGCCGGCTTTTCCCTCTACCTTGGTATTCTGCTTGTTTTTCAGGGTGTAGAGCACTTCGCCGATACCGAACAGGCCCAGCATGGCAACGGTGCTATTGAAGCCGGAGAGCAGCTCGCTGCGGCCGAAGTTATAGCGGATCACAGACTGAACGCTCTCAGCGCCGCACATAGAGATGAAAAACCCAACAAAAGCGGCAATCCAGCCCTTTACCGGCCTGTCACCGGACGGGGAACCACAAATCATCAAGCCGAACAGGCAGAACAAGAAGGTCTCCCAGTCACCGAACTTCAGCGCAATGGTTGTGACGAAAGGCTGAATGATAAAGACAAACAGTGTGGCGGCAAGGGTGCCGATGACAGAGGCAAACACGGAATAGCCGCAGGCCTCTCTTCCGCGGCCCTGCTTCACCAGCGCATAGCCATCCATACAGGTCGCCGCGGCAGCGGCGGTGCCGGGGATATTGATCAGGCTGGCGGTGATGCCGCCGGAGCCAACAGCGGACACAAAAAATGCCGATCAGCAGAGCCATGCCTTGTGTTACCGGAAGTGTATAGATAATGCTCAGGGACAACGCCATGCCCATGGTGGGCCCCAGGCCCGGCATTACACCCACAAAATAGCCAAGGGCAGTGCCGGCCAGCAGCATGACCCACACCATGGGATCACCCAAATAAGTGACAATAGCCTCCGGCAGATAACCCCAGACAGATAGTAAAGCTTCCACGAATTTCCTCCTTACGGCAGCAGCTGCAAATTCAGATGCAGCATCATGGGCACCAGATAAACTGTCACTGCCGTGTAGACCGCGGACAATACCAGCAAGAAGACAGGATTCTTCTGCTTCCAATTCAGATATAACAGCATGGCAAAGCAGTAAAGAAATGTAGTGATCAAAAAGCCAGCGTAATAGGCCGCGATGAGATATACGAGGGTCATCGCGGTCAGCACCAGCACCCGCAGCCAGGTCTCCTTGTCCATCTTGGGCGTTACCAGCAGACCCTTGTTTAGTTGCAGCGTGAGCATCACACCCAGAATCACGATCAGGACAGAGACGACAATGGGAAGCATCTTTGCCTGAACAAGCAGGTTGAGAACCCCTCAACCTTTACCGGGTTATTCCGGATTTGCAAAGACAGTATCAGGGCGATCAGACCCACAGCAATCATGATGGGGCCCTCTACCCAGCGGCTTATTTTTTTTTATCTTTCATGAATACCTCCCTGTTACACACAAGGGGGCCGCCCCAGGAGGACGGCCCCTTGTTTCGAAACTCGCGTTAAAAAAGCTGATTGACTTTTACAAGTAAATCAGGGCCAAGGAGTAATCGCGGCGATGCGGTCATTGGTGGGATAGGTGAAGTCCTCGATGCGGGGATGCCAAAATCCTCGGGAGAGACGCCGTCGGCGGCGAGGTTTTAGTCATACAAGCCCCAAGCATAAATGGACTCCAGTCTTGCGCACATTTCATCGCTTTCAAGACCGCAAGCGGGGCTGGGAGTCAGCGAGTTGGAATCACAGTATTCCTTGAACTCATCGGTTGCCACAGCGTACTCAAAGGCCTCTTGAATTTTGGCCACGACTTCGGTGGGGGTGTCACGAGGCACGCGAATGCCCCAGTACAAAAGCCCTTCCAGTGTTTCCATTTCGGGATAGTCAGTCAGCATGGAAGGCGCATCATAAGCACCAGAAGCGGCCTCCACATGAAGAGGATCGGCGTCGCAGACGCCAGGATCTGGATATCACCACTCACAGCCAGGTCCATAATGTCGGAGATTCCGCACCAGGACCACACAACCTCGCCGGCAATGACCTTCACAGCCGCCTCACGACCGCCGCTATAGGGGACAGTGGTGCCCTTAAGGCCGAGGGGTGTCCAGCATCAGCTGACCGGTGAGCTGATTGATGGAACCAAACCCAGCGTTGCCCCATTTTATGCTGGAATCAGCCGCGATGGCGTCAAACAGCTCTTGGTAGGTTGTATAAGGAGTTGCCAGCCACAAACAGGACATAAGGGCAGTGGCTCCGTAGAAGCCATACCAATCTTCCCAGCTCATGTCTGCATACTCCATGACCCGGAAACCGGAGGCGGTGTGAGCCACATCACCCAGCCAGCTATAGCCATCGTGGGGCTTACCATCTACCTGCATCGCAGCGATGGAGCCAGAGCCGCCAGTAACGTTGACTACATTGATATTCACACCCAGATACTCACCCATGATGGCACCAAGAGCACGGGCGCAGGTATCGGCAGTGCCGCCGGCAGTGTAAGCTGCGGCGATTTCAATGTCCTTTTTGGGCCAGTCAATCGCTTCAGGATTGTTGGCATCGCCGGACTGGTCATTGTTTGCAGACTGTTCGCCTCCGCAGCCAGCCAGACAGCCGGCAATCATAACCAGTGCGAGAAACAAAGTCAATAATCTTTTCATGCGTCTGCTCCTTCCATATTCTCTTTTCTTTTTTAGAGTCTAGCGTTTTGCTGGAAATGCGGTTTCGAGGAATTTCTGTTACACACCTTTGTGCGGTCAAATCGAGTGGCTGTATCAGCACTTACAGCAGGCCCAGCCCTTTGAGGATTTCTTTCAGTTCAGCGGTCTCCTTCTCCGTGGGGCCAGTCAAGGGCAGGCGCATGATCCCGCCGTGCAGGCCCATCAGGTTCATGGCTGCCTTGACAACGCCGAAGCGGAAGTTGCCCTCGCCATAGATGGCCGTGCCGGGCTTGTAGAGGACGCCGGTATCTTTGCGGACGGCGTTGCAGCGGCCGACAAACGCATAGTAGGGCTGCATCATGCTGATCAGCTCGTCAATCTTTTTGTTGTCGTTTTTCTGAGAGGCCAGGAACACGTCTCTGGGATACTCCGGGAAGAAGTTTCCAAAAGGAGTGGCCAGACCATCAGCTCCCCAGGGGTACTGATACTTGTACCACTTCTCACCAAAACCGCTGTACAAAGGCACGTCAAACTGCTTGACAACGCTGGCCATGCCATCGAAAGACATCATATGGGGGTGTTGTCTTTCACGCCTGCGATCTTGCCATTTGCTCCAAAGCCTTCCAGCATCTTCTTCATCAGCGGGGCTGAATCCAGGAGCCGGAGAAAGCGGGATTGTTATAAATCACGATACCAATGTCAATGGCCTCTGCCAGCTTTTCATAGTGGGCATACATCCCATCTTCCATGGGGACGAAGTAATAGGGCAGGATCACCTGTACGCCGTCAGCACCAATTTCCTGGGCAAAGCGGCTGAGTTCGATGGTCTCGTGTGTGCTGGCGCGGCCGGTGCCACAGATGACGGGTACAGCACCGTTCACTTCTTCCACACAGATTTGCATAACCCGCTTGTGTTCCTCGTGGGACAGGTGGGGAACTCGCCATTGCTGCCGCAGAGAGTCAGGGTGCAGTTTTCAAAATCCTTAATCTTATCAACCAGCCAGCGGATATTCTGGCGATACCCCTCATAGTCAACATCGCCATTTTCCTTGAACGGCGTGACTGCCATGTAGCTCACGCCGCCTTTTTTTTCAGATGCCTCTGTAGTTCAATTGGTTTCATAGCCATGGTAATTTGCTCCTTGCATTATAAGTAGTAGTTCATTAAAGCCCCTCTCCAAGGGCTATCGCTGTAGGTGATGATTGGATCGCCTGTTCCTTATTACATTTTGGTTCAAACTCACGCCCTTTGTGAAATACAGAAAACTTGAAAGATTCCTCTACATAGGTTTGTACGAGCTCGTGTTACAAAAATATCGTACTTTTGTGAGCGGTGTCAACGGAACACATACCAGCTGCTTTTTATTTACTTTTTTATCTAAAAAGCAGCTCTTTGTTAAAAATAAAAATAATTAAAATTTGA
>VOFH01003804.1_pt1 | contig 16926 bp, 25 predicted proteins | sample 5384091 | NCBI WGS metagenome assembly VOFH01 (sample SAMN12384727, study PRJNA508395) | human gut metagenome | isolation source: healthy gut G | host: Homo sapiens
GTATCATGGAATATTTTGGGGACGCAGTACACATTGTAAATCGGCTTGTAAAGGACAGCAATCGATTTGAAAAAAGCAATTAGAAGAAAAGGACGTCGGAAAGGCCAATCCACAGGAAACCTGCGGCGTATGAATTTTATGTCAGCGATGCAGCAGAAATTTACAAAATTTGCAAGCAAGCATATTGCCATATGATGTGGCTTCAACAAAGCAAATCAATTGAAGAGTATTAAGGGTAATTTGGGACGTGGCATTTTTGCAAAATGCTACGTCAAATGCCCTGTCCTTTTTAAAAATATGCTTCCGAATTAGAGTCAAATGGCGCCGGTCCCATATACTAATACTGCTTTGTGGAAGCGTTCTTGCGTAAATTCTTTTCCCCCACAAGGTCATGGCTTCTTTTTTAATTCAGAAATTCCACGTAACCGATATAATATTTTAAATAGTTTGCCGGATCGGAGAGTATTAGTTGATAGATTTCTTCGATGGCTTTTGTATCGGTAATTCCATATCCGCGGAAAAAAAAGGTGGTCGTATCAAGGAGAGACCAGCCGTCATAGTGAATACCCATATCTGCAAGCGCATATAAACCTAGAAGAATAGAACTATTTTTTGCATTAGGGTAGCTTGCGCGTTTTTATGGGAGCAAAATAATAACTTAACATTTCGCTATAGGTAGCCCATCCTTTCGGTATATCCCGCCACAGTCAAGGAGATGACGGATAGGCGAGGGGTTCTTACTTGCAAAGTAAGTAGTCTGGTAAAGATGTCAGGATATCCTTCATGGGCAAGCGTTGTATACAGAGATAAATCGTCACTGATATGTCCATTGTTAATGTAGATAATATTTTCTTCGGTATTATCAAATGCCGGAATAAAGGTAAAAAGCAGGGCTTAGAAAGTTTTGCATTTCTTGTGAAACGTATTTGATTTGGACATTCACATTTGGCATGAGCTGGAAAATGTCGGAAAGGTTTCCTCTTAATGAAGATAGTATGGACGCAGGATTAGAATCCTCCAAAACAACTCCCTGGGAGATTTAAATAAATCGGATGATGGGAGGGCGTTTCCGAAAGAGAGGAGGATAAAGTTTTGTATGGAAGCTAAATCTTCTGCGATATGTTTTTCGTTAATTCTTGAAGTTCAGGAATACTTCTGGAAGAGCCGGTTTCAATGGCTGTGAGAAGTTCATAATATTTGTCCCCCTCAGGAAGGTGACACAATCACCGGAGTTTATTCCACTATTTTTAATTCGTGGAGTCCTTGCATTAATTGTTCATAAGCGGGATAAACATACTGTTTGATAGAATCTACATTCTTTTCAACGTAAGCCTCTTTTTCTTTTTTGTAAATTAAGAGTTTGTAATCGTTGCTCAAAAAGAAGAGTAAAGGAAATTGTTGTTGTGTAAATTAATACAAATGTCTCGCACTCGTCTATGATTGCATCGGCTTGAGGTTTGGACATAAAGAGTCCGTGTTTGGCTTTCTTCTTCGAAATCTAAAATAGAAGTAAAGTATTCTGAGTTTCTGCAAGAAGTGCAAGGTAGGTGTCTACATCCTGCTTCGTATAAAATTGATATTCTGACAAAAGGATAGGAAGCTGTGCCTGAGCGCCGGTAAGTGAAAACAAGCGGCTCTTCATATAAAAGATACTGGGAACTTTTTTAAAGAATAAGAAAGATGATTTTCCAGTATTTCATAAGTAGCCTGATTCCTTTTTGAAAGTTTTGTTTTGTCGTAAAGAGTGCAAGAAGAGAAAGAGAATTTCTAAAAAGAAGCAGATAAGTTTGAAGAGTCAGTTGGTAAGCACCTAAAAGAAACAGATGGGTTTACAATATTGTAAGTGGTGGGATTTTTAATGTATAATGAAGGGATAAAGTATTTCGGAAAGTTCTTGCCGAAAAAGCTGATCTGTATAATTTTCAAAACGTTGGTCTTCCGTTTAGGAAGTATGGTGTTACTGTAAAAAATGTGCCCAACAGTAAAAGGATGGAAAAAAGTAAAGCAGAATTCCAAGAGTTCTTTTTTTCAAAAGATTTTGTTTTTAGAATGTTCATTTTTTGCATAGAGACCTTAGTTGTTTTTTATATGTATATGTTAAGAATGGGAAACCATGATTAATCAAAGTGTGGAAATCCTTGACACAAGACGGTTTTATGTGCTAGGATTTTAGTATGGATTACTTAAAATAATAAAAAAACACAGTGATGGAGAGAGTACGCCTTTTGATATTTACAGAGAAATCCCGGAGGCTGAGAGGATAAATTAGAATTGGCAGAAGATGGCTCTTGAGTGGTATGGTTGAGTAGAAAATGGAGAAATGATAAAGTTGCTATAGCAATTCATTTTCTATAAAATCATAAAGGACCGCCCTTTACAGCGGTAGGTGTGACAGCACCTGATGAGGCTTTTTGTCGTGAGATAGAAAGTAAATAAAGTGGTATCACAGGGGCATCCTGTCTTCTGATTTTTCGGATGGAAGGATCGGAGTTTTTATTATTTAAAATTTTGAGCAAATATGCAGACCGCTTAATCGAGCATATCAACACTCATCCGGAATTTATTCAGCCGGTATCCCGTAAAAATGAGATGATGAACAACTTCTTACTTCCGGGACTTCAGGATTTGTGCGTATCCAGAACCTCATTTTCCTGGGGAATTCCGGTAGACTTTGATCCAAAGCATGTAGTATACGTATGGCTGGATGCACTGACCAACTACATTACCAAGATTGGATATGATGCAGATGGCAATTCTTCCGATTTATTCAAAAGAACTGGCCGGCAGATTTACATCTGATTGGAAAAGACATCATCCGTTTCCATACCATTTACTACCGATTTTCTTAATGGCATTAGACCTGCCAGTACCGAAGCAGGTATTTGGACATCCATGGCTCTTACAGGGTGGCGAGAAAATGAGCAAATCCAGGGAAATGTAATCTATGCTGATGATATGGTAGACCTCTTTGGTGTAGATGCAACCCGTTATTTCGTATTGCATGAGATGCCATTTGAAAATGATGGAATCATTACCTGGGAGCTGGTTGTAGAGCGTTTCAATTCCGACCTTGCCAACATCCTTGGAAACCTGGTAAGCCGTACCATTTCTATGAGCAATAAATATTTTGACGGTGTCGTAAAGAGCACCGGAGTCACAGAAGAAGTAGATAATGACTTGAAAGCAGTCGTAACCGGCGCAAGAGATAAGATTGCAGATAAGATGTCCGGACTTCGTGTGGCAGATGCCATTACAGAAGTATTTAACGTATTCCGCCGCTGCAACAAATATATCGATGAAACAGCACCTTGGGTACTGGCAAAGGATGAAGCAAAGAAAGACCGCTTAAGCGAAGTGCTTTATAATCTGACCGAGTCCATCGCTATCGGCGCAAGCCTTTTAGCAAGCTTCCTACCGGAGACTGCAGAGAAAATCGCAGCGCAGCTTAATACAGGACTGCGTGGATTTGATGAGCTGAATCAGTTTGGACTTTATCCAAATGATAATAAAGTAACGGAGAAACCGGAGATTCTCTTCGCAAGATTAGACCCGAAGGAAGTAATGCCGAAGGTAGAAGCAATCCGTACTGCCCAGAAAGCAGAATTCGAAGCAGAGCAGAAAGCATTAGGCAAAGAAGTTGAGACAGAAGCAAAAGCAGATGCTGCTGTCATCGACATTGAGCCAAAGGAAGAAATCACTTATGATGATTTTATGAAAATGCAGTTTCAGGTTGGTGAAATCATCGAGTGTAAGGCAGTAGAGAAATCCAAGAAATTACTGTGTTCACAGGTAAGAATCGGAAGCCAGGTAAAACAGATTGTATCTGGTATCCGCAAACAGTACACACCGGAAGAAATGGTCGGCAAGAAAGTACTTTAATACAATCGACAGCTTTGATACGCATGCAAAGATTCCGGGTATTTTGAAAATGTCGATAAGGCGGCAAAGCCGGAAATAACGTGAGCATTATTTCTGTCGGATGGGGACGGGAATGTTCTCTTTGAATCGTTTATATGCCAAGTCTATTTTGGTGCAGGAAGCACCTATACAATTTGAACAGGGGGAAAAGGTGTAAGTCAGGGACATTCTGATGCAATCCGCCGCATAGATGGTGTGAAAAATGCAATTCAATTGGAACCGTTCCCTTTGAAGATTTTCGTTGACCGTGTGGTGAACAGGAAGTGAACCGGAGCTTACAACAAGAGAGAAGCATTTACGTGAATGCTATGTTGTAGCAGAGGAAGGCGCTGATAAGGCGGCAATTGAACAGGCAATTAAAACGATGCCGAATTTTTTGACGAATATGATACAACGGTAACATTTATTTTCCGGGAAAAAAAAGAAAACCACAGCAAAATGCCTCATGGTGGTTTCGTAATCCGTACAGCTGTGCGACAGGAACCGAAGGAAATAAACATGTGATTGAGTATTCTTTAAAACTGGATTCAAATCCGGAGTTTACCGCCAGTGTACTGGTAGCTTACGCAAGGGCAACATATCGCTTGTCTCAAAAAGGTGAAAGCGGAGCAAGAAGTGTATTTGACATTGCGCCGGCATTATTATCTACAGAAAACACCGGAACAGTTAAGAGCGCAAATATTGTAAAGTCAATATAGGAAAATAAAATAACAAGATGAATTCATTTGGGGACGGGGAGTTTTTTTCAAAAACCCCGTCCTCAATTCAATGATTGGAGGAACTATGATTTTTGAGACACATGCTCATTATGATGATGAACAATTTGACATGGATCAGGAGGAACTTCTTTATCCATGCCGGAATGTGGGGGTAGGGACAATCGTAAATGTAAGCGCTACGTATGCGTCTTGTCAGCGTGTGGTGGATCTGGTGCAAAAATATCCTTTTTATGTATGCGGCAGTGGGAATCCATCCGGATGAGGTGGGAAGCTTAAATGAAGAGCGTTTTCAACAGATGAAAGAGTTATGTAAGCAGGAGAAGGTTGTTGCAGTTGGAGAAATCGGTCTTGATTATTACTGGGATAATGAATCTCATGATTTACAGAAAGAGTGGTTTGTCCGTCAACAATCTTGCCAGAGAGTTAAATCTTCCGGTACTGATTCATAGTCGGGAGGCGGCAGCAGATACGATGGATATTATGAAACAATACGGACAGGGGTAAAAGGTGTGATTCACTGCTTTTCTTATTCGAAAGAAATGGCAAAGAATATATTGAAAATGGGATTTTATATGGGCGTAGGCGGAGTGGTGACTTTCAAAAATGCAAAGAAGCTCAAAGGACAGTGCAGGAGATTCCACTTAACTTCTATCGTATTAGAAACTGACTGTCCATACCTTGCGCCGGTTCCATATCGTGGAAACGAAATAATTCCGCATATATCAAAATATATTGCAGAGGGATCGCAGGAATAAAGGCGTTTCTTACGAAGAAGTGGTGGAACAGACAGAGAAAATGCGAGGATTTGTATAATTTGACGGAAGTATAGCAGTAAGAGAGAAGAAATTGTTCATACAATCTTAATATTTATTTTTTTTTAAGGTATATCATTAAATACAATCTTGTTGTATAATTAGTAACAATCATGAAGCAGGGAGTAGAGAATATGAGTGGACCGACACTGAAACCCGCAGAAGACAATAGAGGTTCTGCAGAAATATGACTTTTCATTTCAAAAAGAAATTTGGTCAGAATTTTCTGATCGATACACATGGCTAGATAAGATTATCAGCGCTGCCCATTACAAAAAGAAGATATGGTGTTTGAGATCGGTCCGGGGATTGGAACGATGACACAGTATCTTGCAGAGGCAGCAGGGAAAAGTAATCGCAGTCGAGATTGACAAAAATTTGATTCCGATTTTAGAAGATACGTTAAGTGAATATAATAATGTGCGAGTTATCAACGAGGATGTATTAAAGTTAGATCTTCGCAAACTTGCGGATGAAGAAAATGGAGGGAAAGCAATCGTAGTTGCGAACCTACCATATTATATTACGACGCTATCATCATGGGATTATTTGAAAATCATGTGCCGGTGGAAAGTATTACGGTCATGGTACAAAAAGAAGCAGATCGTATGCAGACAGGGCCGGGAAATAAAGATTATGGCGCGTTGTCTCTGGCGGTTCAATATTATGCAGCCATACATAGTGGCAAATGTGCCGCCAATTGTTTTATGCCGAGACCGGAAGGTAGGTTCTGCGGTCATCCGCTTGACGAGACATGAAAAGCCGCCGGTAGAGGTAAAGACGAGAAGCTGATGTTTGATATTATCAGAGCATCTTTTAACCAAAGGCGAAAAACGTTGGCAAATGGATTAAACAATTCTGATAAAATAACTTGTTCAAAAGAAATCATTACTAAGGCGATCGAAAAGCTTGGCAAAGGTGCCAGCGTACGCGGAGAGGCGTTAAGCCTTCAAGAATTTGCAAAGCTTAATAATGATATTTTGAATTAAATATGTAACCCGATGAAAAATACAGACAGAAAGGATGATGTGTATGTCAAAAAAGAATAAGTATGTATTATTTGAGATCACTCCAGAAATTGAACATTTGCTGAATTGTGTGAGAAAAAATACCGCAATCGACAAAGAGCTTTATGCGAAGTATGAGGTCAAACGAGGTCTCCGTGATTTAAACGGAAAGGGTGTTCTTGCAGGTTTGACGAACATTTCCGATGTTTGTGCTACAAAAATTGTAGATGGGAAAGAGGTTCCGTGTGCCGGTAATCTTTACTATCGAGGTTACAATATTGGATTTGGTTGGAGGATTTCTGGAAGACGGTCATTTCGGATTTGAAGAGATTTCCTATCTGTTATTATTCGGAGAGCTTCCAAATGAAGCAGAGGCGAAAAAGATTTAAGCAGACATTAGTTGATCGAAGAACGCTGCCACCGACTTTTTTGTAAGAGATGTTATTATGAAAGCTGGCAAGCCGCGATATGATGAACAGTTTGTCTCGTTCTATTTTAAATTTGTATACATATGACATGAAAGCAGACGATACAAAGCATTCCAAATGTACTTCGTCAGTGTTTAAATCTTATCAGCCAGTTCCCAATGATGATGGTGTATGCTTACCATGCGTATAATTACCGCATGGGCGGAGATTTGTTTATCTATGCTCCTTCACCGAAAATTATCAACAGCAGAAAATATACTGATGATGCTTCAGGAGGATCGTAAAATATACTGAACTGGAGGCAAAGATTCTTGACATGTCGCTGGTGCTCCACATGGATCACGGCGGTGGTAACAACTCAACATTTACCACTCATGTAGTTACATCTTCAGGAACAGATACGTACTCTACCATGGCAGCAGCGATGGCTTCTTTAAAGGACCAAAGCATGGCGGAGCAAATGTAAAAAACGCAGATGTTTGAAGATATGAAGACGCAGCTGACAGACTGGGAAGACAAAGATGCGATCGTATTTATGTGATCTTCTTGATAAGAAGGCGTTCGATAAGAAGGGGCTTATCTATGGAATGGGACATGCGATTTATTCTGTATCCGACCCAAGAGCGGAGATCTTCAAGAAGTTTGTAAAGCAGCTTGCCATCGAGAAAGGGTGCGAGAAAGAATATGCGCTCTATGAGACGGTAGACACATGGCGCCGGAGATTATGCAGAGAAACGCAAGATTTACAAAGGTGTAAATGCAAATGTAGACTTCTACAGTGGTCTTGTGTACGGGATGCTGGATCTTTCCGCCGTCACTGCATTAATACCAATTTTGCAGCAGCACGTATTGTAGGATGGAGTGCACATAGACTGGAAGAATTAAAGAATGCAGATAAGATCGTTCGTCCGGCTTATAAGCCGTTGGCGCCATATCGTGATTATGTGAGGATGAAAGACAGATAAATGAAAAAGAGTTTGAATTTCTAAGCGCAGATGGGGAACATCGAGTGCATGCACAAGAATGGATTCGGAAGGTGAAGTAAAAGCAGTTGTTCAGATTTGCCATGGGATGGTGGAATATATTGACCGCTATGATGAATTTGCAAGATATCTGAATGACAGAGGCTATTACGTGACCGGAAATGACCATCTCGGTCATGGAAAACAGCGCATGATAAAGCTGATTTGGACATTTCCCGGAGAAACATGGAAATCGCTATATTCAATCTGATATTCATTGTTTGCGGAAAATTACAGAGAAGAAATATCCGAATGTTCCGTATTATATGCTTGGACATAGCATGGGCTCCTTTTGTTGAGACAGTATTTAATGAGTAAAGCCAAAGGACTTGCAGGAGCTGTGATTATGGGGACAGGAGACCAGCCGGGGATTCTTGCGTTTTACAGGACAGAAACTTTGCCGCGTAATTGCTGCATTGAAAGGTTGGAGACACCGCAGTGTCCTGATCGACAACATGGCATTTGGAGGATACAATCGGAAGTTTAAGTCGGGAAAAACCGGAAAAGAATGGTTAAGTTCTGATTCAAAAGTTCCGGAGAAATATGTAAAGACCCGTTTTGCTCTTTTTCGATTTACAGTAGGAGCTTATTATCAGATGTTCGAAGGGATCAAAATTGCCGCGGGGAAAAAAGGTGCAAAGGCAGTTCCGAAGCATCTCCCGATTTTCTTTGTGGCAGGTGAGGGATGATCCGTAGGAGCATTTGGAAAAGGTGTAAAAGAGTTTATGAAAGATTTAAAAGGTCCGGAATAAAGAATGTATCACTGAAGCTTTTTATGAAGGAGACCGGCACGAGATTTTAAATGAGACTGATCGTGAACAGGTTTATGAAGACTTGTATGTGTGGATGGAAAAGCTTCGAGTGAAAGAGGCTTAAAAGAATCATCCGGAAATAAGGAAGATTATAGGAAAAAGTAATCGTATTTTGCAGAAAGCAAAGAGCGGTTACTTTTTATATGAAGTTATTTTTACAGAATTTCACAGAATGCTAAGAAATCATAGACAGCACCAGTTAAATCTTTTAAGATAATTTATATACGTTTGAAAAGTACAGTAACACACGGAAAAAGGAGCTTGACAAGTATGTTCAGAAACCGATACGCTCGACAGACAGCAAATAAGTCTGCCCTTTTTTGCATTCAATCAAATAGCAAAAATACAGGCACTATTGTATCTGATATTAGATATAATGGTGCTTATTGCGTTAGATAGAGAAATTAAGTACATAATCAAGCGTGAGAAAGGAGATAAGAAAAGGAATGAAACAAAAGAGGTTTAATGAAGAAATTAAGCGCTGTGTTATTCGCAACAGCAATGACGGTTTCTACATTTCACAACTAAATACACCGGTATTTGCAGCTGATACAACAAATCAATTACCGACAGTACAACAGTTTGCCACAGTTGATGAATTAAAGAAATTCAATACTGATGATAGAACAACTGACGGTGGAGATGGAAAGAACCCTGCAAGAGTGTATTTTGGGAAGAACAATCAGCAATGGTGGATTGCGGGAAGTCAGAATGGAAATGTGACATTGTTTGCGGCAAAGTCCCTTAGCAACAGGGGTAATGTTTAATTCAGATCTTTTTTGATAGAGAGTATAATGGACAAACGGTCCATCAAATCACTATGGAGCAAGATATAAGAAATACAACATTGAAAAGGTTAGAAACAAATGAAAGCTACTTCTCAAAATCTGAACAAGAGGTAATGAGCGATACAGAAATTACAACAAACGACACACGAAACGGAGGAACTACTCAACAACCGACAAATTATATCTTGCCTATGGAGAAATTTCTAGCACTTATATTACAGTAGGAAGTGGTCTAGATGACTGTTTTCGAGTGGATAAGGATTACTGGGGAAGTCGAGGTTCCTCTTTTTGGCTTCGCGCGCCATACTATTACAATATATATGAAGCTCAGTTTGCACTTCGGGCTATCTTGTAGAACGCTACGATGTAGTCAGTGATAAGGCGCTGGTACCCGCTTTTGAGTTAAATTTGTCGAATGTCTCATTTGCATCTGCTGCGCCGGCAGTAACATTCACTGGGAATTTAGAAGTACAAGATATTGTTGGAAAAGATGTAGCTAGTAATGGAAAAGTAACATTGCACGGAGCATTTACACTGAGATACCGTGCAGATAATTTAGGTTCAGCAGAGGTTTCCTTTGATAAAACAAAGGTTACTTTAACTAATGTTGCAACAGATAAAGATGTCTATTTGTTTGCACAAAATAGTGCAGAAGCAAAAAGGCAAAACAAGGACAGACCAAACGACTTCTGTATCGGCAAGTGATATGGGATTAGATAGTTTTGCGAATTGTAAAAAGTATGGCTGGAAACAACAGACGCTGCCGCTAGAATGACTTATGCCACACTGGCAACGGAAGAAGTTTATTATGATTTGGAGATTCCGTCAGAAGTTGCGTTTAAAGTCAGCATATCGGATATGAAGATGTTTTTTGCACAGACAGTAGAGATTGCAAATGCAGGAAATGTAGAAATTTCAAATATCAAGGCAGTTTTAGCAGGAGAAAAGAAAAGACTTATTTACCTTGGAAACAAGTGGCATGAAGACAACACTTTGCGCTGGGGGAAAAGACAAAACCGTTACTGTAAAACCAAATACGAAACTTAATGCCGGGAACATATACAGCACAGTTAGAAATCAGGAGATGAGAACATCGGGACAAAAAAGTGCCGGTTCAGTTCACAGTAGAAGACCATACCCTCAAATGGGTGGTCGATAAAAAGCAACCGCAACGGAAAAGGTTCAAAGCATGAGGAGTGTTCTGTATGTGGCTATAGAAACAAGTGTGGAGATTCCGGTTGTGACATCGTCCAATACAGGGAAACCGGACGGAGACAAAACGGGAAGCGGAAAGGAAGCGTAAAGACCGGCGACAACGCACCCACAGGCTTGTTTACCCTCTATGCTTGCAATAAGCGCGGTGGAATGGTTTCTGTAGTGATAGGAAAGAAAAAGAGAAGATAAGATAATTCATGCAGTGATGTGAAAATAGAGAAAATCTTTCAGTATCAAGAAAAAGCGGTGCTGAAAGATTTTTTAAGCTCTTTCGGGTATCTGATTGACTTCTTTTCTGATTAGTTATAAGATAAACTCACCTTTATTCAAGGAGACGTTCGTCTCCTGATAAGTTCTGAATTTTAATCCCGGTGTAAGCCCTCAGAAAAGACTGAATCTACAGTCTGATTCATATTTAAAATTCACTGGAAACAGTTGCATAGGAAAAATGAGTTGTATTATACTGAAAGGAGAAGTATATGACAGATGGAAGGTTACAATGGCACCCGGGCTTTAGTGCGGCTTTACGAGTGGAGCTGGAAGAAGAACTGGATGAGCTTTGCATTGAAGATGAGCACATGCTCAGCAAAAAGCCAATGCAGATTGATGTATTGATTGTGAAGAAGGGGAGAACAGCCGATAAGAAAGAATATCGGACGAATTTTCCGCAAACATAACATTATAGAGTATAAATCACCGGAAGATTATCTGAGTATTAATGATTTTTACAAAGTATATGGTTATACCTGCTTTTATCAATCAGAGACGAAGCGGGTAAAAAGAGATTCCACCGGAGGAAATAACGATTACATTTATTTGTAATCATTATCCCAGAAGTTATTGGAGCATTTGAAGAAATTTAAAGGAATGAAGCCAAAAAAGCAGGAGGCAGGAATTTATTATCTATTAGGGGACAGTTTTCCAATACAATTGGTGATTGTAAAGGAATTATCGAAAGAAGAAAATTATTGGCTGCAGAATTCTGAGATGTAATTTGAAGACCGGAGAAGAAATACAGGAAGTTGTGAGACGTTACGAACAGGTGAAAGCATAAGGCGTATTACTCAGAGGTGATGAATCTGATCGTACGAGCGAATCAAAAGCAGATGGAGGAGGAGAAAAATATGTGCGAAGCATTGAATGAATTATTTGCAGAAGAATTAAGAGAAGCAGACCTGCGAGGTCGCAAAGAAGGGGGCACAAAGAAGGTATTGAACAAGGGAAAAATCAGAATCAAACTTGCAAAAAAGAGTTTTTTAAGCTAACAGCAAAGGGATGTCCGGTGGAGAATATTGCACAGGAATGTGGAATCTCTGTGGAGAAGGTAAAGAAATTTTGAATAAATAGTAGATAGTCACCTGCTCATATAGTGAAATTTTGTGATAGCAGACCAGCTTTTGATACCAGTCAAAAAGCGGAGTCTGTATTTTTTGACCAGTTATGAGGAGATTGCTATATGAATGGAAAGATAAGTTTAATTGCCACAGAATAGCTGCCATAGCAAAGGGAAAGGGTTCTTGACAGACTGCTGTATGGATATTAAAATGAACGTTGTTCAATATAAAATACGAAGAAAGAGAGGACAACAAATGCAGGCAATCGCAGAAACTTTATTTTGACATCGTTTATCTGGTTAGTGTAATTACTATTGGGATTTTGACGATCAAAGGATGCAAGGGCAACATTCAGTATAAATTATTCGGAATTATGGCGGTAACGCTTGGACTTGGAGATGCGTTTCATCTAGTGCCAAGAGCAATCGCGCTTTGTACCACAGGTCTGGAAGATTATACTGTTGCACTGGGGATTGAAAGCTTTATTACATCCGTGACGATGACCGTGTTTACATTTTACTTTATTATGTATGGCGGCTTGCTACCACGTAGAAGGAAAAAAAGAAATTTAACGGTTGCAGTTTACGTACTTTCACTGGTGCAGTGGATTCTCTGTATGTTCCCAACAAAATGAGTGGACAAGTGCGAACGCACCGCTTTCATGGGGAATTTACAGAAATATTCCATTTGGCACTGTTAGACTTCTTTTGGTCATTCTTTTTATTTTACAAAGTGCAAAAGAAAGCAACGATCAATCTTCCGGTTTATGTGGCTGACCATTGTGTTAAGCTTTGGATTTTATATTCCGGTGGTACTTTGGGCAGATACAATTCGCTTATCGGAATGTTGATGATTCCGGAAGACTTGTGCATATGTATGGACGGTGGTGATCGGCTATCAGGATATGAGAAAGCAGGATAGCAATGAATAAGACCGTGACATCAAAAAGAGGAAATATTAGAAGTTGGCAGAACAATTGCTGCAAGAGAGGAATTACCGCTGTAAATATGCGGACTGTTGCGGCAGGATGCGGAATTGCACTTGGATCATTATATAATTATTTTGCTTCTAAGGCAGAACTTTTTGTCGGCAAACGGTAGAAGCAGTGTGGGCAGATATTTTTCCGATTGAGAAAATATCAGAAGAATGTGAAAATATAGTGGAATATTTAAAATACTTTTGAAAGCGCAGAAGAGAGCAAAGAGCAAAGTACCACAGTTTTTTTCTATGCACGCACTGGGCTTCGCAGCGGGAGATAAACAGACAGGGCGCAAAACGATGGAAGAATACTTCCGAAAAATCAAGCAGCAGATGATGTGTTTTTGAGAAATGATGAAAACATACGTCTGCATATCTTTTACAGAGAGACTGTCGAAAGAAGTGTATGTTGACTACATTTTCACACTGTTTTTGTCGATATTGTTTGATGAAAGAGCGGACCAAGAAGCATTTCTGGAGTTTGTGAAGAGTTATTTGTATTAATTATGTAAGCGTACTTAGGAAAAAAGATAAGGAGGAACTGACATTTATGAAGAAAATAATGAATACATCTTTGATTTATTTTGTGCTCGCAATGGCAGGCGGCGTTTTTTATCGTGAATTTACAAAATGGAATGGTTATACAGAGCCGACAACTTTGGGGTTCTGCACGTACATTTGTTAGTGTTAGGGACAGGCGTGCTTTTTTGCTGACAGCGCTGTTTGCAAAAGTGACAGAGCTGGAAAAGAATTCTTTATTTAAAAAAAATTCTTTGTGCTCTATAACATTGCGCTTCCGTTCATGGTAGTGATGATGTTGATTCGTGGGATCGTGCAGGTGCTTTCCATCGATCTCGGAAAAATGGGAAATGGAATGCTGTCAGGCTTCGCAGGGCTGTCTCATATTGGAATGCTGGTGACACTTCTGATGCTATTGCTTGTTGTGAAGCGTGAGATGCTCAGAGAATAAGAGACGGATTCTGACTTTTGAAAAGATATTTTTATTGAAAACTAATTTGAGGAAGAGTAGTATAAAAATATAAACAGGAACCCTGTGGCATAGGACGGAGAGTTCTGCGGCGGAGACGTTGCAGCAGGTAGAAGAAAGGTGGAAAGTCAGAAATGGAATTAAAGAATTGATGAATGGAATCCAGCATATCGGGATTCCGACAAATGATATTGAAGCAACTATATCATTTTATGAGAAACTCGGTTTTGAAGTTGCCCTTCGTACCGTAAACGAAGAGGCGGATGAGAAGGTTGCATTTTTTAAAACTAAATACGCTTGTGATCGAGACATATGAAAATAAAGCGGCGAAGATGGAAGCCGGAGCAATCGATCATGTGGCAATTGACGTGACAGATGTTCAGAAAGTGTATGAACTGATTGAAGAAGCGGGATTGAATACCACACAGGATGAGATTCATTTCCTTCCGTTCTGGGAAAATGGGTGAAGTTCTTCACGATTGAGGACCGAATAAAGAAAAGTTGAATTCAGTCAATATTTATAGGATGAAATAGAAAAGTAAACCGTAGCTCTGGCGGTTACTTTTTCTTTGGTTATATACACAAGCAGAATTGCGACAACAAGTGAAGTATTTATTACATAAAAATAGAAATTCATGGTCAAACCTGCTATCAAAAATATGGCCAGCGTGGTGTGAAGCAGGGAAAAAATATACTATAATGAGATTGAACTTGAAATACTATCTATTGAAACAGGAGGGGACGCATGATACGGATCGGAGTTATAGAAGATGATTCTAATATGCGAAAAATTGTAAACAGATTATTGAAAAAGAAGGGATAGAAGAGGTTAAACAAAAACATTTGAAAGTGCAGAAGAGTTTTTGCAGGAAAGAGTAGGCTATGATATTGTGATTTAGATAGAATTGCCGGGTATAAATGGAATAGAACTGGGCTAAAAGATTGTCAAAAGAAGGAAAGCAGACAAAATTGATTTATCTGACGTCATCCCGAATATGCATGGGAGAGTTATTTAGTAGAAGCATATCAGTATGTTCTGAAGATTGATATGCAGGAACGACTTCCGGAAAATAGTAGGAAAAAAGTGCTGATGGATTAATAAAGGAAAATAAAAATTATCAGACATGGAAATAGCTATATAAACATATGAAGCTTTATTACAAGGATATTATTTATATTCAAAAAAAAAAGAAAAATATACAGACTATATCACAAAGAATGGAAAATACAAGTATCCTTTAACCAGATATTACATGAAATAGATGATAATAGATTTATTCCCATCGACCGGGGACATACTATTAATATCAATACATAGTCAGTTAATTAAGCTTTATTTATCTGGAAACGGAGGAAAGTTCAAAGTCAGCAAGTTCAGTTGGCAAAATGTGAAAAAAGAAGATTACTGAGTATTGGAGGAACTTTGCATGAATGATTATATTTCCTCATGCTGCTGTTTCTTGGTATATGGGAAGTGTGGCTGGCTTAATGCTTCTAGTGGAAGAGATTTTCTTTTGAAAAATCTTAAAACGAAAAAGCATACTATTACTAAATGGGGAAATGTTTGTGCTGGGGACGCTGGTAGCGGACAATCGGTTGATTGCGTTTTCATCAAGAACCTTATTCTCTGTATTTAGTAACCTTTATTTATTGTACTTCTGGTTTACTAAAGGAAAAAAGGTGTCTAACGTTTGGAGTTATTTGCATTTCTATGTCTTCTTACAATATTGAATTTCTTTTCTCGTTTCTTTGTATTGAAGTGGATTTGTTTTAAAATTTGAAGAGAATCATCTATGTGGAAGAATATTCAGGCTGGGCGATTGGAATATACGGTTGGCAAAGAGTAGTAATGTGGATAGTTTTGTGCAAATCAGTAAGAGATTTCTTAAAGGAATGGCAGCCTGTTTTGATGACTTATAAAAAGATATCACCTGTGCGTTACTGTTTGTTATCATGTGCCAGATACCTCAGTTTGTCTTGAAGCAACTATGGCAATGGGAGAAATCGAGAAAGTTCCGAGGAGTTGATAAAGCACTCCTTTTACTGGCGATTCTTGTCGTCATAATACTCATGGGCGGGTTCCTTTATTTTCCAGTATATATTAAAGATCGGGGAGGTAGGCTAAAAATATCAAGAGCAGATGCTAAGAGACCGCTTGCAGGGAGATGCAGCAAACTCATGTCAAATCGCACATGATATGAGAAATCATGTGACTGCATTATATGATGAAGGAGGAAAAGCAGAAAGCTGCATGAATATCCAGAGTTTGAGTCGGGATGTCACCCTTTTATGAAACGCAGGTGTGGGACAGATTGAAATTCTCGGATTATCTGTTGACACAGGAAAAAGCAAAAGGCGGATCAAAGAAATATTAAGTTTCAGATTGAAACGCAAAGGATAGATTCTGCCTTTTCAGATATAGAAATAGTATCTATTTTTGGAAAATCTTTTAGATAATGCAATTGAAGCCTGTGATAGAGATTGGAAGAGTTGGTGGATACATTTACTGATAGCAGCGTCATATGTTTTTGTGGAAGTAGTTAACTAGTGTAGAAGAAGAGAATGGTAAAAGAAACGTGGAACATGCAGGAAAAAGCAGGAAAGAAGGACTTCATGGATATGGTTTGATGAATGCAGCAAATAATAGAACGTCATAACGGGGAAATGAGTGCCTGTTGATGAAAGGAAAGTATCTTTGTAAATATTTCAATGTACAAAGGGGAGAGGGAATGTTAAGAAAGATTATTTTTGAAGAATTTTAGGTACAATTTAAAGAATTATCTTTTATTCTTTTTAAGCAATACACTGGCAGTTTCTGTGTTTTTCAGGGGTTGAAAAATAATCTAGGGAAAAATGTGACGGATGAAGCGGCAAATTATATTTTAAATGTAGATTTTTAATGGCA
>VOFH01003375.1_pt1 | contig 16924 bp, 22 predicted proteins | sample 5384091 | NCBI WGS metagenome assembly VOFH01 (sample SAMN12384727, study PRJNA508395) | human gut metagenome | isolation source: healthy gut G | host: Homo sapiens
TGCCAATCTGTATGGCCAAAACACAATATAGCTTCTCCGATAATCCAAATGCCTTGGGAGCTCCAGGAAAACTTTGAAATTACTATTCGTGAAGTGGTTCCAAAATTGGGAGCAGGCTTTATTGTCGCTTTGACTGGGGATGTCATGACCATGCCTGGTCTACCAAAACGTCCAGCTGCTTTAAATATGGATGGTCTGCTGATGGAACAGCCATCGGTTTGTTCTAATAGACGCCTGATGATTAAAAAAGAACTTCTGTTCAAAATGAGCAGAAGTTGTTTTGGTCTTGTTAATCAATCATTATTCAGTAAGGAGTTGGTACCTGATTTTTTCGATAGATTATGATGAGCCAGGGTCATGGGAATCCAGATAAGGGGTTCGTAAGAGAATGACCCCATGTAGCCGGTGCAGGGAATAATCCACAGAACGAAGAAAATTTTTCCAAACACCAATCAAAACTGGATGAGTAATAATTTTACCCATTCCCCAGGGCATTAGGATGATGAGACTCCGCCAAAATAGGATAAAAAGCAAGAGCTGATTGGAGATAAAGACTGGCATTTGCAATGAGATCAGGATTTGTCGAGCCGGAAATAAAGTTGGTTATAGACGGATTTGACCTAGAAGAATAGAAGAAGAGCAACTAAGATAGACCAAACCCAAGAAAGAAAGGTTGGCAATGGTAACGCCTTTTTTGGATCCGATGGAATTGCTCTGCGCCAAAAATTCCTGCGAGATAAAGGTTGTGATAATGAGGCGATAGTCAATCGGTAAACGGCAAAGGACATGATACATGACGGTCGCGACTCAGTAATTGATAATGGTTGTTCCAAGCTGATTAATAGCGAAGTTGGAGGATAACCGTTCCAATAAAACGATGGAAGTCATGAGGCCCTGTAAAGGCCCTGACTTAGCCAGATCCTGATAAGCTCCTTGTCCCAAAAACAAAATCAAGCAGGATTACAGGAAAATAAAGATCAAGAAGAATATTGAGAACGGCAGCGATAATCAAGAAGCAGAGTGCCGCTAAGCTATCGCCAACCGCTCGAAGAAGTCCGGCACAAAGATTATAGGCAAAGGTCACAGCTACACCATTGACAATAGTGGAGATATAGAGATAGGACTGAGCTATAATAGCTAGTGGGGGTCCCTAAAACTGGAGAAGGGGATAAAGACCCACAACACCAATAGATATCACGAAGAGACTGAGGATGCCGCCAATAACAGCAGTTGCCGCGACAGATTTTCGTAATTGGTCATCGTTTTAGCTCCATAATTTCGCGATAATGATGCCCATCCCATTTCCAACACCGACGGCAAATCCAACAATCAAATCAAAAATAGCAGAGGTCGCCCCAACGGCGGCCAATGATTTTGACCTAAAAATCGTCCTACAATCATGACATCCGAGGTATTGTAGAGTTGTTGGAAGATATTGGATAAAAGAATAGGAAAGGCAAAACTTAAAAGAGTAGGTAAAAATAGGACCATCTATGAAGTCCACACGTTGAATTCTTTTCATAGTGCCATTATACCAAGTTCAGTAACTAGCGACAAGCATCAGTAGTTGAATCCCCTTACATTTTTTGATATAATCGTGTCAGAAAAGGAGGCCATATGAGCTTAACGGCAATTAATCACTGAAACGTTCCCAGATCTGGATAAAGTCGAAAGGCTGAATATCGAAGCATTTCAGAAGAAGAGCGTGTTCCTTTGTCAGAATTTTTACGCTATACGGACAATGACGATGCCAATTTCTTTGCTTTTTATAACGAAGAAGAATTTGTTGGCTTTGCTTTTTCAATCTATAATCAGAAAGCTTTTTTATGTCAGTTTCTTTGCCATTATGCCACATTTAAGAAGCCACGGATATGGTCAAGAAATCATTGAAAAAATTGGTGGAATTTTACCAAAGGACCATGATTCTTGAAGTGGAACGTTTAGATGAAGAATGCGACAATATAGAGCAGCGTCAGTCTCGGATGGATTTCTATAAGCGAAATGGATTTAAAACTGCTAATGCTTTTTAGAATACGATGATCTGAGTTTTGAGATTCTTTATCGAGGCGATCAATTTGATGAGGAGGCTTATCGGGACATCTTCCATAAACTGCAAGCAGAGAATTATTCTTTGATTTCCGTATTGAATACAGACGCTTTAGTGATCATTAGACATGATATAAAAAAGTTCTCAGCTAATTTGCAGAGAACTTTTTTTGGTTAGTAATTAAAGAAATAGTTCACGATACTCATGATTTGTGAAAAGAACCAAGGCAGAAACAGAAAAGCTAAGAAAGCAGCATGCCATTTCCAATAGAGAGAAACTAGCCCAACCGTTTCTCGGATCCAAGCCGATGGGAGATAATAAAAAGCTGTTTTTTGAACGGACACTGCGTCCAGGGATTTTTAATCGTCTCATAAAGACACCAGCCCGAAGAGCGTGAAAGAATTGGTCACCACAAGGACACTCTTTTCCTAGTCCCTGATCTTCAAGAATAGCCTTACTAAATGTCAAATTCTCAAAAGTCGTTCGAGAACGATTCTCAATCAAAATGTCTTCCTGTGGTACACCCTGTTCCATCAGGTAGTTTGCCATAGCTTCCGCCTCTGAGGTTAACTCATCAGCACCTTGACCACCAGAAACAATCAGTTTTGGTCGTCCCTCAAACTGCTCATAGATAGTCTTTGCTTTAGTTAGACGCTGGGCCAAAAGTGGTGGTACTTTTATCCCCAATTAGACCGGAGCCGAGGACGATAATAGCATCGGGCTCTTTACGAACAGGGAAAAATTGCAAAATGTCCCATAAAACATAAGAAAGATAAAGAAAAGTCGAGTAAAAGAGGGCAAAGTCTGTTGGATAAATCAAGAGATCTTCCCTGGGAAATAAGGAAGGAAGTGAAGTGCTAAGGCGCCTATAATAAAGATCCCATATAGGAGTGAGAGGAGGTTAGCCAACCTTTTGCCTTCAAAGATATCATTTGACGACCGTTAAAAAGAAGAAAAACAGTTGAGAAAATAATACTGAGTAAAACAAGAATAGCAAGTACTGAAAAGATAATGATGGCAACCTTTTGGTTAAACCAGAGCTCCGTACGAACAACTAGTAGAAGGGCAGAAATCAGGAGGAAAAGGCCTAAACTTACTGAAAAGAGGTAAGCATTGATCAGTCGTCTGCGGTCGTTCATAAAGAAAAATAATAAAATGGTAGCTGGAACCAACCAGAATATATTTAGAAACATGATGACTCCCTAGATGTAGTAGTAGTTTAATTGTAACACAATTGGCTAAAAGGTGCTTATGAACTACACAATCGTTCAATGTTGTTAAAAGCCTTAACTGCTAATTGAGAAAATCAATAGATTCAGAAAAAAGGAATTGCCGTGGCGGATAAAAGCTGTTATACTAGAGAAGATTGACAAATGTAAAGGAGAACACATGTTACGAAAAGGTTCCTTAACAGGTTTGCTGTTATTTGGTATTTTCTTTGGTGCAGGGAATTTGATCTTTCCACCTGCGCTAGGTGCCCAGTCGGGTAGCCATTTTTGGCCAGCTATTGCTGGATTTGTCTTATCAGGAGTAGGGATTGCGATTATCACCTTGATTATTGGGACACTCAATCCTAAAGGGTATATCCATGAGATTTCACGAAAAATTGCTCCTTGGTTTGCCATCGTTTATCTGGTAGCCTTGTATCTGTCTATTGGTCCCTTCTTTGCGATTCCAAGAACAGCTACCGTTTCCTACGAAGTTGGGATTGCCCCCTTGTTAGGAAATGCCAATGGAGGACTTGGTCTCGTCATTTTACCTTGATCTATTTCTGTTTGGCCTATTTGATTGCCTTGTATCCTTCTAAAAATCCTAGATAGTATTGGTCGGATTTTAACACCTGTCTTTGCTATCTTGATTGTTGTACTCGTTGTCCTTGGTGCTCTCAACTACAGCGGACACGCGCCTCAAGTGGCAACAGAAGCCTACCAAGCATCTGCCTTTGGGCAAGGTTTCCTCGAAAGGGTACAATACCTTGGATGCCCTTGCTTCAGTGGCTTTTAGTGTGATTGCGGTGACCACCCTCAATCAACTTGGTTTCACCAGCAGAAAAGAATACATTAAAACCATCTGGATCGTTGGGATCGTCGTAGCCATTGGCTTTAGTATTTTGTATATTGGATTGGGTTATCTTGGAAATCACTTCCCAATTCCAGCAGAAGTGATGGCTTCCGATGCCAATAAGGGTGTTTATGTCCTCTCAGAAGCAACCAAGGCTATCTTTGGCCCAGTTGCTCAAATTTTCCTTACCCAGGTATGGTGACGGTGACTTGTTTTACCACAACAGCCGGTTTGATCGTATCGACAGGGGAATTCTTCCATAACACTTTCCCTAAAATTTCCTACAAAATCTATGCAACCCTCTTTACCTTGATTGGATTCTCCATTGCTAATCTTGGTTTGAGTGCCATTATTGCCTATTCATTGCCTGTTTTGATGATTCTTTACCCAATCACCATTACCATTGTATTGATTGTCATTGTGAATAAATTTACTCAACTATCAAAACCAGGAATGCAGCTGACTATTTTCCTAGTTAGCTTGGTTGCGATTGCAGATGTTCTGGCAAGTACCTTTAAACTTGCAGGACTCGCTAATATCATTAAGCACTTGCCGTTTGCTGCCCAATCCCTCCCATGGTTATTACCAGCAGTCGTTGGTATTGTCCTTGCTCTGTTCTTGCCTAATAAACAAAGTGCAGAATAATAAGATTTACTAGAAACTCTAAAGTTACCTGCTTTAGAGTTTTTTGATTTTGAAACTAGTAACGAAATGGATTCTTTAAAACCAAAACGTAGCAGAAATTTTTAATTTAAGGAAGGGCATGTTATACTATTTCTAACATATCAATATACGGAGCATTTTATGAATCAAATCGTTTTCTCTTTCACTGTCTTTCTGGCAGGGATTCTCTCCTTTTTCTCCCTGTGTCTTTCCTTTGCTCCCCGGTCTACATAGGCGTTTTGCTAGGAAGTGATCAGGAAAAATCCGTTCAGATTTTTGGGGAAAAGATACGCTGGCATGGCATCGTTAAGACCTTGTGTTTTATCGCAGGTATTTCTGTTATTTTCCTTATCATAGGTTTCGGAGCTGGCTTATTGGGGCAGGTTATGTATACCAACTGGTTCCGCTACGTGATGGGAGCGCTGATCATTATCCTTGGTCTTCATCAGATGGAAGTCTTTCATTTTCATTTCCTTGAGAAGCAAAAATCAGTAGATTTTTTGGAGCCAACAAACAGAAGAATGAGTTGTTTTCAGCCTTTTTCTTGGTCTTGGATTTAGTTTTGGTTGGACGCCTTGCATTGGCCCTGTATTAGGATCGGTTCTAGCATTAGCAGCATCCAATGGACAAGATGCCCTCGTGGGTGCTCTCTATCTCTTTATCTATACATTAGGGATGGCCATCCCATTCTTGCTCTTAGCACTGGCATCAGGCCTTGTATTGCCTTATTTCAATCGTCTCAAACCCCATCTCTTGTTGCTGAAGAAAATCGTGGAGCCATCATCATTATTATGGGGATTCTATTACTCTTGGGACAATTAAATAGCTTTGTCTTCAATCTTTTCATAAATCAAATGGAGGTATTATACCTATGAAATTTATCAAATATACGTGTTTTCAATCCTCTCAATCGCTTTTACTGTCTGCTTGTTCGATGGAGCAATCAAGTGAGAGTGGTATGAACAATATGAGCAATCAAACCATGACCAACACAACCTCAAGTAAACATCCCTTAGTAGGAAAAAGAAGCAAGTGACTTTGAACTAAAAGACATGAAGGGGAACACAGTTAAGCTTTCACATTATAAAGGAAAAAAAGGTTTACTTGAAATTTTGGGCTACCTGGTGTGGTCCTTGTCGTCAAAGCATGCCTGAACTTAATAAATTGGTTGAAGAAAAGGATAGAGATTTTTGAGATTCTCACGGTTATGGGACCGGGAATGCAAGGGGAAAAACAGAAGAAGAGTTCGTCGAATGGTTTGCCCAACAAGATTATCCATCAGTGCCCGTCTTGTATAATCCAGATGGCTCTGCCTTTGCGAACTATCAAGTACGTTCCATTCCTACAGAAGTCTTCATTGATAGCCAAGGGAAGATTGGTCATGTGCAGCTTAGGGGCAATTTCAAACGAAGATGCTAAGAAGATTATCAAGGAGTTAAAATAAAAAAATGAAGCACGTAGCTTCATTTTTTATTAGTTGCTTGCACCAGAAGTGGCATCAGCATCTCCGTGGCCTCCGTCACCATGTCCTCCAGCATCAGAAGCACCAGAAGTTGCATCTGCATCACCATGACCACCAGCAGGAGCAAATGGTCCGCTACCACCTACAAGGCGTTGACCTGTTGTTTGCAGGTACCAGTCTAACCATGGTTTGAAGTTGAAGACAATTTCATTGATACCAGCGTAAGAACCATCTTCATAATACATAGCTTGGTAGTTGTGGGTGTTGATCACGCCTTCAGGAGATCCTGGAACAATGGTTCGAACATATTCTTGGTTTCCGTTGCGAAGAGTGCCGATTACCCATTCAACGTTTTTCATACGTGCTGGTGGAAGGGATCCGTGAACGGTTGACATTCGGCTACCAGATTGAGGTGGCACGCGTTTGGCAAACATGGTATCTGGATCTTGATGAGCATTGTTGTAGTAGAGGAATTGGTTGTTATCATCGGCATAGGTCAACTCAAATGGCATGGCCTTCAAGAACATATTAATTTGGTCAACGGTTGGGATACCGTGGTCAAGTTTGACATAAAGTATCTCCAGAAACAGCACCTGTAAGTTCAGCTACTTTTTTCAACCCAATCTGGATCATCCGGATCGATCTCAGTAATAGTTGTAGCAATTGGATGATTACAATCTAAATCTTCTGGTTCAATTGGTTTTGGTTTTTTCAATTTAGATACAACCTCAACGTATTTCATAAAATTATCAAGCAGGTTTCGAGGAATTTGACGGTTCCTTCGTTGATGATATTGCCGTTTTCGTCAAAAGCTTCTTTTGCTTTTCCAAGAAGGAATTCATTACCTGGAAGAGTATAAGCATTGACACCTGGAGCATCAAGGATCTTGCGGAGGTGAACCTGAGCACGTGATGTCCCTTGATCATAGTAGGAAGCACCAACGATCATTACTGGTTTGTTTTCAAATGGATGCACCTCAAAAGATAGCCATTCAAGAACAGATTTAAGAGCAGCAGAGATCGTATGGTTGTGCTCTGAGTAGCAATGATGACACCATCTGCTCGAGTAATTTTTTATTGTACAAAAGACGTAATTGGAAACTTTCGTCCATTTTTCATCTTGGTTAAACATTGGAACTTCATCGATTTCAAGAACTTCCAATTCAAATTTGATCTTAAATTGGCGGCGAATGAATTCCAAGAGTTTACGGTTATATGATTGATCGTAGTTTGATCCTACAAGTCCTACAAATTTCATTCTTTTTCTGTCTCCTATCTTACAAGTTTTCCCAGTCAAACTCTTCAGCATCTTTTGCGAAGCAATTCTTGGGCGTTGCGTAATTTGTCTGTGATTTTTACAAACACACGGAAATCATTGAAGATGGCATCTAATTTTTGAATAACATCCAAATCTACTAAGTCTCCATTTTGATCAAAGGTTTGTAATGAATGAGATAGCAAGAATTCATCTGGCAAGACATTCGCCTTAATTTCTGAGCGTTTAAGATTTGACGGAGTTGGAGTTGGGCGCGTGAAGATCCCAAGGTACCGTATGATGCCCCAGTAATCATGACTGGTTTGTTCAACAATGGGAAGACTCCGTATGAGAGCCAAGCTAGAGCACTCATCAAGACCGCTGGAATAGAGTGGTCGTATTTCTGGAGTCCCAATAATGACTCCATCAGCCTCCTCAATTTTTGCAACAATATCCAAGACAGCGTCAGGCACTTGTTTGTCGGCTGGTTTGTTAAAGACAGGGATATCTTTAATTTCGACCAATTCGATCTCAGCCTTATCAGCAAAATGTTTTTGCATGTATTGAAGCAGTTGACGGTTTTGTAGAACGTTTGGAGTTAGTCCCCACAATCGCAATAAGTTTTTACCATGGAAATTTCCTTTCTGATAACAGAATTATAAATAAGATTGAAGCCCACTTGTATAGGCGATCTTGCCTGATTGTGAAACCAATAAGGTCTCTATACCAGGAAGTGATTCAATAGTGTTGAGGATAGAAGTAGAAGAGTCCCCGAACAGGCGGGTAGTCCATATCTCCCCGTCTACGGATCGATCAGATATAATGGTGATACTGGCTAAGTCTGTCTCTACCGGATAGCCTGTCGCGCTATCAAAGATATGGTGAAACGACTGGCCGTCGACTTCTAAATGACGTTCGTAGATGCCAGAGGTGACAACAGACTTATCCTTGATCGAGAGGACTAGTAAGTGATTTCCTCTTTTTCGACAGGATTTTGAATACCAATCCGCCAAGGTTGCTGTTTAACAGGGTGTTGACCGACGGTTAGGATATTTCCTCAAGATCGATCAAGGCATCTTTGATTCCCTTACCTCTCAGATAGGTAGCAATTAGATCTGCACTATAACCTTTTGCTAAAGCTCCCAAGTCAATCTTCATTCCAGGACGTTTCAAAAGACTGTATAGTTTTCTTGGTCTAGTTGAATCTGCTGGGGATCGATCTTTTTAAAAGCGCTTGTTCGATTTCTTCTGGTGCAGGCCGTCTGGCATCTGAAAATCCGATCCGCCAGGTTTGCACAAGAGGGCCGATAGCAATGTTTAAATGGCTATTTTTAGCTTGACTATGCAAGGTACCTAATGCAATCAGTTCAAAGATCTGGATGAACTCGAACAGGAGCAATACCAGCAGTGATTGATTTCCATGAGTTCAGAACTTGCATCATTAGCACTGAAGCGATGTTCGTAGGAACGAAGAAGTTCAAAAGCAATGCGTAAGGAGTTCATCCGCTTGTGGGTCACAGATCGAAACGGTGATGGTGGTTCCCATCAGACGTTCGGATCGACTACTTAGGTCCACTAAAAAAATCTATCCAATTTTCCAATTTTCAAATACTTACAGTTTACCAGAGACCGTTTTCGGACAAATTTTGACATTTTATGAAAGCTTTGAGAGGAAGCTTTCAGAAGGTTTGAAGAAAAGATCACAAAATTGAGCAAATATCTTGTAACCGATATCATTTTTATGATATACTCAAGTAAATTTTAATTAAAGGTAGGATTTATTCTATGGTAAAATCGTTGTTGTAGGGGCAAACCATGCCGGAACAGCTTGTATCAACACTATGTTAGATAATTTTGGAAATGAAAATGAAATTGTGGTTTTGACCAAAACTCAAACATTTCATTCCTTTGATGCGGATGGCACTTTGATCGGTGAGCAAATCGATGGTCCAGAAGGTCTCTTCTACTCTGACAAAAGAAAAATTTTCAGCAAAAAGATTACCAAAAAGTCTACATGAACTCTCCTGTTCTTTCAATTGACTATGACAACAAAGTGGTAACTGCAGAAGTTGATGGAAAAGAACACAAAGAATCTTATGAAAAATTAATCTTTGCGACTGGATCAACACCAATCATTCCTCAATTAAAGGAGTTGAAATCGTTCCTGGTAACCGCGAATTCAAAGCAACTCTTGAAAATCTTCAATTCGTTAAATTGTACCAAAACGCTGAAGAGGTGATCGAAAAATTGAAAGACAACAGCAAACACTTGAACCGTATCGCCGTAGTTGGTGGTGGTTACATCGGTGTAGAACTTGCTGAAGCTTTTCGAACGTCTTGGTAAAGACGTTGTCTTGGTGGATATCGTAGACACTGTCTTAAACGGCTACTATGACAAAGACTTTACAGACATCATGGCGAAAACTTGGAAGACCACAACATCCGTTTGGCTCTTGGACAAACTGTTCAAGCAGTTGAAGGAGATGGTAAGGTAGAACGTCTTGTAACCGATAAAGAAACCTTCGATGTAGACATGGTCATCTTGGCTGTTGGTTTCCGTCCAAATACAGCTCTTGCAGATGGTAAGATTGAACTCTTCCGCAACGGTGCCTTCCTTGTTGATAAGAAACAAGAAACGTCACTTCCAGGTGTCTATGCAGTTGGTGACTGTGCGACTATCTATGACAACGTGGTGAAATGAGCTATCACTCGCATCTAATGCAGTTCGTTCAGGTATTGTTGGTGCCTACAATGCGACTGGTCATGAATTGGAAGGAATCGGTGTTCAAGGTTCTAACGGTATCTCTATCTATGGCCTTCACATGGTTTCAACTGGTTTGACTCTTGAAAAAGCAAAAGCTGCCGGCTTCAATGCTACTGAAACAGGCTTCAATGACCTTCAAAAACCTGAATTTATTAAACATGATAACTATGAGGTTGGTATCAAGATTGTTTATGACAAAGACACTCGTCAAATCCTTGGAGCTCAAATGGTATCACGTGATAGCGCCATCTCAATGGCCATCCACATGTTCTCACTTGCTATTCAAGAACACGTGACGATTGATAAGTTAGCCTTGACTGACTTGTTCTTCTTGCCACACTTCAACAAACCATATAACTACATCACAATGGCAGCTTTAACTGCTGAATAATGGCTAAATGAAAAACAAAGCTAGCGGTGCTAGTTTTCTTGTTTTTTTGTCTTTCAAGTATTCAGAGTCAGTGAAATAAGGTATAATACGAATAGGATAAGAGTTTGAAGGAGTTAGGGGAATGTCTGAAAAAAGAAGAAGCCTTAAAAAATGAATTTCGTTTTGCCTCTAGTTCGATTTGGCCCATATTGTCAGAGGTGTTCTGGTTGGGATCGTTGTGGGCTGTGTCGTCTCTAGTTTTCGCTTTTAATCGAACATATTTTCATTTTGTTCAAGGCGTCTACAAGGAGATGTCTGGTCAACCACTTTTATTTGCTGGCGATGCTGTTGGGGTATGGGGTGATCGTACTGATTGCTGGTCGTCTCATAAGCACCAATCGGGATATCAAGGGATCGGGAATTCCGCAAGTCGAAGCAGAGCTCAAAGGGTCTTTTGGCGGTGAGCTGGTGGGATACCTTGGAAGAAGTATATTTTAGGTGTCTTGGCCATCGGAAGTGGCTTGATGCTTGGTCGTGAAGGTCCTAGTATTCAATTAGGGCTATGGGTGGAAAAGGAGTGGCCCATCATTTGAAGGTCAGCCCAGTTGAAGAGCGGTCTTTGATTGCAAGTGGAGCTGCTGCAGGCCTTGCAGCCGCCTTTTAATGCACCTATAGCAGGACTTTTATTTGTCGTGGAAGAAGTCTACCATCATTTTTTTCTCGATTCTTTTGATTTCGACCTTGGCCGCTAGTCTGACTTCTAATTTTATTTCACTCAATGTCTTTGGTCAAACACCCGTACTTCATATGCCGCAAAATATTCCGCCGCTCCATTTGTCTCAGTACTGGATTTACCTTTTTCTTTGGAGTCTTTTTGGGGGCAGCAGGTTATGTCTATGAAGTAGTGGTGCTGAATATTGGTCGATTGTATCGTTTACTTGAAAAGATTTTTCATGTTCCTCTCATTACTCTTCCTTATTTGCCTTTGTCTCGATTCTTCCAATCGGCTATTTCCTTCCACAAATTCTTGGTGGCGGGGAACCAATTGGTTTTTGATTTAGCTCAGTACCGTATCCAGTTCTATCGATCCTTCTCTATTTTACGATCCGGTTTATCTGGAGTATGTTGAGCTATGGTAGTGGTCTACCTGGCGGAATTTTCTTGCCCATTCTAGCTTTAGGATCTCTTTTAGGCGCGATCGTTGGAACTTTCCTCCAAAATATTGGCTTTATCTCTCAAAATCAATTACCTCTCTTCATTATTTTAGGAATGAGTGGGTATTTTGGGGCTATTTGAAAGCTCCTTTAACAGCTATGATTTTGGTAACAGAGATGGTCGGTGATATTCGTAGTTTCAGAAGATGGCTGGTCAGGTTTCCACCGTATTGAACGTATCATGTGGCAAGACAACACGACCGATGGTACAGCTACCTATGCAGATCAATTGGTCAACGATATCAAAGGAACTCAAGGCTAAAATTGCAACTGTTAAAGTCACTCCAGATATCATGTTGACTGGAGCTGTAGACCTTCTGAACGAAGTTGCTACTCAAAAGATTACAGGTGAAGAAGAAGTCTTCTCACACACCGATCTTTACGACTTCCGTGCCAATATTGAAGGGGCAGAAAAATCTTTGAACTCTTCAAGCCATTGATCCAAAAGAAAGATGCTAAGCTTGTTAAGACTTTGGAAACAGAATTCAAGAATGTCAATGGTCTTTTGGACAAACACATGACTGATGAGAAAAACTATAAGTCTTATACAGATTTGAGTGAGGCAGATACTAAGGAATTGGCCGAAGCTGTAACTAAACTTGGTGAACCATTATCACAAATGGGTGTTATCCTAGATGGGAAATAAGAAAAATGACTGACGAAAAGTTTTTAGATAAAAAAATGGACCGTCGTGAATTTCTTAAAAAAAGCAGGTATTGGAGGGGCTGGGCTAGCGCTTGGTCTTTCTGGTGCATCTGCTTTTTTCAATAATCAGGATAGTTCAAGTAAAAAAGCCTTATGATGGAGATGAAGATATTAGCTTCTATGGCAAACACCAGGCTGGGATTACAACTCCTATGCAAAGGCTTGCTACTTGGTGGTGCTAGATCTTCACACAACTGATAAAAAAGAAGTGATTCAGCTTTTTAAAGACTGGACAGACTATAGTAGTAAGTTGGTCGAAGGAGAGCTGGTCAAAAAAGATGGTTCTAATGCTCTCTTACCTCCAACAGATACAGGTGAAACAGTGGGACTCAACCCCTATCGCTTGAGCCTGACTTTTTGGTGTCTCGGCTGATTTTCTTAAAAAACTTGGTTTGGAATCTAAACGTCCTAAGCTCTTCCGTGATTTGCCTCCATTTCCTAAGGAGCAGTTGCAGGACAAGTATACGGGTGGAGATATCGTTATTCAAGCCTGTGCGGATGATGAACAGGTAGCCTTTCATGCTGTTCGAAATCTGATTCGCAAAGGTCGTAATAAAATCACCATGAAGTGGAGCAAATCTGGTTTTGTAGCCATCGGAGATCGTAAGGAGACGCCGCGAAATCTCTTTGGTTTTAAGGACGGTACTGCCAATGTTACGACGGAAAAGGAATTCGACAAGGTTGTCTGGACGGATAGTAAAGATTGGATGAAGGGTGGTTCTTATATGGCTCTTCGTCTAGTACAGATGCACTTGGAGACTTGGGATCGTACCAATTTGCAGGAGCAGGAAAACACCTTTGGTCGCTATAAGGAATCAGGTGCACCCTTTGGTAAGAAAGATGAGTTTGACGAAGTAGATCTGTCAAAACTACCAGTCGATTCGCATGTGCGTTTGGCTAAAGAAGTAGACCTTCCTATCTTACGTCGTTCCTACTCTTATTCTGATGGCATTGATGAGAGAACTGGCCAGTTTGATGCAGGCTTGATTTTCATTGCCTACCAGAAGGATCCAGACCGTTTTGTCAAAATACAGACCAATCTTGGTGCTGTAGACAAGATGAATGAGTACATCACCCATATCGGAAGTGGGCTCTTTGCTTGCTTTGCTGGCGTGGAGAAGGGAGGCTACCTTGGTCAAGCACTCTTTGAATAAACTCCTCGTTTTGCTTGGACTTCTGGCTCTATTCTTGACCTATCCAGTTGCTGCTGAATCCTATAGTGATCTCTATATCAAAATCACAGATGCAACAACAGCTGTTCAAAATAAGGATCAAGTAAAAGCTAAGGAATTAGTCGGTGAGATTAAGACTGATTTCGAAACAAAAGAAAATCACGATTCCAAGGCTGGTAAAAAAGTTAGCAAGGCTATTGATATTAAAGGTGACGTGACAGAAGAAGACCTAACCTCTATCTCGTCAGCCCTTCTTAAATTTGAGAAAGAGCAAAATCCTGTTGACTTGGATGCTGAAGAGGAAAAACTTGAAACCCGCCTCAATCCTTATTTCAAGAACTTACAGAATGCCATTACGGCTAAAGACCTAACTGCGACCCGCAAAACTTACGGCGAATTGAATAATGCTTGGACGCGAAATGAAGCTGTTGTCCGTGACCATAGTACTGCCTACTACGGCAAGATTGAGACGGCCATTTCACTTTTGCGAAGCAGTATTGAGACGGAGCCTACTGATTTCACCAGCATCCAGTCATCTTACGATGATCTCAAGGGTGGGATTGATGACTTTATCAAGGGCGTCCCTCTTGATAGTAAAAGCTCAAGTTTAACCCTAAAAGATGGTATTAAACTCTTGGAAAAAGCTCTTGGTCAATTCCAATCAGGTGATGAAAAAACGGCTGCGGCAACTATGAAGAAGTTCATTACTATCTGGCCAACCATTGAAGGTGATGTAAGCACGACTAACCCTAGCCTCTATACGCGCGTGGAGAGTGAAACACCGGTTATCATGGTTAAGGGAAAGAAAAGCTTATCAGGACAAACTGCAAGCCTTGATTACAGACCTAGCAGCTATCGATACCAGTGCTTCTTATAATGCCTTTGATTCCATGTTGATTCTCTTGCGTGAAGGGATCGAAGCCCTCCTCATCGTTATGGCCCTTGTGACAACTCTTAAGGCAGCCAAGATGCGTAAGGGACTCAAATGGGTTTATGGTGGAGCCATTGCTGGTGTTCTTGCCAGCGCACTTATAGCTGTTATCTTACAAGTTGTTTTTCCAGCCGTAACTTCGGGCTCTAACCGAGAAATTATTGAAGGTGGCGTTGGTATCTTTGCAGTTGCGATGATGATTCTGATTGGTATTTGGCTTCATAGCAAGTCTTCAGTCAAACAGTGGAATGACTTTATGGACCGTCAGATGAAGACAGTGACGGCTACTGGAAGTTTTGTATCTATGTTTGCCCTTAGTTTCTTGGCTGTCTTCCGTGAAGGTGCCGAGACCATTCTTTTCTATGTTGGTATTATCCCACGTATCACGACAGCTAATTTCTTGATTGGTATTGCTTTAGCCATTGCAGTTCTTGTTATTATTGCCGTTGCTATGACTAAAGCTAGTCACTATATTAAACCTCACCGCATTTTCTTTATTTTGACCTGGTTGATTTATGCCTTGGCCTTCAAGATGCTCGGTGTCAGCATTCATGCCCTTCAGTTGACTAATATGATGTCCAATCGATACCCAATTAAATAGCAATAAATTATTTAACCTTCTTATGGTCACTTGCCTTAGGTCTTGTCTGAGTTACCAGTTTTGGCCGCTTTCATTCCGATTGGAGACTACCACAGTTTTTAATAACCTACCGACGTTACGTACTTTTGTTCTGCTGGTCTTAGCCGTCGTTACTAACCCCCTGCAGACTTATCAATGACTTGGGCCTGACACTCCCTTTGATCCTCTTATTTGAAGTCAGTGTCGCCTTCAGTAAAGTCATCCATTCAAGAAAAGGAGAAACTAATGGGAATTTTTACGTGATATTGGAGCACCAGGTTTGATCATCATCATCCTGGGCGCCCTCTTGATTTTTGGACCAAAACGCCTGCCTGAGTTGGGCCAGTCCATCGGCAAAATGTTTGCTGAATTTAAGACAGCTGTCAACAAAGGCAGTGAAGAAAGATCAAGACGCCAAAAAGCTAAAAGAAGAAAAAGAATAATCAGACAATTTTCAAAATTCTATTGAGGTTCGATTGCATAAAGGCATTATAATAAGACAAGTACTTGCAATCGACGAAGGAGGAAACCATGATTATTACGATTTTGTCACTCATTTTCTATTTTAGCTATATCAGATTCTTATGCTGGTTGGTCGTAAAAATTGTCGAAAATTGTTCAATTTCTTGTTGAACCGTTAATAAAGAAACAATCCATTTCCCCTGAGTGAGTGGATTTTTTTGTGTCAATTCAGTTAGAAGATTCAAGCAAAAGAGGTTTTAACGGTCTCAGATTGAAGATAAAGTCATATAAAAACTTTCCTTAAGTAGGTACGGACGTCAGCGAACATTAGAAGTTCCATGACTAAATCAAAATACAAAGGGCGTCTGCGGATAAAGTCAAAAGGAAATTAGAAAGTGAAACAACACAACAAAACCATCGTTTTACTGACTGTTTTGTTTATTGCTATGCTTTCCATTTAAATGTTTTTATATCTTTCAACTTCTAGTATTTCTTGTTACTAGTATGGACTATATCGTTTGTTGTTTCTTATTTATTTTAAAAGAATGTTAAGCAATAGAAATACAGTAATTACAAGATTGTTGAATGTGGGTTTTCTGCAGTCATTTCGTATTTTCAGCTGTAACAGGTGTTAATCCGTTTAAGTTTAATGCTGATATGGCAACTGCTTGGAGAAAAGTAAAACGGGACAACAACATAAATTTTACAATCAAGATATGATTAAAATATACTATGGAGAGTCAGACTACGCCAAGTATGATAATTCAGCTTGCCAATGGAATCAATTTCTAAAAGACTTTTTGTGCCGATGAATTTAGCAATCATTACTCCAACAAGTTAAAAGTTGCGGCTATCCTTTGGAATGAAGTTAGAGATTCAAAAATAAAAAAATTTATTCACAGGGGACTTCTAAAAGAATATAGCTACAAAATAGAGGAGTACTGTAAGTAAACAACTTCAAGTTTGTCGAACGGAATATAAAGTATTAAAGACGATAGCACTCTGTTTTGCAGAGTGCTTTTTTTGTTTTATAGAATATAAGAGAATGTAGGATACTTGCTTTCTCTGCTAGATGATCGAGCAGAGAAAGATTTATTAAATATGACATCAGTCAGCTAAACCCTTTTAGCTGGCTTTTTGTTGCGACTCGGTCATTAACTTGCTTGTCAAAATATAATTCGGTATCATAGATATATAATGT
>VOFH01002950.1_pt1 | contig 16916 bp, 28 predicted proteins | sample 5384091 | NCBI WGS metagenome assembly VOFH01 (sample SAMN12384727, study PRJNA508395) | human gut metagenome | isolation source: healthy gut G | host: Homo sapiens
ATGTTCCGCAGATGATCGTTCCGGCAAACTTTGAGAATACAAGAAAATATTATGCAACAAACGAAGAATTGATTCAGGACATCGGAAAAGCATATCAGGAAGTTATCGTGACAGTTCTATGAAGCGGGATGCAGTAACCTTCAGTTAGATGACTGTACATGGGGCGCAATCGTAGGAGAGATGCCGCAAAGCAGAGATATGAGAGACTGGGGTGGATCTGAACAAAGTAAAAGCACAGTTACTGGAAGTGAATAACCTTGCATTAGAAGGAAAACCCGAAGATATGGTGATTACTTCACATATCTGCAGAGGTAACTATCACTCTTACCTCACAAGCTACCATATGATTCCGTAGCAGACTATGTATTTGCAAAATGTAGACGCTTTATTCTGGTATGATGATGCAAGATCAGGGATTTTGCCGCTGCCGCAAAGGTTTCAGAAGATAAGAAAGTCGTTCGGGACTGATCACAACTAAGTCACCGGAACTTGAAGACAAAGAAACAGTAATCAAACGAATCTATACAGCAAAATATATTCCACTTTGAGAGATTGTGTTTAAGCCCGCAGTGCGGATTTGCATCCTGTGAAATTGGTAACAAACTGACAGAAGAAGAGCAGTGGGCAAAATTAAACTGGTGAAAGAAATCGCAGAAGAGGTATGGAAGGACGCATAAGACCATACATACTGAAGTATCAAACAGCAGATTTATTAATACGCTGCTCGAAGAAAGGAATCCCAAAGATCACATTGATCCGGGATTCTTTTTCTGTTCTCGTTATTCATTTAATCTACTATGATACATAATTTCTTTACGAGGCTTCGCTGGCACATCTCCGGCCGGATATCCGAGCACGCAGTGCCGATGCCTTCATAATCACCTTCACGCCCCATTTTTTTCAAAAGAGCCTTACCTTCTTCCGATGCAAAGACTTTTTCGCCCGGTGGGATCCAGCAGCTTCCGATTCCAAGAGAAGTGGCAGCATTCATCAGATTGCCCTACAATGTTTAACGCATTGACAGGTGCCAACCAGTATGTTGGTAACTGGCCGGGTGTTACAGTTGAGAAAAAAAGAAGGTAAAGTAAAAAGCAAAGAAAAGCAAAGGAGAAGAGATCACGGTAACTGACCTTCCGGGTGTTTATTCCCTTTCTCCGTATACACTGGAGGAAGTCGTAACCCGTGACTTTATCCTGAAAGAAAATCCGGATGTGATCGTAGACTTAGTCGATGCAACCAACATTGAACGTAACCTGTATCTGACAACTCAGCTGATCGAGACAGGCGTTCCGGTTGTGATCGCACTGAACATGGCAGATCTGGTTGCAGAAGAGAGGAATCAAGATTGATGTGAAGCGTCTTTCCATGCTTCTCGGATGCCCGATCATCGAGACTTCTGCGCTGAAGCAGACAGGTCTTACAGATCTGATTGATGAAGCGGTTAAAGTTGCAAAGCAGAAGGAAGTAAAACTTCCGGGTGAGATCTTCTCCAAAGATCTTGAGGCAGCAGTAGACGAAGTGAAGAATTTGCTTCCGATATCTATTTCTGAGGATAAGAAGAGATGGTATGCTGTAAAATTCCTTGAGAACGACAGCAAGGTAGTAGAGAATGTGAAACTTTCAGGAGCAGCATCTGCAACAGTTGCTGACCACAGAAAAAACTGGAAAAGAAACATGACGATGATATGGAAAGCATTGTAACAGACGAACGTTACAAATTCATCCAGAAGATTGTTTCAACAACTGTTCAGAAAGAAAAACAGAAACTGACAACATCTGATAAGATTGACCGGATCGTAACAAACCGTATCCTTGGTATTCCGATCTTTATGCTGGTAATGTGGATCGTATATTACGTTTCTGTCACGACAGTAGGTACCTTGGTAACAGATTGGACAAATGATGTATTTGTCGTAGCAATTCAGGATGCAGCAACAAGCGCGCTTTCAGGCGATTGGTGCCGGTGACATGGTTATGGGACTTGTTGTGGATGGTATCATCGGCGGTCTTGGAGCAGTACTTGGATTCGTTCCACAGATGGCGATTCTGTTCCTCTTCCTGTCTATTCTTGAAGACTGTGGATACATGGTGCGTATCGCATTCGTCATGGACCGTGTATTCCGTCATTTCGGACTTTCCGGCAAGAGCTTCATTCCGCTTCTGATTTCTTCAGGCTGCGGTATCCCTGGAATCATGGCTTCCAAGACTATTGAACAGGACAATGACAGACGTCTTACTATTATGACAGCAACATTTATTCCTTGTGGAGCAAAGCTTCCGGTTATCGCTCTTATGGGTGGTGTTATTGCCGGTGAGACTGCAGGATATGCAGAGAGCTCATTTATCGCTCCGCTTATGTACTTCATCGGAATTGTAGCAGTACTTGTGGCTGCAATCATCCTGAAGAAGACAAAACCTTTCTCAGGAAAACCGGCACCGTTCGTAATGGAGCTTCCACAGTACCATATTCCACAGGCTAAGACAGTTCTCCTTCATGTATGGGAGAGACTGAAAGGCTTCATTATCAAAGCTGGTACAATCCTGTTCCTTGCCTGCGTAGTAATGTGGTTCCTTGGCGGATTTGGATTTTACACGGATAGCTTCGGCATGGTAGAAGACAGCGCAGACAGTCTTAAGGGCAATGATTGGTGGCGTGATCGCACCGCTCTTTGCACCACTGGGCTTTCGGTGAGTGGCAGCCTGTAGCAGCTTCTCTCTCTGGATTTACAGCAAAAGAAGCAATTGTTTCTACAATGGGTGTACTTGCAAATGTGTCCGGAGATACAGAAGACGCAGTCAATGTTGTTGGTGTTGCATCCTGGTTCCCTTCAACAATCGCAGCATTTACATTCCTGATGTTCAATCTTCTTGATTCTCCTTGCCTTGCAGCAATTGCTACAATGGCACAGCAGATGCAGTCAAGAAAATGGTTCTGGTTCGCAATTCTCTTCCAGAACATCTTCGCTTACATCGTATGCCTCTGTGTATATCAGATCGGTTCATTCGTAACAGGCGGAGCATTTGGTATCGGCACAGCAGTAGGATTTATCTTCCTGATTGCCCTTCTGTTTATGCTCTTCAGACCAGATCCGTATAAGAATCAGAAAGTATATTCAAAACGTTCCGTACAGAACGCATAAGGATAGTATTCGTAAGGAAGCTGGATGCGGAAAGGTATCCGGCTTTCTGTTATAATGGAAGCTAAATGAACGGGAAATGACAGAAAGAAGGGTGAAAGATTATGATCGCAAATATTGTGATAGTGGCACTGATCGCAGCATATTGTATTTATCTGATCTATAAGGGCTGCAAGAATATGAAAGAAGGAAAAGCATCCCGGTTGTGCCGGATGCAGCGGAAACTGTGGGAGCTGTGGCGGCTGCAGTGGGACATACAGAAAAAGTAAAAAAGAAAGACTGAAAGGTGATTTTAAAATGGGAAGTTCGACAGGTTCGATGTTCTATGCTTTCGGTGCTTTCCTGATTCTGTATCTGGTGGGAGCTTCCATTTACCAGATTTTCCTTTGGATCAGGAAATGGCGTGAAAAGAAAGAAAATGACATAGAAGAAAAATAGATAGAAGATTCAAAAAGAAAAAAGGAGAATGGAGAATGGTAGATGCAATTATTATTGTACTTGTGATCATATTACTTCTTTTTTGCATTGAAAGGCTCATTGAAGCACTTCAAGGGTGAGAGTCCGTGCTGCGGTGGCGGTTCAGGGAATTCAGGAAAAGCGAAAACGAAGTTCCTTGACGGTCCGGTGATCGGCAAAAAAACGCTTACAATTGAAGGAATGCATTGTGAGCATTGTGATAAATGCAGTGACAAATGCTTTAAATGAGATTGATGGCGTTGCAAAAGTGAACAAAAAAAAGCAACAGTGCAGAAGTGTCTTATGACCGGGAGATCAATGAGGCAGATCTGAAAAATGCAGTAAAGAAAGCCGGTTATGAAGTGACAGGTATTTCATAAGAGACTGACTGGAGGTGCACCGTGAACAGAAAAAGAGCAGATTGTAGAAAAACTGAAAGAGAACGGATGCCGCATTACGAAACAAAGGCGAATGCTGATCGATATTATTCTTGAGAATGACTGTTCAAGCTGCAAGGAGATTTTTTATAAAGCATCAGGGCGGATGAAAAGATCGGGGTAGCGACAGTATATCGGATGATTAATGCACTGGAAGAGATCGGTGCGATCAGCCGGAAGAATATGTATAAGGTAGAATGCCCGGAGGAATGCCGGCAGGAGGGCGGGTGCATTATCACTTTGGATGATGATACAACGTATCATCTGACAGATCAGAACTGGAACAGGGTAGTTCAGGAAGGTTTGAAGCAGTGTGGGTATTTAAAGGACCAGAAGATTGCTGAAATAAAGATTCAAAGCCAAATTAGTTGATAAAATTTATCAGTAATTACTGTTAGAATTGACTAGCCGCAGGTGTGGGAGCTATGATTTGTGCTGAAAATAGATTTAACAAAGGAGACGAAGCATTATGTGGGATATTTTAAAAGTAAAAAAAGCAGGATTATTTGCAGGTGGAGTACTTTTCGGAACGGCAGGTGTGAAACTTCTTTCCAGTAAAGATGCAAAGAAATTTTATACAAATTGTACAGCCGCTGTATTAAGAGCAAAAGATTCTTTGATGAAGACAGCAACGACTGTTCAGGAGAATGCCGGGGATATTCTTGCAGAAGCACAGCAGATCAATGAAGAGCGTGCAGCAAAAAGAGGCAGCAGAGGCAGAGATCGTAGAAGAGACAGAAGAAAATACAGGTGCGGAAGATTTCAAAGAGGAAGAAGTTTAATCCTGTATGAGATTTTGCATAAAGCATGAGATGAAAGGCCGTCTCCGTATACATATCATCCAGAACCGGATGACGTATGCGGAGGCGGATACTCTTTCCTGGTATCTTGAAGAGCAAGAAAATGTAACAGATGTAAAAGTATATGAACGCACCGCAGATGCTGTGATCTGTTACAAAGGAGAAAGGGAAGAGATACTGACAGTTCTGAAGCAGTTCAGCTATGAGAAGGCTGAAGTTCCGGAGACAGTTTTATCAAGTTCCGGCAGGCAGTTGAACGAAGAGTACAAGGAACGTCTGATTACGAAGACAGTATTGCATTATGGAAGTAAACTGTTTCTTCCAATGCCGGTCCGTGCAGTGATTACATCTGTAAAATCAGTGAAATATATCTGGAAAGGGATTCGTTGTCTGGCACACGGCAAGCTGGAAGTTCCGGTACTGGATGGAACAGCCATCGGTGTATCTGTGTTCAGAAAAGATTTTGCAACCGCAGGTTCTGTTATGTTCCTTCTTGGAATTGGTGAGATCATAGAAGAATGGACGCATAAAAAGTCTGTCGGAGATCTTGCGCGCAGTATGTCACTTAATGTCAATAAAGTGTGGCTGAAACGGGAAGATCAGGAAATTCTGGTGAAGTCTTCTGAAGTACAGCCGGGAGATGAGATCATAGTCCATATGGGAAACGTGATCCCGTTTGACGGTGAGGTTTCCGATGGGAAGGCATGGTCAACCAGGCTTCTCTGACAGGAGAGGCAATGCCGGTGAGAAGAGTTTCGGGGCAGAGTGTTTATGCCGGAACTGTACTGGAAGAAGGGGAGAACTGCAGATCCGGGTGAAGGCAGTGACCGGATCTACAAGATATGAAAAAATCGTCAGTATGATCGAGGATTCTGAAAACTGAAATCAGTGTAGAGGGAAAAGCAGAACATTTGGCCGACAGACTTGTACCGTATACATTACTTGGAACAGGGGCGGCGTGGCTGCTTACAAGAAATGTAACCCGGACATTGTCTGTTCTGATGGTAGATTTCTCCTGTGCATTGAAGCTTGCGATGCCGATCACTGTACTTTCGGCAATCCGTGAGGCGGGGAGAAAATCATATTACTGTAAAGGGTGGAAAATTCCTTGAGGCAGTTGCAGATGCAGATACGATCGTCTTTGACAAGACCGGTACGCTGACGAAGGCAACTCCTACAGTGAAAGATGTTGTTGTATTTGGTGAGTATCCAAAAGAAGAAGCACTCAGGATTGCAGCATGTCTGGAAGAACATTTTCCTCATTCTATGGCAAAAGCTGTAGTCGATGCAGCAAAGGAACGCAATCTTTCACATGAAGAGATGCATTCTAAAGTAGAATATATCGTGGCACATGGAATTTCTTCCTATATAAATGATAAAAAGTTGTAATCGGAAGCAGCCATTTTGTCTTTGAGGATGAGGAATGTACGATTGATCCACAGTATCAGGATCGTTATGATACACTTCCGCCGGAGTATTCCCATCTTTATCTTGCAATCGAGCATAAGCTGGCAGCCGTGATCTGTATTGAAGATCCTCTCAGAGAGGAAGCAGCAGAGATGGTTAAGAGCCTGAAAGCTGCAGGTATCACGAAAGTTGTTATGATGACGGGCGACAGTGAGCGTACCGCAGCAGCAATCGCAAAGCGTGTTGGTGTGGATGAATATTATGCAGAAGTTCTGCCGGAAGATAAAGCGAATTTTGTAGAAAAGAAAAGTCTGAGGAAGAAAAGTTATCATGATCGGTGACGGAATCAATGATTCACCGGCACTTTCTGCAGCAGATGCAGGAATTGCGATCAGCGATGGGGCTGAAATCGCAAGAGAAATTGCAGATATTACGATCGTTGCAGATGATCTGAGGGAAGTTGTTACTTTGAAATTGCTTTCCAATCTGATGTTAAAGAGGATTCACAGAAACTACAGAAGTATTGTCGGAATCAATTCCGGTCTGATTGTACTGGGCGTGACAGGAATGATTCAGCCGACGATGTCTGCTTTACTGCATAATACATCTACATTGCTGATCAGTCTGAGAAGCATGAGGAATCTTCTTCCTGAAAAGGAAAAAGTAGAATTATAAAAGAATAAAAAGATTAAAAAGATTAAAAATCAGAAAGATCAAAAGATCAAAAAAAGCAATTCAGGCAGGGTATGCATTTTAGCGTACCCTGCTTTTAAAAGTGTGAGGGTTTGTTGCTATTTCAGATACTGTTTTTATGGCAAGTTAAGATTGCTATTGAGAAAAATATCAACTAAGTGTATTGATAACCATTCTCATGTATAGTATGATATATGATATGAGTTAGAAAAGACTAACTAAAGTAAGCTGAAGCGATGCGTTGAGATACAATAGAGTCAGACAGGAGGATCGAAAAATGAGCGTTGTTATTATAGGTGGTCATGACAGAATGGTATGTCAGTATAAAAAGTATGTAAGCAGTTTAATTGTAAAGCGAAAGTATTTACTCAGATGTCGGCAAATTTAAAGTAAGCAGATCGGAAGCCCGGATCTGATCGTGCTTTTACCAATACAGTGTCACATAAGATGGTACGGTGTGCGGTAGAAGAGGCGGGAAGATGTAATGCAGATGTGATCCGGTGCCATACAAGCAGTAAAAATGCACAATTAAATTTGTAGTTGTTGGGGTGATACGCTTGTAAAGCAAAAGACTTCTTTATGGCGAAGCGGACGCGGAAATCAGAGATATTCCTTCGTGGTGCAGGCCCGCTTTACCTCAGCCCGTTGACCGTTTGTAACTCGAAAGTGGAAATCTTCGTGCAATGGCACTCGATTTACTTTCTCTAACAAACGCTGCAAAGTGTCTTCGGAACGCTCCTGTCAATGCACCTGCTCAGGAACACCCTGCTTTCCGCTGACCATCTCGATAAGAAGTTTTTTAGCTCCACAGCGTATCCACCAAACAATGCAGATTTAAAAAGAATAGAAAAAAGCCGGATGGCTATTGACTAAGATATTCGATCGTAAATATTAGACAATAGATATTGTATTTACTATTTGATGGAGCATTTATCTTCGTGGATAGCCATCCGGCTCTTTATTTCTTATTGGAATTTCGTGTTTGTTGAGAGAAAATGTCCCGGCACGAGAACTGTTTTCTGATTTGAAAAGCCTAATATCCGCCCTTGCTGTTGCGTGAGCAGTGCATTGACAGGGAGCGTTCCGAAGACACTTTGTCCAACTTGTTAGGAACGTAAACAGGAGTGCCTCTGCACGAGTGTTTGCACGTTCCTGTTACAAGTTGTCAACGGCTGAGGTAAAAGCGGGTCCTGCACTGCGATGCAACAGCAAGGGCGGATATGGATGCTCTTCTATTAAAAACTTTCCAACTGCCAAATCATTTTCATCCCAACAATTACAAATTTAAATTCTTGAAAAAGATCTCCAAGGCTTGTGCCGATATCTTCACTCTTTGGAATCTCAATCTTTTCAACCGGCTCTTCTTCTTTTGAATACTTGCGATCAGAGCTTCACGGGCTTTTTTTCTCTTTCTCTTTCAGCAGTTCACGTGCAGAAAGGACAAGACGGTTATTTGCCTGATCCACATCAATCACCTGAACTTCAATATCTTGAGAAGGTAAGTCTCAAGATCTTCAATATAGGAAAGGGAAAGTCTGGAAGCAGGAACAAATCCTCTTAATCCTTCTACCATGACGATAACACCACCGTTGACAACTCCCTCGACGTTTACAGGAAGAACGGTCTTTTTTCTCCAGGTACTCTTTTACACGGTTCCAGGGATTTGCATCATCGAAATGATCTTCATAATCAGCCATGGTCTCTGTTGCTTCACTTGTCTGTAATTCTTCTTTTAATTGTTCGCTCATAGCAGTCACCTTTGTTCCTCTCTTTTTGTTAAAAACTAAAATCAGTATAGCATATGTATCTGAAAAAAACAGTAAATCGTGGAAAAACTGCCTCTAAAATGTTAAAATCAGGTTGGCTTATAATGAAAAAAATGTTAATCTTTTAGAATCAACAGAGAAATGGAGTAATACAGATGAGTAATGATAAAAGAAAAGTGTACGTTGTCGGACATAAGAATCAGATACGGATTCCATCTGTACCGCGATCGCTTATGCAAATTTAAAGACGAAACTGACGCAGATCAGGCATGAACCGCGTCGTGCCGGTCAATTAAATGAAGAAACTCAGTATGTACTGGAACGTTTTGGAGTGAAAGTGCCGTTACTTTTATCGGACTTAAGAGAGCAGATCAAAGATGTGGATCTAAGGGAAAGCGAAGAGATTAACGGAAATCTGTCCATTCGTACTGCATGGGAAAAGATGACCGAGATGAATACGCATACACTTCCTATCACAAGAGACGGGATGCTGGAAGGTGTGATCACGAAAGGTGATATCGCCAAATCCTATATGGATGTTTACGATAATACGATGCTGGCAAAGGCGAGAACCCAGTATCGGAATATTGCAGCCGCTGTGAAGGAAAAGTGGAGACAGGAAATGAGCATGGCTATTTTCAGAAAGGAAAGGTCGCAATCGCAGCATCCGGTAAAAATCTTATGACCCGATTTATTGAAAAGGATGACCTGGTGATCATGGGAGACCGGGTTGATGCACAACAGTGTGCCATTGATATGGATGCAAGTTGTATGGTCATATGTCAGGGCTATCCGATCTCGGGAAGACATCCTGCGTCAGGCAGAGAAAAAACAGATCGTTGTGATCCGTACACCGCATGATACATTTACTGCTGCACAGCATATCAACCAGAGTATCCTGGTCCGTTTTTCATGACCAGAGAAAATCTGGTTACATTTCATATACGGGATTTTGTGGATGACGTAAAAGAAGTTATGGCAAGAAAAAGATTCCGTGATTTCCCGGTTCTGGGCAACCAGGGAAAGTTTGTAGGACTTGTATCCCGGAGACGCCTGTTGAATGTGAAGAAGAAAAGCAGGTGATCCTAGTTGACCATAATGAAAAAATCAGGCAGTCGACGGAGTGGAAGAAGCAGATGTCCTGGAGATTATCGATCATCATCGCCTGAGCAGTATTGAGACGATGGGACCGGTTTATTTCCGTAATCAGCCGGTGGGATGTACGGCTACGATCGTATATCAGATGTATGAAGAAAATGGAATTGCGGTGGATGCAGTCAATGCGGCACTCCTCTGTTCAGCAATCATTTCTGATACCCTGATGTTCCGTTCTCCGACCTGTACACCACTGGATGAGGTAACAGCGAGAAAACTGGCAGAAATCGCTTCGATCAATATTGAAGAACTGGCACAGGAGATGTTCAATGCAGGAAGCAATTTGAAAGGAAAGAGTGCAGAAGAGATTTTATTCCTGGATTTCAAGCAGTTTACGGTGAATGATACGATGTTTGGAGTCGGACAGGTCAATTCCATGAGTGCAGAGGAACTGAAAGAAATCAAAGAAAGAGTTCTGCCTCATATGGAGAAGGCACGTAAAAATCATGGGCTGAATATGATCTTCTTTATGCTGACGAATATTATCACAGAATCTTCAGAACTGATCTGCTGTGGAGCAGAGGCGAGAGAAAAAATCATCAGTGCTTATGATCTGCAGGATGATGCTGAGATACTGATGCTCAAAGGAGTTGTATCCCGTAAGAAGCAGCTCGTGCCGACACTGGTTGGTGCGTTGCAGCAGTAAGGAGCAGGAGGAAAAAATGGCAAAGCAGATATGGAAACCGGAAATATGGTTTATCCATTACCGGCGGTAATGGTCAGTACAGGAGATAAAAAAGGAAATCAGAATATTCTGACGGTAGCGTGGACAGGAACTGTTTGTACGAATCCTGCAATGGTATACATATCAGTGCGTCCGGAACGTTATTCTTATCATATGATCGAAGAAAGCGGTGAATTTGTGATCAATCTGACCACGGAGAAACTGGCAAGGGCAACGGATTTCTGCGGTGTCCGTTCGGGGCAGGATGTAGATAAATGGAAAGAGTGTCATCTGAGTGCAAAGAAAGCACAGACGCTGGAATATGCTCCCTGTATTGAAGAGGCACCGGTCAATATTGAGTGCAAAGTAAAAGAAGATCGAGAAGCTTGGAAGTCACCATATGTTCCTGGCGGAAGTGACGGCAGTTCAGGCAGACGAAGCGTATCTGAATGAAAAGGGAAAGTTTGAATTGAATAAGACGGGACTTCTGGCTTATTCTCATGGAGAGTATTTAGGGCTTGGAAAGAAGATCGGTACCTTTGGATACAGTGTGAAAAAAGAAGGCGGACCGGAGACGAAAAGAGGGAAAAAGTAAATGATTTCATTTGAAAATGATTATTCTGAAGGGCAAGTGAAAAAATCCTTCAAAGGCTGATAGAGACCAATATGGAACAGCTTTCAGGATATGGAAATGACCGGTATTGTGAATCGGCAAAGAAAAAATCCGTAAGGCCTGTGGGTGTCCTGAGGCAGAAATCTACTTCCTGTCAGGAGGAACGCAGACGAACCGGATTGTGATCAGTTCCATGCTTCAGCCTTATGAGGGCGTGATCGCAGCACAGACAGGCCATGTAAGCAGTCATGAAGCAGGTGCAATCGAATCTTCCGGTCATAAAGTACTGACACTGCCACAGCATGACGGAAAGATCGAGCCGGAAGAGCTGGCAGATTATCTGAATGACTTTTTATGGGGATGGAAATCATGAACATATGGTGTTCCGGGAATGGTTTATATTTCACATCCCACTGAGTATGGAACGCTTTATACAAAAGGGGAGCTGGCGGAGCTGGCAGATATCTGCCTGGAATACCATATTCCACTTTATCTGGATGGTGCAAGACTGGGATATGCCCTGGCGGCAGATACGGATGTGACGTTAAAGGATGTGGCGGATTATTGCGATGTATTTTACATTGGCGGAACAAAAGTCGGTGCATTGTGTGGAGAGGCGGTTGTTTTCACAAAAGAGAATGTTCCGGCACATTTCCTGACCCGGATCAAGCAACAGGGAGGTCTGCTGGCAAAGGGCAGACTGCTTGGAATCAGTTTGATACACTATTTACAGAAAATCTTTATCTGGAGCTGGGGCGGCATGCGATGAAATGTGCGGAAAAGCTGAAGGCGATATTTAAAAAAAAAAAATATCCGTTTTATATTGATTCGCCAACCAATCAGATTTTTGTAGTTCTGGAAAATGAAAAAATGAAAGAACTTGAGAAAAGGTAAAGTTCAGTTTCTGGGAGAAAGCAGATGATACGCATACAGTTGTGCGTTTTGCAGTGAGCTGGGCGACACAGGAAGAAATGATCGATGAATTACAGGAGCTGCTGTAAAGGGGCTGATATTCTTGATTTCAGAAGAATGAAAAAGGTGGAATTCGGGAAAAATAGAATAGAAAAAGAAATACATGAGAATCATTCTCAATAAAATTCTTGAATTAAGGAGCAGAATCTGCTAAGATACATATGGTTAGTTAATACTAACTATGTGTGAATGAATCATGGAAGCTCCTTTTGCCCTGAAATACCTGAATCCAGGGCTTGAGGATTCCTAAAGAAAGGAAGAACAGGCAATGGATTATTTAGAGATTGAGAAGGTCATTGGAAGAGAGATTATTGATTCAAGAGGAAATCCGACCGTAGAGGCAGAGGTACATCTGGCAGATGGAACTGTTGGATTTGGTGCAGCACCGAGTGGAGCATCAACGGGAGAATTTGAGGCTCTTGAATTGAGAGACGGAGATAAAGCCCGTTTTGGAGGCAAAGGTGTTTCGAAGGCAGTGGAGAACATTAATACAATTATCAATGATGCACTTCAGGGAATGGATGCAAGTGATGTCTATGCAGTTGACAAGGCCATGATCCAGGCAGATGGAACAAAAGATAAATCCAATCTTGGCGCAAATGCAATTCTTGCAGTATCGATTGCAAGTGCGAGAGCAGCAGCCACATCCCTGGATATTCCGCTGTACCGTTTCCTTGGCGGAGTCAATGGTAACAGACTTCCGGTTCCGATGATGAATATTGTAAACGGTGGGTGCCATGCACTTTCATCTGGTCTGGACGTACAGGAATTTATGATCATGCCGGTTGGAGCGCCTTCCTTCAAAGAGTGCTTAAGATGGTGCGCAGAAGTATCCCACGCGTTGGCTTCTATTCTGAAAGAACGCGGACTTGCAACATCCGTAGGAGATGAAGGTGGATTTGCTCCGGCGCTGAAATCAGATGAAGAGGCAATTGAGACGATTCTGGAAGCCGTGAAAAAGCTGGATATGAACCAGGAAAAGATTTTAAGATCGCCATGGATGCAGCATCTTCTGAATGGAAGACAGGCAAGGTTGGCGAATATAAACTTCCAAAAGCAGGAACTGTGTATACATCTGAACAGTTGATCGAACACTGGAAGAGTCTTGTAGAGAAATATCCGATTATCTCAATTGAAGATGCTTTAGATGAAGAGGACTGGGAAGGCTGGAAGAAACTGACGGCAGAACTTGGAGACAAAGTACAGCTGGTTGGTGATGACTTATTTGTTACAAATACAGAACGTCTTTCAAAAGGAATTGAACTTGGATGCGGAAATTCTATTCTGATTAAGTTAAACCAGATTGGTTCTGTTTCTGAGACATTAGAAGCAATTAAGATGGCACATAAGGCAGGATATACAGCAATCGCATCCCACCGTTCCGGTGACACAGAAGATACAACGATCGCAGATCTTGCAGTTGCACTGAACACCTGCCAGATCAAGACCGGTGCACCGGAGCCGTTCCCGAGCGTGTAGCGAAATATAATCAGCTTTTAAGAATTGAGGAAGAACTCGGAGCAAGTGCAGTATATCCGGGAATCAAGGCATTTAATGTACAGCAGTAAGTAAAAGGAATACTGCCGGATAATAAAAGATGTCGGGGTCAAAAAGCCCCCACTTATTATCATGCTTTCATTGATAATAAGTGGGGGCTTTGTGATGATTTTTTGGTGTTGAGGGAAATTGCGTTATGTTTTTATGTCCTTCGTCCGCAAGGGCCCGAATAGAAGAGACATATTCTGATGGCGTCATCGGTAGAACGCTTAAACTGCCGGGAAAAATAGTGGATGGAAGAGTATCCAAGGTATTCAGAAATCTGAGTAAAATTCATCTGTCCGCTGCGGATCATGGATTTTGCTTCACTGATTTTTAAGGCAGAATAATATTCAATCACTCCGGTCCCTTCCGAATCCCGGAATAATTTCTGCAGACGGGAGCGGCTGATCAGGTTATCATGGCAGATCTGCTCAATCGTTAAATGATCTGCCAGATGGCTGAGCAGATAGTTCTTTATATGAGAGAATAATTCTGCATCTGTATTTTTGGAGAGTGTCCGGTCAGACAGTGGGGTCCGGGAAACTTCTCCGGTCAGAAGAGAATTTGATTACGCCGGTAAAGGCTGAGGAGAAGTTCTTCTAAATGAAGGCGGATAAGCTGACCACAGACAGGGATGTATCTTTTCTGATCTGCAAGGATGTCTGATAGGGATCGTCCAGCCGTCCTTCAAAAAAACTTCCTGCTTCTGCAATGATTCCGGCAAGCAGCCGACGTTCAGTTTCTTCGAGGTGAAGGATCTTTCCTCTGAAAAATTCCATCGCAGGATCTGTGCAGGAAAAAGAGATCACGATCAGATTCGGTGCGATCTTTCCGTTTGCCTTGACCCAGTGAAATTCACCCGGGTAGTGAAAGCGATTTCTCCGCGTCTGAGTATGGGTAAGAGGACCTGCACCAATCTCCACTTCTCCTTTATCAACGCATACAAACTCCCAGAAATCATGGGATTCTCCGGGAAAAGAAAAGGTACTCATATATTCAAAATAATGAAGGGAAAACAGCTCTTCTATATGAAAAAGATCCTGAAGCTGAATTCCATAATATTTCTTTGGATTTGAAAAATGATCTGTATTTGCAGCTACAATATGCATTCTGAGCCTCCTCCTTTTTCAAAAATGTTCTTAGTAAGGATATCATAGCATTATTTTCCGAAAATGCAAAGAGAAAATGCAGATTGTGCAAATGAAAGATAAGATAGTATAAAAGATTTTTATGGGGTTTTATCATACAATAGAAGAAGTGTAACATAGAAAGTGAAATGGAGGAATCAATCATGAAAAACCGGTTCTTGTAATTATGGCGGCTGGAATGGGAAGCAGATATGGCGGACTGAAGCAGATCGATCCAGTCGATAAAGAAGGACATATCATTATGGACTTTTCAATCTTCGATGCAAAGCGTGCGGGATTTGAAAAAGTTGTATTTATCATTAAAAAGAGGATGAGGCTGATTTTAAGGAAGCAGTCGGCAACAGAATGGAAAAAGATCATGGATGTTGCATATGCATATCAGGATCTTCATAACCTGCCGGAAGGATTTGAAGTTCGGAGGGTCGTGTGAAAGCCATGGGGAACAGCTCATGCAGTTCTGAGTGCGATTGATGAAGTGGATGGACCATTTGCAGTTATCAATGCAGATGATTATTATGGACGTCATGCATTTGAAGTAATCTATAATTATCTGACAACGCATGAAGATGATGACAAATACCGTTATACAATGGTGGGATATCGTCTGAAAAATACAGTTACAGATAACGGACATGTTGCAAGAGGATCTGTGACCTGAATGATGCAAAAGAATCTGGTTGCAGTTCATGAGCGTACAAGAATTGAGAAGCGTAATGGTGGAATTGCATATTCAGAGGATGACGGAGCTACATGGACAGAGGTAGATCCGAGACACTGGTTTCTATGAATATGTGGGGATTCTCAAAAAGTATTTTTGATGAGATTAAAGCAGGATTCCCGGCATTCCTTGAAGAAAGGTATTAAGGAGAATCCGATGAAATGCGAGTACTTCCTGCCATCTGTTGTATGCAACTTATTAGAGTCTGAGAGAGTTAAACCGTGCAGGTACTTGAGTCAGAAGATAAATGGTATGGAGTTACATACAAAGAAGACAAACCGGTTGTTGTAGAGGCAATCCAGGCATTGAAAGATGGAGAGTATCCGCAGAAATTATGGGAGGAAGACTAAAGATGGGAAGAGTGTCTGAAGCACAGATCAATGAAGCGATTGCAAATTTTTTGATTATGAGGAAAGCTTTTTAAGTAAAGAGCCTTTTGGAAGCGGTCACATTAATGATACATATCTTTTAAAGTATGAGATTTCAGAGATGGGGAATCCTGAAAGTGATCCTTCAGCGTATGAACCGTGAGATTTTTACGAATCCGGTAGAACTGATGGAGAATGTAGTAGGGGTTACGACGTTCCTTCGTAAGAAGATCATTGAGAACGGCGGAGATCGGAGCGTGAAACTCTGAATGTAATCCCGGCAAAGGATGGAAAGCCCTTACTATGTGGATTCTAAGGGTGAGTACTGGCGTTCTTATGTATACATTACGGATGCAAGCAGTTATGACCAGGTAGAGAAACCGGAAGACTTTTACGAAAGTGCAGTCGCATTTGGACATTTCCAGCGGATGCTGGCTGATTATCCTGCAGAGACACTCAATGAGACGATCAAAGGGATTCCATGATACAAGAGCAAGATTCCAGGTATTTAAAGATACCGTTGCAAAGGATGTATATGCGGACGTGCAGCAGAAGTACAGGATGAGATCAACTTTGTACTGGCACATGAAGACGTGGCAAATGTATTTGGGGAGCTTCAGGACAAAGGAAAACTTCCGCTTCGTGTCACGCACAATGATACAAAGCTGAACAATATTATGATCGACGACAAGACCGGAAAGGAATCTGCGTTATTGATCTTGATACAGTTATGCCGGGACTTGCAATGAACGATTTTGGTGATTCCATCCGTTTTGGGGCAAGTACAGCAGCAGAGGATGAGACAGACTTAAGCAAAGTATCCTGCAGTATGGATCTTTTGAAATCTATGTAAAGGGCTTCCTTGAGGGATGTGACGGAAAGCTGACAAAGAAAGAAGTTGAACTTCTTCCGATGGGAGCAAAAGTCATGACTTTTGAGTGCGGTATGCGTTTCCTGACAGATTATCTGGATGGAGATCATTACTTCAAGATCCACAGAGAAAAGCACAATCTTGACAGATGCCGTACCCAGTTCAAACTGGT
>VOFH01003639.1_pt1 | contig 16907 bp, 32 predicted proteins | sample 5384091 | NCBI WGS metagenome assembly VOFH01 (sample SAMN12384727, study PRJNA508395) | human gut metagenome | isolation source: healthy gut G | host: Homo sapiens
AATAAAAGAAATCTACTACATAATTCAGCCGGATCCGGTCAATCATATTTCCACTGCGGATGCGATCAACACCGCACAGATTCGCGGCATACGATAGTGTGATGTATACGGCATTCTTGAATACAGATATCCTATGATCCCCAGGATCACAGCAGCGATCACCACAAAAGAACTGCCGGTTCTGCATGATCCCGAAAGCTGCTCCCCGGTTTCTAAATATTGCAGTTGAAATACATTTTTAATCAGGATCACCGGACCATTTTCCCTTAAATCCATTACCGCTAAATATTTCGTAACCTGATCCAGTGCCAGGGCCAGGGCGAAACCAACCAGCCCCAGCAGACAACTTATTTTTTTATTATACGATTTCATTTCGTATTCACTCCTTATTTCATTGCTCAGATATATCTTTCAATCTCCACACTTAGACGGTTCTTCTTCGTCTTCCCGCCTGTGCCGATATACCGGAATTTTCCCATTCCACGAACAGAAATCAGATCATTTTCTTTTACCTGATAGCCATTACTGGTGATCAGTTTCCCATTTACAAATACCTTTGCTCCCTCAATCAGGCCTGACAACCGGCTTCTTGAGGACGAAAATGCCAACAGGGAGCAGACTGTCCAGCCGCACTGAAGAAACTGTGCCTCTGACCGCCCTCTGTGCGGGGAACATATTCAACTCCCTCGAGTTCTGTCAGACGGCATTTCACCGGTGTATGCCGCACATTCGACAGTTCCCGGCTGACCAGCTCTGCAATTTCTGTCTGTGCAAAAGATACGCCCGATGTTCTTCCAGCAGAATATCACCGGTCCTGCTCCTTTCAATCCCCAGATTTAAGATTGCTCCAAGAAAATCCTATGCGTAAGATCCTCTACCAAACCGGATGTTCCTCGGACAGATCTCCACTGCCTGAAACGGGTATCCGAGTTCCTCCGGCAGAAGATTCTTCTTCCCGTAACGTAAAGAAAAGAGCCTCAGGGATGAATGCCGCCATCTGACGCTCTGCTGATGCATACCCGCCAAAAAGGATATAACCTGTATACAGGCTATCCTTCGGCAATGTATGTAATATATTCTGTTCGTTCAGGTTCAGGAAATCTGTAAATGTAATAATGTCCCGCTGATAAGCCACTCTGGACAGATCAATCAGTCTCCTCTCTAAGAGATGAACTTCCTTCTCACTATTACCATTACTATAATTCTTCGCCATAACGGATCCTAGTATCTTCCACGGACACTTGCTGTCTCCATAGATCCTCAAGAAGATCCTGAAGATCACCGGAAATATCAACGTTCGTCAGGGTGTAACAAGGGAAAATATAGTTAGAAATTTTCTGAAGATTTCCATTAATTGCAAAAGTAGCACCGGAAATAAAATCAATAATTCTCTGGGCAACATCAGATCCATGCCTTCCAGATTCAGGATTACGGTACGACCAGCCAGAGTCTCCGTGATCTCTCAGGAATCATCCACTGATCCCGGCTTCACTACACAGACCTCCATATTACCGCTGCTGCTATGTCTCGCAGGTGTACGCATCTGCGTAACCTTACTCTTTGCAGGCTGAAATTCCTTTTCTTCCTCTACATCAAAATCTTTATAGCTGTCTTCCTTGCTGCTATTATTTTTCTTTCCAAAGAAACTATGACGTGGCTTTTTCTTCATACTCATCATCGTCGTAGAATCCACCTTCATCATACTCATCATATTGATCATCATAATCGTCCTCATTTAACTTCATGATGTCTAAGAATTTATCAAATACGCCCATTTTTACACTCCTTATCTCATGCTCCCTCACTGTGGAACATCCTTTTATTTTGTACTTTCTTACTCAGAAACCGGTTAAACCACATAATTTCTGGCACCAAAGATTCCTGTACCCACATCGTACCATCGTCGCTCCCCTCTTCTATTGCGACTTCATAATCATTGGTCATCCCCATTGAAAGTACACTCACAGTATCATTATCATGGTTTTTCTTCTTAATGTCAATATATAATTTATGTAAATCTGCAAAATACTCGCGATTTTTTCCTCTGGGTCTTCTACAAATGGAGCAATCGTCATCAGACCTCTTACCCGTACATGAGGAAATGCGGACACTTTTTTCCACAAACGGAATCACTTCTTCCATTTTCATTCCGAATTTACTTTCCTCTTCCGCTACATTGACCTCCACCAAAATGTCAGCAATCAGATCATGCTTCGCAGCTTCCTTTTCAATCGTCTCTGCAAGCTTCAGTGAATCAACGGAATGGATCAGCTCTGCTTTATCAATGATATATTTTACTTTATTAGTCTGCCAGATGCCCGATCATATGCCAGTGGATATCCTTTTGAAGTGCCTCGTATTTCGCTGTCAGTTCCTGTACTTTATTCTCGCCAAAAATCCGTACACCAAGATCATATGCCTCCTGCAGCGTCTCAACGGGCTTCGTCTTACTCACTGCGATCAGCGTTACCTCTTCTCTTTTTCTTCCTGCTCTGTCGCAGGCTGCCTGAATCTTTTTTTTTCCACTTCTTGCAACTGGTCTTTTAACATAATGACTCCTCCTGTAGGAAATTGATTTTCTTATTGAAATACCACTTCTTCAGAATGAACACTTGTCCCGTTCTGAATGATATGGTCATAATTGGATAAACCGCCTTTTTTCACTTTCTTTTACGATATAGTATTCATCGCTTTCACAGAGGATCGTCACTCTTTTAAATACAGCATATCCTTTATTTACATTGTAAACTCCTTTTATTCCTGTCGTTTCCGTCAAAGTCAGACGTTCCTCTGAATCCGGCTGGATCAGAACCGTTCCCTGTGGAAATTCTTCCTGTGAAATGTAGGCCGTCCCTTTGTCCTCATCCAGATAATAATTTTCGAGGATCGTAAACTTTCCATTTCCATTCTTATCTACAACGATCACCCCTGCTGATGTGCTGTTCGCACCGGTCGTAATGCATGTGGATGGGATCTCATAATAAGCTTTTTTCCACAACTGCTGACTTTGGAATTTTCAGCCCACTTTCATCTTCAAAGATCAGTTCAATATTCAGATACCTCTCATCCGCATACCGGATCATGGAATTATCAAAACCAGGCAGCCATAATAAGCACCGTCTTTTTTCAATCACAGAAAGATCCGCCACCATCTTCTGGCTGTCCTTATCGATCCTCACCTGATACTGTAATTTCCTCATCCTGGATCTTCTTCGCAGTTTCCTCTTCTAACGGAACGATCACAGACCAGTTCTCACTGGTGATCAGTCGGTAGATCGAATCTCCTTTTTACTTTAACCTGATCTGTCAGCTCCTTTTTGAGAATACTCGGTCCGGTCAAAATCTTCCGCAGTAAATGTATCTTTTGTCAGTTCTTCCATTCCATCCGTACTGAAAGTCATAATTCCATCTGCTGAAGAAGGATAGGACGATACGCTCTGCCCGCTTGCAGCGATCACTGTATCAAGTTGCTGCATCTTCGTTTCACTGACATTGCTCTGCAGATATGTATTAATCTCATCCTTCAGAGAATAAACGGTAGAAAAGTCCATCTCGGTAAAACTGTCATTAAAATTTTCGATCCTGTGCGTGATCGAGGTCTGCACTTCCGAGTTCACCGATGTTGAAGCTTTCGCACTGTCGGAAGATCCGGTCTCCAGCCTGGACGGTACCAACGCATATACATTTGCCCCTGCCTTTATTTTTGAATTATCATTAAAATAATAATAAATATATCCTGAGCCTTCTGATTTTATATCCTGCTCATCCCGGATGATCAGTCCGGTATAAGATGTATCTTTCACAATACTTCCTTCCCTCACTTCATATACAGAAGGTGTATCTTCGGACAAATACAGAACAAGCGTTACGATCAGATAAAATAATACAATAACAAAAAGAAAGATTCCTATATTAAGTTCTCTTTTTCCTTTATATTTTCTGATATTAACAGATTCGCTTTTTTTTGCAGCCAAAATAGCTCCTTTCTCTCCGTACTATTTTCATAACTAAAACAGTATACCATTATTTTATGTATAATTCCAGTATTTGCGGTAATAATAAAAGTATTGATAGGTAAAGGAGGAAAATACATGAAGTGGTTTGATAATACTTCACTGACGCTGGTAATCATCGGTGCAGTGAACTGGCTCCTGATCGGCATCTTCCGGTTTGATCTTGTTGCTTTCCTGTTCGGTAATATGAGCTGGCTCTCCAGAATCATATATACGATCGTCGGTCTGTGCGGATTATATCTGATCAGCTTATTTGGACGTATCGGTTCTATGTCAGAATAACGCAGGATTTCAAAAGATTGCGTAAATTTTCATACAATCTAAAAAGACACTTTCTGAATGATATCATTCAGAAAGTGCTTTTTTTCTGCTTCTAAGAGCCTGTTCATTTCCTGATAAAGGAATGCCTTATCTTCTGCTCCCATAATCACAGAAATATAAGGATGTGCCTCCATATCTTCACTATACAGAATAACACAGCATCCCGCCTGGTCCGTCGTTCCTGTCTTACCACCAAAAACTTTGATTCCCTCCGGTGCCTCAGTCTTTCCAAGAGAATAATAATTTGTCGGAAGGACTTCCAGACTATGTGTATTTCCCGCTGCATCCCCAATACTCATTGTATAGGATGACATCGAAATAATCTCCTTAAATGTATCATTCTGAATACATGCATTAAAAATCAGATACAGATCATATGCCGTTGTATAATGATCATCCTCATGCAATCCATGTGGATTCACAAAATGCGTTCCGGTCGCTCCCAGTTCCTTTGCCTCTTCATTCATCAATTCTGCAAAAGCTTCAACACTTCCTGAGATATACTCTGCGATCGCAACACCACAGTCATTCCCCGATTTCAGGAGCAGACCGCACAGCAGATCATAAAGCTTCACCTGTCCGCCCGGATACAGTCCGCAGACCACCTCATCTATTGCAAATCCCGTCACGCTGTCTGTTACCGTCACCATATCTTCCAGCTTTCCATACTTCAGGGCAAGATATGCTGTCATAAGCTTTGTTGTGCTTGCAGGATAAAGCTTATCGTATAATCTGTATCCATATTCAACAGACCGCTCATTCAGATTAAAAAGTCCTGCCGCATGCAGGGAAGGTTCATCTGTAAACCCATCCAGTGCAACATTTTCCGCACTTACACACAGAGTTTCTGAAAATGGTTCTGCCTGATATAAGTCTGCATTATACTTTTCATCTGCATACTCTGTCAGAGGATTGCCGCTATGTTCCGCATAATACCATATTCCACCTGCCGCAGCACCTCCTGCCACAACAAGCGTCAGAACCAGTGCGATCAGTCTGCCGGCCGGATTCCTTCTTTTTTCTTCGTCTTCTACGTCTTCTGCTCATAATTATTTATACATCTCCCGCCAGTCTAAGTCTCCACGGTCAGTGCAAGGATCAGAGCCTCTGCTGTCGCAATGTTCGTTGCGATCGGAATATTATAAATATCGCATAACTTTACAATATCATTGACATCCGGTTCATGAGAATGTGGCGTCAGAGGATCACGGAAAAAATCAACAGATCCATCTGATTATGTTCAATCTGGGAACCGAGCTGCTGCTTTCCTCCAAGATGTCCCGGAAGATACTTATGAATACTTAAATTGTCACATTCTCTACCAGAATCCCTGTCGTCTCCGTTGCATAAAGATTATGCTTACTCAGGATTCCTCTATATGCGATACAGAAATTCTGCATCAGTTTCTTCTTTGCATCATGTGCTACCAGTCCTATGTTCATAAATGTCAACCCTCTTTACTGATATTTATTAGGTTGTAACCCTACATTCAGTACGAACCCTATCCCCATATAAAAGCATACAATTGAGGTCAGGCCATAACTTACAAAAAGGAAGGGAAAGTCCTGTATTCGGAAAGATCATCGTTGTAACACTGATATTGATAAATGTCTGAATCCCCACCAGTGATGCCACGCCTCCACAGATGATCCGTCCTCCGGTATCCTTCGCCTTTAGTCCGATCAGAATACAATCTATCACTATCAATAATAACAAAAATATAACGACACAACAACCCACAAATCCTAATTCTTCACCAATAATTGCAAAAATAAAATCTGTCTGAGGCTCTGATACAAAGTTTCCATTTTTAACGGAAGTAGCTTCATCATTATCGTATCCTTTTCCCAAAAGCTGCCCTGATCCGATTGCTTTCACTGAATTAAGCTGCTGATAGGAATCCTCATCTGTATATTTTTCAGGTTCCAGCCACGCAAGAATACGTTTCTGTTGGTAATCTTTCAGCAATGGCTGATTCGGCTGTACTGCAATCGTCAGAAAAATGATAACTGCCGGGATCAGAATCAGCAGTGCCGGTCCGACAATTTTATAACTCAGTCCTGCAATATAAAGCAATGCACAGAATAAAGCTGCAACACAGATCGTAGTTGAAAGGTTCGGCTGCATTACGATCAATGCCAGTGTTGGCAGAATCAATACCACTGCCTGCAGGATCGTCTTCGGACTTTTTAATACTCTCTTCCTGTCCATTAAAAATCTTGCAAAGAACAAAATTGTCAGAATTTTTGCAAGATCCGAAGGCTGAAACTGCACGAATCCAAGATCCAGCCAGCGGGTTGCTCCATGGGAAGATGTTCCTACCAGCAGGACGGCGATCAGCAGAATCAGATTGATTCCATAAAGCAGCCAGTAAAAATTCAGAACCCAGTTATAATCAATCAGGGAAATGACGACCATGACCGCCACCCAAGAACCACTCCAAGGATCTGCCGCGTCATATACTCCGGTCTTGCACTTCTGACCATAAAGATTCCGATCACAGAAATAGCAAGCACCAGCACGACCAGGCTGAATTTGTAATCTCTTAAACTGTAACGTTGTTTCATATTGGAAAATAGCTTTTTCAATGATTTTCTCCTGTATATTTTATATGTATATCGTTCCTTGTAATCTCTATCGTCACTTTCTCCGGATCAAGCTCCATATACTTGGCGATTACCTGATACAGATCCTTTGAAAGCCTTTCCGTCATATCCCTGTGTACATTGAATCCTGTCTGACATCAACAGATTTTTCAGTCTGTCTTTTGCAATGGCAACAGAAGGTACACTCATATGATTCCTCCTACCTGCGATGAAATAAACCCGAAAGTTTTTTTCTGATTCCGCTATGCCGTGAAAAAAATCCGTCACCGGAATCTCCTCTCCTGTCAGACGGCGGCAGATATTCTCATATCCTTTTCCTGCCGGACTTTCCTCGCCTACGACCGGTTCTCCCTGATTGGTTGCAATCACCACGGATTCGTCATCCGAATGACTCCTAAAAGATCAATCGCAAGGATCTCCGTCACATCCTCCACTGACATCATATCTCCTTTTTGACCATGTCCACACGCAGTCTGTTAATCAAGCTGGTTATCCCTGATACCGGAGGCCTCCAGCAGCCCGATGATCCTGTCTGCATCGCGGATGGAGGATACTTCCGGTGTTGTCACAACGATTGCTTTATCAGCTCCTGCAATGGCATTCTGAAACCCCTGTTCAATCCCTGCCGGGCAGTCCAGAAGTACAAAATCATAGTCTTCTCAGATCTTCCGTCAGCTTCTTCATCTGCTCCGGTGATACACTGATTTATCTTTTGTCTGTGCAGATGGCAGCAGATACAGATCCTGGAAAACGTTTATCCTTGATGATGGCCTGCTTGGGTCTGCATTTTCCTCGATCACATCCACCAGATTATAGACAATGCGATTTTCCAGTCCCATGACAACATCCAGATTACGAAGTCCCAGATCCGTATCGATCACAAGCACCTTCTTTCCCAGTTTTGCCAGTCCGATTCCAATATTAGCTGTTGTCGTTGTCTTGCCGACTCCACCTTTTCCTGATGTAATAACAATTACTTCACTCATGCTGTATATTCCTCCTGCCTCTTTGTATGAGCATTTAATCTGTCAATGGATCTAAGTAAATGCGTCCCCCGTCTACTACAGCAATCTTCGGTCCCTCACGTTCAGACTTTCCTGCGAGATCAACTGGCGTTTTGCTTCAATATCTCCAATACAAAGTCTTTTCGGCTGCATGGACAATGCGACGATATAAGCATCTCTGTTGTCATACGCTCCTGCGTGTACAGATCCGTAAAGATCTCCGACAATGACTATATTTCCCTTTGAGACCACTTTTGCTCCGGGTTCTACATCTCCCAGGATCACGATACTTGATTCACTTTCCAGTACCTGACGCTTTCTGAGCGTCCCTTTATAGAACTGACCTTCCCGCTTCTGTATATTGGAAAGCGTCTGTTCTACTATGCTTTTGTACATCAGTTCTTTCTTTTCATCCTGATCGATAATGCAGAGAAGCTCCACGCCGGTCGTCTCCGTAATCGTCTGGATCAGTATTTCTTCCTCAGTGGCAGTCAGAGTCCTTCCCTGTAAAGCTGATCGCCATCCGGGCATTTTAAAAAATCCTGCCGCATCTGTGAATTTTTCGACTACCGCCTTCTGTATCTCCTCAAAAGGAACATCCGGGTTCATGCGGAGTTCCATCCTGTATCGATTGCTTTTATCGTCACCAGCCTGTCCATACTAAAATCCCCCTGCTCTTAATCTCCTGAACCAGCCTTTCCAAGTGATGATGCTTTTCCTGTAATCAGATCTTTCGCTGCATTGGCATCAAAGTATACTTTTGTGATATCCCGTCCGATTTCTGCCGCATAATTGGAACTGTATCCATTGGCAATACGGACTGTGATCGCGATCTGAGGATCATCCGCAGGTGCATATCCTGCAAACAGAACGTGATCCGGATGCACTTTACTCTGCTGTGCAGTACCGGTCTTTCCTCCCATCGCAATCTCCATTTTTGAAAATACCGATGAATTTTTCACCATGCTTTCCATACCGTTATGAACCAGATCCCATGTGGAGGAGCTTACTTCATCCATCTGGTTTACGACTTCCGGTTCATACTTTGATCAGCTTTCCATCAGCATCTGTCGTCTTTCCTACCAGAGAGCTTATATACGGTTCCCCCGGTTTGCTACAGCCGTCACATAACGGTTAAGCTGGCTTACTGTGTAGTTGTTCGTACCCCTGTCCGATTGCAGAACGAACTGCATCTGTATCAGAGATTTGGATCGGACTCCGATTTCCACCCCTGAAGTCTCATCCAGTCCGAACATGCTTGCGTATTTTTCAGTTTTCCAGTCCGACACTGCTATCATAATTCCCATTTTCGTCCTGTCCGAGTCTGTAACCCACTTCATAGAAGAAATCATTACAGGAATGCTGAATTGCTCCCACTACATTCAGACTGCCGTGGGCACTTTGATAGATCCAGCATTTCGGACTCGGCGTGATCTTGTCAAATTCACCCGTACATGGCAGATACGTTCCACCACCGATCACACCTTCTGTCAGACCTGCTACGGAAGACATCATCTTATAGGTTGATCCGGTGCTGTCTTTTCCTGCGTTGCCCTGTTGTAGAAAGTACGTGAAAGCCCGGTACTTAACTGTACATAATAATCTGTATCCATCACATTGATAACCGGTTATTATCATATCCCGGATAAGAAACACATGCCAGCACTTTTTCCGGTCTTCGGATCGGTAACGACTGCCCCAGAACACGGCTCCAGAGCCAATTGCCCCGGTGTGATCTCCAGATTCTGAATCTTTCCTGTCAGCCAGGAAAAAGCACCGATACTGCCGCTTAAAAGACCGTTATATGCAGACTCATCCATCGGAAGTACCCCCTGTTCGTAAAGGATCGCACAAACCTGATTTCCTGTAACACTTCCCTGATTTTATAAGATTTTCATAGAGAAGTTTGTCGAAACTGCTGTCATTTTTCAAATAATCCTGCAGATAGTTCAAAATCTCCTGATAAATCTCCTCTGAACTCGAATAAGAATTTTCTCCCAGCTTTGTCGTATCGATCCAGTTCTTTTGAAATTGCATAATTCAGATACGTGTAAAGACTGATTACTTCATCTTTTGCCCATGAAATATAAGTATCATCATTTTTATCGATCAGATCTGAATTAAGGATGCCTGTATTTTTGTAAGCACCGTATCACAGACATAGTCCATATAGCCCTTCATTTCATCATCCAGATCTTTGTATGCCGCTGCATCTTTTGTTCTGCATCTGGGCTATGATCGCTGCGACCGCTTCTTCCTGTTTCGGCTGAAATATACTGTAAACCGCCTTTTCTGCTGTCTTTGCATCATCTTTCACAAAATGTCCTGTATCAATAATACTGTTCCCCGATCAGATTATAATATGCATCCCCAACCGGAATGATCAGATTTTTGGAATCACTGACATTGGATGGATCATAGGTCAGGACATTCTGAAGTTTGGCAAGAACGATTCCCGCCACTTTTTTCTTCCAACAGCTTATAAGTATTTTCCTGCAGATTCTTATCAATCGTCAGATAAACATCATTTCCTGCCTCCGGTTCTTTCTGCTCACAGTATCCGTCACACGTCCGAGATTATCAACATAGACGGTCGTTTTTCCTTTTGTACCCTGCAGCACACTGTCAAATGTCTGCTCCAGTCCTGCCTTTCCTACAGTATCCGAAAGAGAATATCTCTTTTTATCATCCTCTGAAAGAGCATCATACTCCTCCTGGGAAATCTGCCCTGTATAACTGATGATTGATGCAAAATACTCTGCATCCGTATATTTTCTGACTGAATCTTCCGTAATATCGATTCCGGTCAGGATATCCTTGTTCTCCATGATTGCAGCCGCAGTTTCGTCACTGACATCCGATGCCAGCGTTGTATCAATGTACTGCTGAAAACTGTTCAGGTTCATTGCATACCGCATATTGATCATCTTTAAGATATAAGCCGCATCCAGGCTGGATTCATCCAGTCCATATCCATACCGCTCATCTGAACAGAGATAATGGATCACATCCGCTGCCGTCTGATTTTTCTGCTTCTTTGTCAGCTGATCGATCTTCGCTTTTCCATATACATCCGCAATAAAACGCAGTCTCTGTGTCTCACTGGTCTGTGTAAACTGATATTCCCCTGCCGAATCCAGTACGATCCCGAAACTGGAAATCACCGAATCTCCATGCTCTTCAACAATCGACAGAACTTTATCCAGGATTCGGTTGATCTCCTGATTCTTCTCGGCACGCCTTGTTGTCGTAATCGCATTCTCTACCGTGGAAAGATTGATCGTCACCGAATATGCGAGCTTGTTATATGCCAGCAGTTCCCCGTTCCGGTCATAAATATTTCCTCTTGTTCCCTGGATCGTGCTTGTTAACGTCGGATAGACAGCTCATAGTTCTGCAGATAATCCTCCCCTTCACGATCTGCAGATAGAAAAGTCTGCCGATCAGAATTGAGGAACTCAAGCAGAATACCAGGATCAGCATGACCAGTCTGGAATTTAAAAGATACGCCCCCGCCTCTTTAATCCTGTCCCAAATATTTCTAAACAAATTTACTTGCACTCCTTTTTCTCTTCAGCTTCCAGTTTATGATTTACCCACAGGATCAGCGGATACACGATCAGCGTAACCATGATCGTATAGATCAGTTCCGGCACAATGATCCTGCCCAGATAATACGGGAACTTAAAATCACTTTTCAGAAGGAACATCAGAAAATAGATCACGATCCCATACAGAAACTCACTCAGTGTGATCAGGAACAGCGGAAGTTTGATATCCTCATCAAAGAAAAGCTGCTCAAACAGGCCATTCAATGCTCCCACCAGCAGATAGATCAAGCCGTAAAATCCAATGATATCTCCACACTGAACATCCAGTAACAGCCCCTGCTGCCAGTCCGATCCACATTCCCTCCTTCGGCCCCTCTCATAAAACCAAAAGCTGCTGTAACGATCAGCAGCAGGTTTGGTTTGATCCCGGCCAATTCAGATGAGAAAATACCGTACTCTGAAGAAGATAGGCAGCCAGCAGGATCACTGCTGTCGTGATAAATCTTTTAAACTTCAACATCTTCATTTCGTATTCCTCCTATTTTTTTTCTCCTCCGGTCAGATCTGCTTTGGTGGATGTAATAATCAGTACCTCCTTGCAGATTTTTAAAATCAACAGCCGGTGTAATATATCCGGACCGGGTCAGATTATTGGAATCAACCGTCACTTCACTGACATATCCGATCAGGATTCCCTTGCAGATACTTGTCACTGATATAAGATGTAACAATCTGATCTCCAACGGAAACTGTATTATCATTATTTTCCATCTGGCTGAAACGGATCTGTCCGTCACTCATCAGTGAAAGATCTCCGCTGACCACGCACCGGTCAGATGTAGACAATACCATACCGCTCACATTGCTGGAGTCATCTACGATTGAACGGACTTTCGCCCAGGCTGGCCCCTACATCTGTCACGATTCCGACCAGTCCGCTTCCTGCCATAACATTCATATCTTTTTGCGATTCCGTCATTGCTTCCCTTATCAATGGTAAATGTACTGAACCAGTTGCCTGAATCATTTCCAATGACATGTGCTGCTGTCTTCTTATAATCTGAATAGCTCTGGTCTAACTGATATAACTCCTGCAGCCGTTCAAGCTCATACCGTTCCTGCTGGAGATTATTGTTCTCGATCACCAGGGAATCCACCTGCTCCTGAAGCTTTTTGTTCTCAGCCCGTACTTCTTTCAGGGTCTGGAAATTATCTTTCATATCTCCCATCCAGCTTCCGATATGGTTGATTCCTTTCTGAAGCGGAACTACCGTAACCTCCGCGATCATCTTAAAAGGTCCTTTTGTCTTTTCAGAAACTACGGATAACGTCATCATTAAAATACAAAAACGGAAAGTCCGATCAATAAATATTTATTAAAGGCTGATGCCTGCGTCTTCTTTTTTTCATAATCTTATCTTAACCACCTATAATTCTGATCTAACATAGAATAGCTTAATTTTTATAATACTCCTTGTCCAGTATGATCTTCTGAAGCCCTTTCACCGCACATAATTCCGGGTCAGGTACCGTAAAAAAACCTTCAGTCCGGTCCTTTCTCCCAGATATGTAGGAAAGCCCTTCAGACCTGCAACACCACCGGTCAGATAGATGCCCTGGCCTCGATCGCCCTTCTGACATCCGGCGGGGGTTCGCGTGAGCATGGATCGGATTGCCTCTGCACATTCTTCCAAAGGCTCCTTTGACCGCCGCACGCACAAGACTGATCTGTATCTCAGTATGTGCGGGACACCGGAAGTCAGATCCCTGCCATAGACTCTTTGCATCCGCTGTTCCGTCTTCAAATACTGCAAAATTCTTTTTCTCAGACGTTCAGCCGTGCTTTTCCTGATCAGGAACTCCCGGTTTCTCCTGACCTGTCCGGCAATCGCTGCATCCAGCGTTTCTCCACCGGTCTTCAGCAGCCGGTTCATGACCATTCCGCCGCGGGAAAGCACCGACAATTCTGCAGTGCCGCCACCAAAGTTGGCAAAAAAATCCCGGTCTCATTCATCACATCCAGCCCCAGTCCGACGGCATCTGCCAGTCCCCGTTCCACAATCCTGACTGACTTTGCCTTTGCCTCGGAATGCATCACAAGATCGTAAAACGCTTTCTTTTCCACTTCCGTCACATCGGTCGGTACTGCGATCACATATTCCGCTCCACGGCAAACTGATGATCTGTCTTCAGAAGACTCCCCAGTAAATACTGCATATCATCAAATCTCATGATTACTCCGTTCTTCATCGGAAAAAGGATCTCAACATTCTCCGGTGCTTTTTCATACATCTTATACGCTTCATTTCCGACGGAAAAATATATTTTTATCCTTCATGGCTATCAGCATTTTTTTCCCGCCAGATCCGTACTTTCTTTTATCAAAAAATCTTGATCTCGTATGTTTGTAAGCTTTTCTGTCAGCTTATATGCGGCTGCCGGGAGTTCTTTTCCCGGCTTCTTCCGTACTGCGACTGATCGATCAGTTCCTGCGGATGTTCCACTGACCCCCACTGCGAAAGATTTGGCACGCATCGGAAGCTGATGCCGGTTCAGCATCTCAAACGTATCTCTCGCACTGTGTCCGATTGCAAAAACTGCAACTCCTGCCGGAATTTCTTCTGTTCCATTAACCTGAAGGCAATGCTGCTCCACAAGAAGATCTGTCACCTGAGAATGAAAAGAAAATTCTCCTCCCAGGCGTAAAATTTCTTCACGCATTTTCCTGACAACTTCAATCAGGATATCGGTTCCGATATGTGGTTTCTGCACATATAAAATATCCTCTGCCGCCCCTGAATTTTACAAATGTCTCCAGGACAAACCGGTTTCTTCCGTTCTTATCTTTTACAAGTGTATTCAGCTTTCCATCGGAAAAAGTTCCGGCTCCGCCTTCACCGAACTGTACGTTGGAATCTGGATTCAAAACCCCCGGTTTCCCAGAAATGATCCACATCTGACTTTCGCTTCTCCACGTCTGCCCCACGTTCCAGCACCAACGGACGATACCCCTCTTTTGCCAGTACATAAGCACAGAACAGACCTGCCGGTCCGCTTCCGACGATTACCGGTCTTCCGTTTAATTTCTCCGTTCCATGTGGCGGAACCTGATATGGACGTTCCTCTATATGCGAAACATTGTTTGGATCTTTTTTATGCTTTAACAGCATCGCTTCATTTTCACTTTTACATCCACTGTATAGACATAAAAAAGCTCCGGTTTTCTTTCTCGCATCCAGTGACTGTCTGCGGATCTGATAAGAGATCAGTTCCTCCGGGCGGATGTGAAGCTGTCTGACCAGCTTTTTTCAAGCTGCTCTTTTGTATGTGGAATCGATAATTTTAACTGACTGACTCTTATCATATGATTCATTTCTCCAATCTCATTTTCACTCTTTCGTTGCTGCCGATTTTCCTGCCAGCACACCACTGGCAACTGCAAAGGAAATATTATATCCTCCGCAGATCCCGTCAACATCTACGATCTCTCCTGCAAAATACACCCCGGAACAAGTCTGGACTCCATTGTATCTGCATGGATCTGCCGCGTATCAACACCTCCGCAACAGATCTGTGCCTGTTCAAAGGAATTAGTACCTGTGACCTGGACTTTAAATTCTTTGATCAGCCAGGTCAGGTGCCGGAGTTCTTCCTCCGTCAGAGTTCCCACTCTTTTTTTCTTTCGGGATCCTGGCAAATTTCAGCCACAGACCGGAAAGCTTTTTATGAAATAATCCGGTCAGAAAATGCTCCGCGGTTTTTTCTGGTCTGTTTCGGGCTCTTTTTTCTTAAAAAGTCCAGCATTTTCTCCGTAGAAAGTTCCGGCATAAAATCGATCATCGCCTCTACTTTTTTTCCTTCATACAATCCTCTCGAAGCATATCTGCTAACCTGGAATACCGGGATTCCTGAAAGTCCGTACGCAGCAAGCTGCAATTCTCCGGTATCAGAAGCCGCCTCTGTTCCATCTGTATAAAGAATGATCTTTCCGTTCACTCTTACCCCTGCAATATTTTTAAAAAACTTTCCACTGCACTGAAGCTGCACCAGTGCCGGGAGAACCGGAATCAGGCTATGCCCCATTTTTTTGCAATATCATACCCCGATCCATCTGATCCGGTCACTGGAGCCGCCTTGGAACCGGCACATAAGATCACCCGGTCTGCCTGAAAACTTTTTCCCTCCGCACAGATCTTAAATCCATTTTTTTCTCTGCGGATCTCCAGGCAGCGGACACCGGTATGCACCTCCACACCGGTCCTCTCCAGTTCTTCCTGCAAAGTCTCTGCCACAGAAGAAGCCTGATCTGAATTGGGATAAATATAACCGTTTCTGTCCTTTGGATAAATTCCCATCTCCTGAAACAGCTCCAGAATCTTTTCTGCCGGGAACTTCTGCATGACCTTCCACGGAAATTCCGGATCATCTGAACGGTAACACTGCGGTGTCTGCACCCGGTTCGTATAGTTGCATCTTCCGTTCCCGGTCACCAGTATCTTTTTTCCGGTCATCTCTTTCTGTTCCAGCAGCAGCACATCAGCTCCCTGCTCTGCCGCGGTAACCGCAGCAGTCATTCCCGAAACTCCGCCACCGATCACTGCGATCCGATTTTTTTTTCATTCTGCTCCCTCTCACGCCTGTTCAATCTGTTCCCGGCTGACTACCCCTGCGTCCAGCAGACTCTGCAATGATTTCAGGATGCCAAGTTTCGCATGATGCCAGGTCAGTCCGCCCTGGAAATACACTGCATACGGAGGCTTGACGGACCATCCGCACTTAACTCAATGGAAGATCCCTGCACAAAAGCTCCTGCTGCCATGATCACATCACTGTCATACCCCCGGCATTGCCCATGGTTCCGGACTTACATAGCTGTCCACCGGAGCTGCTGCCTGGATTCCTTTACAGAAAGCGATCACACCTTCCGCAGAGCCGAGGGTCACTGCCTGAATGATATCATGACGGGATTCTTTTCCATCCGGTACTACCGGATATCCCAGTCCTTCATAAATATTGGCTGCAAAGACTGCCCCTTTCAACGCACCGCATACCACTGTCGGCGCAAGGAAAAATCCCTGATAAAAGGACTGCATCACACCGAGCGAAGCGCCAACCTCTCTTCCCAGTCCCGGCGATGTCAGCCGGCAGGCGCAGTTTTCGATCAGATCTTCCCTGTCCGGCAATATAGCCACCGATCGGTGCAAGGCCGCCTCCTGGATTTTTAATCAGAGAACCAACTACCATATCTGCACCAACATCACTCGGCTCTATCCGTTCCACAAATTCACCGTAGCAGTTATCCACCATGCAGATCACATCCGGTCTTCTCTCTTTAATAAAAGCAATCAGTTCTCCGATCTTTTCTACGGAATAGCTTGGTCTTGTCTGATATCCTTTGGAACGTTGGATCGT
>VOFH01004012.1_pt1 | contig 16891 bp, 33 predicted proteins | sample 5384091 | NCBI WGS metagenome assembly VOFH01 (sample SAMN12384727, study PRJNA508395) | human gut metagenome | isolation source: healthy gut G | host: Homo sapiens
AGCGGCTCAATTGCTGAGAGCACCTTCACCGGTTCACCCTGCGCCGGAATCAAATAGAACAACCTTCTTAGTAGAAACGATTTCTAAGCTCAAGAAAACTCTTTCGTGATAAAGTCATGACCTTGGAAATCTAAATAACCAACCGTCCATTTTTGCTTCCTGCAATACTTGCATCTTTATAATATCCAACTTATGAATTCTCCTTAATAAGGCCTGGCACAAATGACCTTTGAAACTACTCTATGACTTCCTATGCTCATTGATTCCTTATGCTCCAAGAATTCCTCTTGTAAGCCTTCTTCACCGGCACATACAGAATCGCAATTCCTACTGTAAATCCGGCATTGATGATCGTAGCCGGGATAGATGTGATCTCTGCCGCCAGTGCTGCGCCCAGGAACTGCCGAGAACGACCAGTTCAACGGTTGACCGAATAAAGTCTACGATAATGTTCGTAACTCCATAGATAGCCGCACAGAGGACCGCATAACCATATTCCTTCTTCGCATCTCCCTGAGCTTTTTTCTTCAGAGACTGAAAGATCATGCCCACAAGCAGACATTTGATAATTGTGCTGACGAATACATTCAGGGATTGCCTGAATATAACCGTTCAATACATCAAAGACGAGAAGTCCGAGAACCTGCCACAGTTGAAAAGCTTAGGTCCAAGCATTAACTGCAAGCATTACGAAAATGTGTCCGAAATGCAGAAATGGTGTTCCGACAGCCGCCGGAAGCGGAATACGGAAAGACTGGATTCCCAGATAAATAATAGCTGCAAAAAATGCAGTCATTACGATTTTTCTTTGTGCTGATGATTTCGTTTTTCATATTTTGTAAATCTCCTGTTTATTATCTCTTATGTTGAGTATTCAAGTCGAACATCCGTGAGACGCAGCTAAGTGAATTTTCCCAACATACCGCCCTTATTATATCGCGCCCTGGTCTGTTAGATATATCCAGTTTTAAAATATTTATACAAGCCAGTTTTATAGTTATATACAGAACGTCCGGGAAATCTGGAGAACGATGGAAAGATGAACAGTATTACAGAAGTCCTCCGATAGAAAGGAAAGTGGAGCGAATACAAGTGATACAATAGTCATAAGTTTGATCAGGATGTTGATTGACGGTCCTGAAGTATCCTTGAACGGATCACCTACAGTATCACCAACAACGGCTGCTTTGAGCCTCGCTTCCTTTTCCACCATGATGTCCTGTCTCGATGTATTTCTTAGCATTATCCCATGCTCCACCTGCGTTGACATGAAGATCGCCATAAGAACTCCTGTTACAAGGCTCCTGCAAGAAGTCCGCCAAGAGCCTCAACGCCAAGAAGAACACCTACGACTAATCGGAACAATAACTGCCATCAGACTCCTGGAAGCATCATCTCGTGAAAGCTGCTGTTGTGGAGATCGCAACGCATGATTTGTAATCCGGTTTCTCGGTACCCTTCATGATACCCGGTTTCTCACGGAACTGGCGTCTTACTTCCTCGATCATCTTGTAAGCAGCTTGGAAACGGATTCCATTGTGAAGGCCGAGAAGAGGAATGTAAGCATACCACCGATAAAGACTACCGATGATTACTTTGTTCAAGGATACTGATGGACTCCATCAGACCTACTGTCGTGCATAAGATACGAACAGCGCAAGAGCTGTAAGAGCTGCAGAACCGATAGCAAATCCTTTACCCATAGCTGCTGTTGTGTTACCTACAGAATCAAGTTTTTTGTCTGTGATGTCACGAACGCTCTCGTCAAGACCGGACATCTCTGCAATACCACCGGCATTGTCAGCGATCGGTCCATAAGCATCAACTGCAACAGTAATACCTGTTGTAGAAAGCATACCTACGGCTGCAAGAGCAATTCCATACAGACCAAATACATTATAAGAAACAAAATACCAACACAGATCAGAAGCAGCGGGATAGCTGTTGATTTCATACCAACTGCAAGTCCACTGATGATTGTTGTAGCTGCACCTGTCTCAGACTGCTCTCCGATTCCCTGAACCGGTTTGTAATCTGCAGATGTGTAGTACTCTGTAATATTACCAATGATAACGACCAACAATCAGACCAGCGATAACTGCGATTGCTGCGTTCATGTTTCCGAAAAGCACCCAGCTAAGTGCTAAAGAATTGCAATGATAACTAATTGCTGCAGATACATAGCTTCCTTTTGTAAGAGCTTTCTGAGGATTTGTGTTCTCTCCGCCTCTTACGAAGAATGTTCCAAGGATAGAAGCGATCAGACCACATCCTGCGATTGCAAGTGGGAATAATACTCCTTCTGTGCTGCTTACTGCAACACCAAGTGTCAGTGCTGAGATCAGAGATCCACATGTATGACTCGAAAAGGTCAGCTCCCATACCTGCTACGTCACCTACGTTATCTCCCAACGTTGTCAGCGATAACTGCCGGGTTACGCGGGTCATCCTCTGGAATACCAGCCTCTACTTTACCTACAAGGTCAGCTCCAACGTCAGCTGCCTTTGTATAGATACCACCACCAACACGTGCAAACAATGCGATGGAAGAAGCTCTGTTACACCTAAGTCATTCATAGCCTTACGAAGCTTGTCGTACTTTGTAAGCTTTGAAATAATAACAACCTTGTGGATACCGCTTGCTGAAGCCGGTGTTGTTGCATTTACAACAGGCACTGCTGCATCCTTCTTTGCCTGAGAAGCTGTTGCATACTCTGAAGAACCAAGGTCTGTATTTTCATTGACATCCATAACATCACCTGATACATCCATGATAGCAAATCCTGCGTATGCTGATGGAAGACCATGCTCTGTTGGGTCAAGTCCGATGATTTCCTCTTCCTCTGAAACTCTAAGTCCCAGTGTAGCCTTGATAACAAGGAATACGATTGTAATAGTAACTACTGTCCATGCTGCAACAGAAACAAAGCCTGTGAGCTGGAGTCCTAAAAGCTTAAATCCACCGCCGTAGAAAAGTCCTACGAGCTCGTTACCCTTTGAATCAGCGATTGAATATCCCGGAGCACTGTTTGTGGCAAAAAGTCCAACAGCGATTGTTCCCCAGATACCATTCATCATATGTACTGCGACAGCACCTACAGGGTCATCCACACGAAGTACATAGTCAAGGAACCATACACCGAAGCAGACGAGAAGTCCTGCTACGGAACCGATAATAATAGCACCGAGTGCATCTGTTACATCACATCCTGCTGTGATAGCTACAAGTCCTGCAAGTGAAGCATTCAGACACATTGACACATCTGGCTTGCCATATTTGAGCCATGTGAAAATCATACATACTACTGTTGCAAGTGCAGGTGCGATTGTTGTTGTTACAAAGATAGAACCAAGCTGCTCTACTGATTTTGCTGCTGCACCGTTGAATCCATACCAGCCAAGCCAGAGAATGAATACACCGAGTGCACCGATTGTAATGTTATGTCCCGGAATAGCGTTTACCTTTGTAATCTTTCCGTTTTTATCCTTTGTAAACTTTCCGATACGAGGTCCAAGGATTGTAGCTCCTACAAGAGCACTGATACCACCAACCATGTGGATGGCACATGAACCTGCGAAATCATGGAAGCCAATCTGTGAAAGCCAGCCACCGCCCCAGATCCAGTGAGCCTCGATTGGGTAAATAAACTTCTTCTGATATTCCCTGTCCACTGCTGCCTTGAGAATCTCATCACTTCTGCTAAGTTCGGATAATTTAAGATTCAGCTGATTGATTCTGCTTTGCCAAGAGATTCCCCCTTCTTTTATACCTTCTTCTCTTTTTCATCTAATTCATCTTTCATTAATTCTAATAATGCATTACACATATCTCTTTTCCCCTCCTTTAATCGATTCTCGTTTGCTTTTACTATGATCTCCATAACAGCCTGATACAGCTGATCTTCTTTGTTCTTTTATAATCCTCTAAAAGCCGTCTTGTGACAGACATATCTTCAGGGTATCTGTCAAACTATATAACCAGAGATTTTTCTCCGGCGATAATCGATTTGTTACAAGAATCTGAATCGGTAAGATATCTCCAATTACATAATAAATCCCTTCTTCCGGATTATCAATAGTGTAGTGGCGTACTTCTTTCAAATGCCTGATCAGTTCTCTTGGGTATCGTTTTGACACTAAGGTAATTGTTAGCTCCTGGATTGGAATTTCATTCACCTTTCCTGTATCTGCTTTATAAAAATTCGTATATCCATATACCTTATAGAAATCGTCCACGGAAAGGGAATCAGATGGTGATTTAGCATCACACTGCTTAAAAGCTGTTTAAAACAGAGTGCACTCTTGCAATATAAATCATCATCTGCTAAAATTTATCTTAATGAATCATAAGGAGGACTCTAAAATGAGCAAAATTGATGAAATCAGAAGCGCTATGGTCGCTGCAATGAAGGCAGGAGACAAAGAACGAAAAGCCGCACTTTCCTTTCTGCTCTCCCTCTGAAGAATAAAGCTATCGACAAACGTGCCGACCTGACAGAAGAGGAAGAAGGACAGGTAATCTTAAAAGAAATCAAACAGTTAAAAGAAACAATTGATATGACACCTGAAGATCGTACAGATCTGATTGAAGAGGCTCAGAAGCGTCTTGCTGTTCTTGAAGAATATGCACCAAAGATGATGAGCGAAGATGAAATCAAAGCAGTGATCACATCCGTTCTTGCAGATCTTGGTATCGATGCTCCTACAGCAAAGGATAAAGGTAAGATCATGAAAGAACTCATGCCGAAGGTAAAAGGCAAAGCTGACGGTAAAGAAGTCAATCAGATTCTTTGCCGGCATGATGAAATAAATACAGATTCCAGAATAAAGACGTAGCAAAGGGTGTCGCACTAAACGACACCCTCTTACTTTTTGTTAATTATTTCATTTTTTTTCTGCTTATTTTGTTATCTGTTTTCCACTTATGATAAATCGCCTCAAGTGCATCTACCGCACCATCGATTCCAAGAAGACTTGAATTCAGCAGAATTGCATTCGCTTCAATACTTCCCCACTTACGGTCTGTTCTACCTTCATAATACAGGCGTCTCTCTCTGTCAATCTTCTTAATCTTATCTACAGCCTCTTTCTCGGAAAGCTTATAGATATCCATGATTCGATTGATTCTATCATCCTTATAAGCATAGATAAATGTATTCACAACATTTGAATAATCCCCAAGAACATAATCTGCGCAGCGTCCCACGAAGATTCCAGGTCCACGTTCTGCCAGCTTGCGGATGATTGCTGACTGTGCGTCAAAAGTTGATCACTTAATGGTTTCTCCACTTCCGGACTGAGCATAAATGTAGTATAATCACCCATTCCAATATAATAGCTTGATAACACATTTCCAAGTCTCGTCTCATCTACTCTTCCAGCATCTTCGTTCGAAATTCCAAGATCTCTTGCTGCCATTCGAATCAGATTGTGATCGTAAAGAGGAATGTTCAGTCTCTCTCTGCCAGTCTGTTTCCTACTTCATGACCGCCACTTCCGAACTGTCTTCCAATTGTAATAATTGTATGATTCATCATAAGCAAGTCCTCCTTTTTCTGATAATTCTATTCTATCACTCTTTGAATTAAGAAAAAGACTTTCTTCCTGTTTTCCACTAACAATTTTATAATACTGTTTCGAAGTCACCAGATACACAATGATATAAAATAATGCAAATACCAGATAGAGCACACATGGTCACCAGAATCAGGAATTTTCTGTCAAAAAAGCAAGCAGATGCACCATTTTTTCTATCATTGGAAATGCAAATGCCGTATGAATTCCGGCAGCCACAAGAGGCAAAGAAGAATACTGTCATTACCTGAGAATTGATCGTCTGACGCACTTCTTTCTGTGTCATCCCCACTTTCATCAAGAATCTGGAATCTGTCCTGATCCTCATAGCCTTCTGTAATCTGTTTATAATAAATGATCAGCACCATTCCAAGAATGAATACGACTCAAGAAGGATTCCAAGGAAGAACAGACCGCCGTACAAAGCCTGGTAATCAGCTCTTGATGCGGCTCTGCTGTCTGTAGAAGCTCCAAAAATAGGGTATCTGATTCCTCTGATTCCTGTTCAGCCAATGCATTGATTTTCTTGTCAATCTCGTTTTGAATCTGGATCTGCTCTTCATCTCCACAGGACAGATCAAAATTGTAGTACCATTTCTCATAAGAACCATTGACACCGTAAAGCGGAAACATTTCCTTCTTCCAAAGCTTTTATATCTTCCAGTCCGGAAACCACCAGATAGAAGCTGCTGTTCATATTTGCCATATTATTTCCATTTGAAATCATTTTATCCAAATGTCCTTTAATCCTCCATGTCCCGGAATTCTCCACCGTGATCTGATCATATGGGAAATCGGAGATCTTTCGCATACAGATACGCTTCCCCGGGAGCAAGCTCCAGATTCGTCCCCATGATCCGATTATACGCTTCCAACGGCAGAGCATAGAACATTTTTAAAATGATCAAATGTATTCACTTCATTGACTCCCGGAGCATTCTCGGATTAAAATAGATTTCATTTTTGAAACAATTCCACTGACTGTAGAAAGCATTGAATTCTCGGATTCTCCATGATCTGGTTATGTTCTTTCAAAACCTTCTGTACAAGCTCTATAATCTGTCCATTCTGATTCTCTTTCATTTTCTTCCGTCTGCTCCGGTTTCGTGTACATCTCAATCTGGACAGATTTCGGATATCGAAGATTCAAGCCATGTTCCATACTCAGATACAGGCTGGTTGTAGAAGATACCATAACCAGAACCATTGTGGACAGAATGCAAATGGACGCTAACCCTGCTCCATTTCGTTTCATACGGTAAATCATGGATGAAAGTGAAACAAAATGATTTGTTTTATAATAATATCCTTTCTTTTTTCTGCATTATTTTACAAAAATGTGACCGAGCCGGCAATAAATAACAGATACGTTGCAAGGATTACCAGCACGACGGCAACCATAAACCAGATCATCGCTACAAGCGGATCTTTGATTGTCAGGGATAAATAATAAGCCACACCAAGCAGAAGCAACCGAGTACTGCAAAGATCCAGTTTGCCTTCGGAGGTTTCTCTCTGTCTTTTCACTTTTAAAAAGTTCTACAGGTTTTAACCGATAGACGGACACGATCATCCGAAGCATGATTAATGCAAAAATGACCAGGAATAACAGTGCCGTAACCACAAGTGCCGGAACACTGATCTTCATAGAAAGTCGGCATTACTTCCAAGTATCTTCGCTGCCAGAAGTTCCCCTAATTTAGAAAACAGGATTCCTCCCACGATTCCTCCTGCAATCGTCAGAACACTGATGATCAGATTCTCAATAACCATGATTTTTACAAGGTCAATTTTTCCCATTCAAGGATGTGATACAACCCAAACTCTCTCTGTCGTCTGCGGATCAGAAATGAATTTGTGTAATACAGAAGGATCAGAGAAAAGATTGAGATCACACCAGAACCAAATCCAAGGATCATCTGCATAGTATCCCCACCTTTGATCTTGGCAAACTGCGGACTCACTGCAAGATAATCGATCAGATAGAACATCATAACCATACAGATACAAGTGATCAGATAAGGAAGATACAGCTTCTTATTTTTCTTAATTCCATTAACGGAAAGTTTCAGATAAAGTCCACTTTTCATTGTCTCTCACCACCTGTCGCAAGCATTGTCAGTGTCGCTGAGATATTCTGATAGAACTGTTCATCTGTCTGTTCGCCTTTTATATACCTGGTGGAAAACTTCTCCGTCTAACAATAAATAACACTCTCCCGACCTTGCTCGCTGCTTTGACAGAATGTGTTACCATAAGGATCGTCTGTCCCGATTGATTGATCCGCTCAAATACCCGAGCAATTCATCCGTTGATTTCGAATCAGGTGCCCCGGTCGGCTCATCCGCCAGGATGATCTCCGGATCTGTGATCCGCTCTGCCACTGCTGCACGCTGCTTCTGTCCTCCTGACACCTCAGCACGGATACTTCTCCAGAAGTCCTGCAATTCCAAGTTCTTTCACGATTGGCATCATCCTGACATTCATTTTTCCTGTAATCAACTCCTGCAGTACCAATGGCAGTAAGATATTGTCCCCTTTAGATTAAATGTATCCAAAAGATTGAAATCCTGAAATACAAACCCAAGATGATCTCTCCTGAACTTGGACAGATCCTTCTCACGGATTGCTGATAACGGTTTTCCATCCAGATAAACTTCCCCTTCAGTTGGTTTATCAATGCTGCCAGCATGTTCAGTAATGTCGTCTTCCCCGAGCCACTCTCTCCATGATTGCTACATATTCGCCCTCTTCTACTGAGGAATGTCACCTTAGAGAGTGCCTGTACCTGATTACCGCCAAAACGTGGACGGTATATTTTTTTCAAATTTTCTACTTCCAAAACTGTCATTTCTTACGACCTCCTCTTCTTTCTTTCAACATCCTCAGTATAGCAATACAGCCAGAATGCCGACATTGATTTCTGTGACATTCCAGCTGTCTGATGTGACAAATTTGTCACTTGTTTTCTCTCTGTGTGATTTAGTGATTTACTCTGTTCTCAACGGATACTCTGCCAGATCTATTGTAAAACTGCTTGCCTTCCCCAGCTTCGACACAACCGTGATCTGATGCCCAAGTTTCTTTGCCGCCATCTGACTCAGATACAGACCAATTCCCGTTGATTTCCGTTCCATTCTTCCATTATATCCCGTATATCCTTTTTCAAAGATTCTCGGCAGATCTTCCGGTGCAATTCCCATTCGGTATCTGTAACTGTCAATTTCTTTTCTTCACTGACAATAATCGTCACAGTTCCTTTTCAGTGTATATTTCACCGCATTGGACAACAGCTGTTCAATGATAAATGAAAGCCATTTCTCATCCGTCAAAACAATCTGATCTGTCCCTTCATAGATCAGACGGATTCTCCTTCGAATAAACTGTCCTGCATATTTATTTACGGATCGATTTTTCTTACAATTTCATCCAAAGGATACTGTGCGATTACCAGATCCTTCGTGCCACTGTCAAGACGCACATACCCAAGGTACCATCTCCATACTGCTCCACCGGAACAGTTCGGCTTTCAGATTCTGATTCGTCTCAGTATCTTCCTGCTGAAGTAATACATTCATCACAGCAATCGGTGCCTTGATCTGATGCACCCAGGTTGCATAATAGTCCTCCATGTCCTGACCGGACTTCTCCCATCTGGCATGTTCTTTTCTTTGCTGTTGTTCTTCTTCTTTCTGATCAGTTCCTGATATCCTGACTCAATCCCATCTTGTGCCACCGGTAGTGAATCCTCATAAGGATTGGCCTCTCCGCAGCAAATGTTTCCAGCTTCTGCCCGCTTTTTCTTATACCGCAAATATCCACAGAAGAAAAAAGTAATCAAATGCCAGACACAACACTGTCGGATAAACCGCTGCCTTCAGATTAATCTCTTCAACAAAAATCAGAAAAAGATTCACTTTACAGCAAACTCCACAAGCACAAAGCGAATTCTTTTCAAATATTGTAAAAACATTTTTTACTCCTTCTCGATGATATATCCACCGCCGACTTTCGTCTTGATAAAACCTTTCCATTCCCACTTTTTCAGCTTTTCGAATCTTCCGACATTGACTGTCAATGTATTTTCTTCGATATAATTGTCTGTCTCCCACAGCTTTGTCATCAGCGTGTCTCTGCTGACCACGCGTCCTTTATTCCTCCATCAATGTCTACGCAAGATACGAAATTCATTCTTTGTCAACTCTATTTTTTTTCTCCATTATAAGTCATTGTTGTATCATAGAGGTTCAGGATTGCTCACTCTATGTTCCAGCATCGGTACTTTTCTGATAGATCATATGTTTCTCCTTAGCAGGCCTGAATCTTCGCTGTCAGAACACTTAAGTCAAATGGTTTTGCCACAGAAGTCATCTCCGCCATATTCATCGCCATGATAATATTCATATTATCCGCTGCCGAAAGATAAAAGATCACCGGCACGCTCGATATCTTACGGATCTCGCTGCACCAGTGGTATCCATTATAAAAAGGAAGCGTAATATCCAAAAGCACCAGATATGAATATACTCTACCAAATCTCAGAACCTTTGCAAAATCTTCCCACATAACGTGCTTCATTTCCCCACCTTCATCTCTTTTTTAATTGCCCTGCCATCACAAAGGTCATCTTCTATGATTAGAATCTTATACATTCTGCGGATTCCCCTTTCGCTCTTATCCACTACTATATATCATAGTACCACAGTATTTCAGAGCACACGGTCGCCTACCGTATCCGGCGAGATAACACTGAATATGGATTGCAAGAAATCCGATTTCTTCTTTTTGCGACCGGCTGTTTCAGCTGTCTGGACATATAGTCACACACTCTCTTCGCCGCCTCTCCGGTGTAGGTAATTCTGAAAAATGAAATCATTAAAAGTCTGCATTCGTCCCTTCGCCTTTACGGGTTCTCAGAATCATATAATACATATATATGGCTCATCAGACGTGTACGCACCCAAAGTGAGCCGCTCTCCAGCTTTCTGATCAATTCCCTGTTCAATCATGGCAATCCCTTCATTTACAATCCTGGTCGTATCCAGCGTCTGGGATACTGCCTCATCAGAAAGGCCTGCATGGATATGTAGCGTAATGATCCGACTTCATCCTCTGAGATTTCATATCCTGTCGCTGCTGTATAATTTTCCTTTCAGGTACTTGATACTCCTCTCAAACAACACACGGATATCCGGTGTAAATGGATTGAAGCTGGCGGTTCTCCTTCGCTCTCTTCGCTGCAAGCGCAATATGATCTGCCAACGGAAGCAGCATCTCATGATTGATCTTCTGAAACACGTTCTCTGGCTTCTTCAATGATCTTTCCTGTTGCCTCAATAAACTCGGACGGATTCCATTGACTGTTTTCAGAACAGACTCCTGCTTTTCTTCTTGTGACAAGGGAATATACTTTGGCTCCGGGAAGTTCTCGATCTGTTCTGTAGGTTTCTTTCCAAATCCCACACCGTTTCCGAGAAGGATCATCTCCTTCCCTGTCTCAACATGATATACAAGAATCCCCATTATTATTCAGAACTTTAATGACTCGATACATCCCCCTGGAGCCTCTCTTTCTTTCTCTTAATTCAAGCTTACGATTTCTGCTGTCTTCTCAAGCTTCTCTACTTTTCCGCTCTTAGACATTCTGATCTCTTCACCTTCCTGAAGACTTGTAAATACAACCATACATTCATCGGATTTTGCATGCTCTTGGATATATTTTATATCAAAACCTATCAGTTTGTCACCCTTTTTTTACTCGGTCTCCGTCATTTACAAAAGTTTCGAATCCTTTTCCATCCAGATTTACAGTATCCACGCCAATGTGAAGCAGATATTCGGTTCCGTCATCACTAGTCAGACCAACTGCATGTTTTGATGGGAAGATAAAAGATACAGTTGCATCTTCAGGCGCATAAGCCATTCCCTCTTCCGGGCGAACCAGATAACCGTCTCCCATCATTTTCCTGCAAATGCTTCGTCACACGCTTCTTCGATCGGTGCTGCCACTCCTGTGAATGGAGAGCAAAGCTCTTTCTTTACAGTTCCGGCTGCAACAGTTTTGTTCTCATCTTTCTTCGCTTCATCTTTTGTTTCTGCACATTTATTCGTTTCTTCTGCGCTGTTTTCGTTTTCTTCCGGAAGATATTCCACATTCGGAGCTTTCTCCAGATAATCTTCCAGATTGATTTAATCACAGAAACAGCCGGTCCGTAGATTACCTGGATTCCCTGTCCTTTTCTTACGATTCCGGATGGGGATGTCATTCTTAAGACATCTTCATTTACCAGTTCGGCTTTACTACCGTACAACGAAGTCTTGTAGCACAGCAGTCTACATCAGAAATGTTTTCTTTCCACCAAGTCCTCTTGTGATCAGTGCGCTCTTCTGATCTTCCGGTGTCATTTCATTTTCAGAATCTGCATCATTTCCATCTACTTTTTGCTTTATAATCAGCTTTTGTATATAGCTTCGTTTCCGCATCATCATCTTCTCTTCCCGGTGTCTTCAGATTCAGCTTCAGAATCAAAGTACGGAAGATGATATAATATAAGAAGAAATAAATAATTCCAACCAGGATGATTCTGATCCAGCTTGTCTTAGCATTTCCCTGAAGGATACCGAAAAGGAACAGATCAATAAATCCACCGGAAAATGTAAGTCCTACTGCAATATTTAACATATGTGCGATCATATAAGCGGATCCGGCAAGGATCACCTGTACCACAAAAAAGGATCGGTGCTACAAACAGGAATGAGAATTCCAGTGGCTCTGTGATTCCAGTCATCATACATGCAAGTGCTGCAGAAAGCAGAAGTCCGCCTGCCTGTTTCTTCTTCTCCGGTTTTGCACACTGATACATTGCAAGTGCCGCACCCGGAAGACCAAAGATCATGAAATAAATTCCGGAAAAAAATATCTTGTCGCATCCGCACTGAAATGTACTGTGGATGGATCTGCAAACTGCGCAAAGAAGATGTTCTGACCGCCCTGTACCAGCTGTCCCAACTTCCATTGTTCCTCCAACCGCTGTCTGCCAGAATGGAAGATAGAATACATGGTGAAGTCCAAATGGAATCAACGCTCTCTTAATAATACCAAAGATCAATGTTCCAATATAGCCTGTTCCTGTTACAAGTCCGCCGAAGTGCATAGATTCCATTCTGAACGGTTGGCCATACAAAATAGAGCACGATTCCGACAGCCACATAAGTCAATGTTGAAATAATAGGAACAAATCTTGATCCACTGAAGAATGACAGTGCATTCCGGAAGCTGGATTTTGTAAAACTTATTATGAAGTGCTGCTACTCCAAGTCCAACGATAATACCGCCAAATACACCCATCTGTAATGTCTGGATTCCGCAGACGCATCGCAGTTCCTTCAGAACTCCGGCTCCAAGTGTTCCGTCTGCAAAGAAGATCTCCACGGATCAAGCATGGCATTCATTGTTGTTTTCATTACAAAGAAAGAGATCATTGCCGCAAGTGCCGCACCTTCTCTCTTTCTTCGCCATACCGGTGCTACACCGACAGCAAAAATGATCGGCAGGTTATCAAAAATAATACTTCCCGCTTTGCTCATAATTGTGAGCAGGGGAATTCAGAATTGTCCCCTCGCCTAAAATTGCCTGAAGATGATATGTCTCAATCATCGTTGCATTTGTAAATGAACTTTACTCCAAGCAGAAGTCCTGCTACCGGAAGAATTGCGATTGGAAGCATAAAACTTCTTCCGATTCTCTGCAATACTCCAAAAAATCTTGTCTTTCATCTGTAATCCTCCTCGTATAAAATTTCTCATAGAATTAGCGCAAAAAAAGCATAAACTAATCCTCAATAACTAAATCCACCTTATCTGGTGAACTTATTAAGGATAGTTTATGCCTGCTTTACCAGTAACACTCTATCGTGCGCTTTTCTCTTTTTAACCACGTATAGTATAACCATACTCACTTCCAACAGTCAATCTGTAATATTCAACAATATTTATCCTGTTTATTTGTTGAATATGTTACTTAGTGATCATTCAGTAAATTAAAGTTTTTCTTTTGATTTTCAAATTATACTTCTCTTCATTTTACGCTTCTGGCTTTTGCTTATTTGCTTTTGTAATATCCAGACGTACATTCACACCAAATGGATTGATTGCAACTCCCTTTGCATCCGGAATAAGTATCTCCGGAATCTTATCCGCCGGAATTGCTGCTGTCTTCATCTTCTTGCCCTGTGCAAATCTGGCAAATTCTATCATATCTGTAAAGATCGGCTGATACAGACTTCCGTCCGGTTGTCTCAGAAGTGGAACCTGATTATCTTCCTGAACTCCTACGATAAAGGTTTCTTTCTTATAATGCGCCATCATCTCTTCCTGAAGTTCCTTCACATTCTCCGGCATCTCCGGTCCGATATTGCGGTGCATCTCCTGCATCAGATACATTGCTGTCAGATGAAGCTCGGATTCTCGATCAGTTTCTTTCCGTCAGGCAGTTCTTCCTTATTCTTACGAACTACAAGCTGTTCCAGCTGAACCCTGATCTCCTCCTCTGTACCAACATTCACTGCCAGTGCATTCACGCCCATTGTATACAGGTTTGTAAAAATCCAAGTCTGACATTCTTTTCAATCTTGGCAATGCCTACATGATAACGATCTTCTGCAAGCGTCTTTGCCTTTTCCTTTGCAGACTCTTCCTGATAATAAACCAGAACCTCGTCATCAAATGTCTCTTCATCGCAGAGGACAAACGGCATCTTCGTTACACCTGACATGATCACATAAATCTCTTCGAGATTTCGCAGATTCACCAATGCCTGCTTCATCTCTGTACTGACAATTATTTTATTCTCATCCATCTCTTTGTTTTTCCTTTCTGGTTGCTTTTCTTTATATTACAGTAGTGCAATAAAATGAGGTATAAATATGATACACCCTATGATCACAGCCATGATTGCCGTAAAAAAGCACTGCACCTGCTGCCGTATCCTTCGCGATCTTAGCAAGTGGCTTTTCTCTCCTCTGTCACAAGATCGACAACAGCTTCCACTGCCGTATTCACATGTTCCAGTGACATTTGCATATGTCATAAACACCATGGGAACGTGCATTTTATCCTGTATGGATTCTACCATATCAAAAATTTTGTCGGTCGTCGTTCCAGCCGCCAAAGCTCTTCGTCGGCTTTCTGAATGACAATACCTTCTGCGACCGGATCTGAAAATGGGATTCCGATCTCAATCAGATCTGCGCCGCTTTCCTGCAAAACCGGAAGAAGCTCTTTGGTTGTTTCCAAATCCGGATCTCCTGCTGTTACAAATGGTATAAATGCTTTTCCATGATCAAAACCCTGTGCTATCTTACTCATAAAGTTCGACCCCCTGTATCTTGCAATGGCTGCCACATCTTTGTCGCCACGTCCTGAAATATTTACTACAATAATCTGATCTTTGTTCATCGTCGGAGCCAGTTTTCTCGCATACGCCAGAGATGGGAACTCTCGATCGCCGGGATGATTCCCTCGATTCTTGACAAATATTCAAAGGCAGAAACGGCTTCTTCGTCTGTGATCGCCACATACTGGGCCCGTCCGGTATCGTAAAGATTTGCGTGTTCCGGTCCGATTCCCGGATAGTCAAGACCTGCGGAGATGGAGTAAACCGGGGCGATCTGGCCGTATTTATCCTGGCAGAAGTAGGATTTCATACCGTGAAATACGCCCAATGTTCCATTGGCGATGGTTGCTGCATTTTTATCGGTATTTACCCCATGCCCGGCAGCCTCACATCCGATCAGCTGTACCGATTCATCCGGAATAAAATCATAAAAAGCCCCCATCGCATTGCTTCCGCCGCCGACGCAGGCAATGACAGCATCCGGAAGTTTTCCTTCCCGTTCCATCAACTGGGATTTAATTTCTTTTCCGATAACACTCTGAAAATCTCTTACAATTTCCGGAAACGGCGCCGGTCCCATAACCGAACCGATCACATAATGCGTATCATCAATACGGTTAGTCCACTCACGAAGTGTCTCATTTACGGCATCTTTCAATGTCTGTGTTCCGCTTGTCACCGCATGCACCTTCGCACCCAAAAGTTCCATACGATATACATTCAATGCCTGACGCTCGGTATCTTCTTTTCCCATAAACACTTCACATTCCATTCCGAGGAATGCTGCGATCGTGGCTGTTGCCACACCATGCTGTCCGGCTCCTGTCTCCGCGATCAGGCGTTTTTTGCCCATTCGTTTTGCCAACAGGGCCTGGCCAAGCGCATTGTTCAATTTATGAGATCCGGTATGGTTCAGATCTATCCGTCAATAATCCGGTTTTGCCTCATTTATATAGGTAATATCTTCCGGGCAGCTCAAACCGCAGATCTTAATCTTGGGCATGTTCATTTTTCTTGTCTCATACTATATCTTCCGCTAATTCATATCTAGCTGCCTTCCTGTCTGCTGCTTCAACTCCATCAGTGCTGCTTTCCGATCAGATTTTCTCATCAGAAGTTCTCCGATCAGTACCGCATCGGTTCCATTTTCATAAAGTGCTTTTCATATCTTCCACTCCCGCGGCTACCGCTCTCGATACGAAAAACTGCTTCCGAACTGACCATTTCTCTTAGCCGAATGCTATTCTTGATATCCACTGTGAAATCTTTCAGATTCTGGTTATTTACACCGATAATCTTTGCACCGATCTTCTGTGCATCTTAAATTTCTTTTCTGAGTACCGGAATGGATACTGATTTACGCTTTTAATTTCTTTCAGATACTCATCACTGCCCCGGAATATAAAACGGTTCTGTCAGACAGGACTCATTGAACCAAAACGGTTCTGCTGCGCCCCGGTTGCTTCATAGTCCCTGGCGATCTCAACATATGGAAAATCGGTGCGATCAATCCTTTGGAAGGAGACGCTTTTTTGCTTCGCAGATAAAGACAATCCTTCTGCCCGAAGTGCCTGTTCAAATACTGGGATTTGATCTTTAATTCCTTTTTCTTCCGCCTGTCTTCCGGATCCTCTTCTAATGGAACTATTTTCTTTTCTTCTTCGATCCGCTCTTTCGTGCGCTCGGTAATTTTCTCAAAGTATATTCATACTATTTGTTCCTCTTTTTTCTTTTCAAGTTGCTTCTTCCATTCTCCCTGCATAGCCGGGGATCAAACTTTATTTATTACTTTCTTCTTTGAACTGCTCCAGCTTCTTCAGTGCAAGTCCTTCGTCAATGATCTGTTCGCTTTTCTTACACCTGTAGTTGGTCGCTTTTTCACTGCAAAGATGAATTATATCTGCATTCAGGCAAACTGCATTT
>VOFH01003016.1_pt1 | contig 16870 bp, 11 predicted proteins | sample 5384091 | NCBI WGS metagenome assembly VOFH01 (sample SAMN12384727, study PRJNA508395) | human gut metagenome | isolation source: healthy gut G | host: Homo sapiens
TCGTGCTTTACGTTCGGTTACGTATTGCTCAGTATAATAAAAGAAACTGATGATTATCCATTAATAAATATATTTTGATCCTTCCTCCCAACAGATAAATGGCCAAACTTTGCATCTGCCACCTCGCTCTCACTTGCACTCACCCTGATTTATATGACACAAAACGGCACTCCCATTTTCACAAACAGCAGACAGTATTCTAAAAGGAAGTAGACAATTTACCTTCTTACTCTGATACACAAATCTAGCTACCCTGTTCCTTATCTAGCGAAAATCCTCTTACAGAACTGCTATCCTTAAGCTCAACGCTTCAATAACTTCATTTAAAAATCAACTCTCTTAAGTGAATCTAATAAAGTAAATCTTAGCTGAGGAAAGAAGCTATCTTAAGAGGAATACCGGAAAACCAGCTCGTTCCGACATCAATGATATTTTTTTCCGCGTTTAAATCTAATATTGTTAACGTAAAACAAGCTATCAGGAAGTGTTTCTCTATTACCTCTGTCAGAAATCTATGATGGTATTAAGGTTCATAACCTTGTTTTCATTAGCATGTCTTAATATAGCTCAATTGCTCTAATTGTGGGTATTTAATGTACATTTAATTTTACGATAATTCATCAGTGAAGTGTGTGAAATCATGTTCATATTTTATTCTCCATTATTCAGCAGCAGCATTATCTGGGTTTAATCTAGAAAACCGCGCGCGAGCCTTGCCATGAACCACTCCGCGTAGAACGCCGGGATAATCGGTCCGACGCTGGCTCGCGAACATGGGATCACGGGCGCGCGGCGCGGCCTCACCGTCTGCGAAGAAGCGGCCGTCGTCTCGGGTGATGGTGAGCGTGGAGCGGAGCATGGAGTTCGGGGCGTTCGTCGGTGTCGTTGCGAAGTGGGTTTCAAGCATTCAGTGTAGCCCTCCCGAAACCGCGCGGCACGTTCGGCGTTTTCGGTCGAATCGGCCAACTATCCGCCTGTTTCCGAGCGTTTCCGGCATCGCTCGGTGGGAAGGCGTCACCTAAAATGGTCATATCAAAGAACCATTCCCCCGAAGGGAGGACCACACCATGATGACCAACCAAAGCGAATTCGTTCGCCCTGTCCCGCTCGACCGCGTCTACCGCATCCTCAACATCGGTCCCACCGTGATCGTCTCGGGGAAGACCGAGAACGACTTCGACGCGATGGCCGCCGCCTGGAACACGGCGCTCGACCTCGATCCCGCCGTGGTGATCACCCTCGACGAGCCACTACACGAGGCTCATCGAGAGAGAACAACTGCGCTGTCTCTCGATCCCGACCCGCTCAATCGCGCTGAACTTCTCAGTTTCCGTCTCGAAGAACGACGAACCCGAAAAGATCGACCAGAGCGGCATCCGCTTCCTGAAGGACGTTGAGGGCTGCCGACGACCTCTTCATCGAAGGGTTGGCATGACGTGGATCCTCTTTGAACGCATCCCCGAACCCCACAACGAAGCCGCCTACGACCTCTTCATCGGTCAGGCCGTGGGCGCCTGGGCCGACGAGCGCGTCTTCAAGGACGGCCGCTGGATGTTCGAGGAAGTCCCGCAGGCTTTGCAGACGATCCACTACGTCGCGGGCGGCCGGTTCTACGCGATCGGCGACGCGATCGACGTCGAATATTAAACATCTGATAAATACTTCAGGTTTTTCCTCAAAAATAACACTCCTCATGAGGCCGTTTCTCTCTTTCAGGCAGCCCATCTCAGCGCTTCGCGTGCTTTACCGTGCGTATTCATTAACCATAAACATTCCTGACCGCGCCCCCGTATTTCAGGCAGTCCTTCGGGTGTTCCATTTAACTTCTTATTGCCCTCACTCAGATCGCCCAGCGAGGCAGCCATGCGACCGGCACTTCAGCGTTGAAAACTTCAGCCGGGTTGAGCTTTGCGCGTGAGGGCGGTAGGAACTGGCTTCCATCCTGCCCGTTTCCTCCAGCCAGCCTTCACGGCACGGCGTGGAATGAGGCGTTGTCGTCACAAAAAATCGTGACGATTCCGGGAACTCTTTGCGCAGGCCTTCGAGAAAGTCGCGGAAGTCTTGCCGTCACGGCTGTATCTTGATGAGGAAATGGCGTCCCCGCGATTCGAAATGGCCCGCGAGAGCACGGCCTGGCCGTACCGTCTCCGGCCATTCATCAGCAGCACGGGGAGTCTCATCGCCGACAGGAGCCCACCCACGGACCCAGTTCGCATCTTGCTTGAGCGAGGTCCCGTCCTGCCAAAAAGATGAGGGCTCCACGCTTTTTCGCATCCGCCTTGATCGCCGGATAGGTCTGTTCACCCAGGCCTCCAACTTCGCCTCGTCAGCCTGGATTGCCTGTAGCTTGGGGCGCTGGTAGCTCAGCCCCATGCGCTTCAGAAGCGCACAAATGCTTCGACTGCTGTACCCGGACCTTGAAGATTTTCTGATGAGGGCCCCTACCGTAGTGGAGGGTTTCTTGTTGCTCGAAGCCTTTAGTCAGAGGGTCTTGTTGACGAGGAGCTCGTTCGGTGATCCTGTTGCGCCTCAGGCGAGATCTTGCGGGCATCCACTTTTTCCATCGAGATTTTCTCAAGGTCGTTGATTTACAAAGGAATTATACCATAAATGGAGCCTTTGAATATTTCTAACATGGTGGAATGACGCATCTTTACATTAAAAAATAGGCCACTTCAAATGAAGCGGCCTTCTTAGCAGGCGTTGAACCTGAAGTATTTGCTTGTTGGTTTAATAAGGTACGGGCCGCGCTCAGCTTCCGCTGAGCGCCGACCCACAAGACCAAAGCGCCCCGCGCACCGCAAGGTGCCGGGGCGCAGTCGTATCCGGAGCCGCGTCAGTTCTGATCTTCGAGCCTGAAGATCTCCCGGATCTCGGTGCTCGAGAGATCCCCGATCCAGGTCTCGCCCGTGTTGACGGTGAGGTCCGCGAGCTCGCGCTTCTTCGCGAGCATCGCGTTGATCTTCTCTTCGAACGTCCCCGCGGTGACGAAGCGGTAGACCAAGACGTCCCGGCGCTGCCCGATGCGGTAGGCGCGGTCCGTGGCCTGCGCTTCGACGGCCGGATTCCACCAGAGGTCGTAGTGGACGACGGCGGAAGCCGCCGTGAGGTTCAGACCCGTGCCGCCCGCCTTCAAGGAGATGATCATCACGCGTTCGGTGCGGTCCGTCTGGAATTTGTCCACCATCGCCATGCGGGCCTTGACCGGCACGCCCCCGTGGAGGAACGCGGGACGCCCGAACCCGGCCGCCTCGATCCAGTCCTGGAGCTTTTCGCCCATCTCGCGGAACTGCGTGAAGATGAGGACCTTCCTCTCCGCGTCGCGGCACTGGCCGAGGATCGCAAGGAGCGCGTCGCCCTTCCCGGAGTCCGACGTGGGCGCTTCGGTCTTCTGGTATTGCGAGGGCGAATTGCAGATCTGCTTCAGGGCCGTGATGAGGCGCAGCACCAGGCCCTTCCGCTTCATGCGGGCGGCCTCGGCGTCGCCGCCCGACGCGGCGGCTTCGCGTTCGGTCTTCTCCGCCTCCTTCATGGCTTCGAGCATCTCGTCCAGGGTCTTCTTGTAGAGCGCCGTCTGGGCGGGCGTGAGCGACGTGAAGTGATCGAGCACGTTCTTCTCGGGGAGATCGCTGATGATCTTCGGGTCGGACTTGAGGCGCCGCAGCATGAAGGGAGCCGTCAAACGCCGGAAGGCCGCGATCGCCCGCTCGTCGTGCTCGCGCTCGATGGGGTCGGCGAAGGTGCGGCGGAAGTCCGCTTCGCTGCCCAAGAGTTTGGGCTGCACGGTCGAGAGGATCGACCAGTATTCCATCAGGCGGTTTTCGACCGGGGTCCCCGACATCGCGAGGACCTGCGGGGCCTTCACCGACTTCACGGCGATGCTCTGCGCGGTCGAGCGGTTCTTGATCACCTGGGCTTCGTCCAAAACCAGAAGACGCCACTTCCGGGACGCAAAGGTCTTCGCGTCGCGGCGGAGCGTCCCGTAGGACGTGAGCGTCACGTCGGGGGTCTTCTCCGGGGCGGGAAGCTTGCGCTTCGTGCCGTGGTAGGTCCCGACGGTGAGCCCGGGCGAGAACTTCGCGAGTTCGCGCGCCCAGTTCGCGAGCAACGTGGTCGGCACGACCACCAAAGCCTTCTGCGTCTTGAATTCGCCGTCTTCCTTCAAGGCGGTCATCGCGGCGATCACCTGGAGCGTCTTGCCGAGCCCCATGTCGTCGGCGATGAGGGCCCCCAACCCCAGGCGCAGGTTCTTCATGAGCCAGGCGTAGCCGCGCTCCTGATAGGGACGGAGCGTCGCGTCGAGCTTCTGCGGGAGCGCGATCTCAGGCACGTCCGTCATCGCTTCGATGCGGGCTTCGAGTTCGGGGGCGGTGACGACCGCGGCGCCGTTCAAGTCGCCGGTGAGCACCGCCCGCATCTTTTCGAGGTACGAGGGCTCGGACCCGGACTCCACCGTCTTCGCGATGGCTTCGAGTTCCGCGGCGTCGAGGTAGACGAAGTCTTCGCCCACGCGCACGACCTCGCCCGCGTGCTCCATCAGGGCCTTCAATTCCTCTTCCGTGAGCGTTTTGTCTCCGAGCGCCACCTTCCAGGAGAAGTCGGCGAGGCTCTCCTTCGTGAGCGCCCCCTTGATGCCGCCGTCGCTCCCCGCGCCGAAGGCGGCGAGAAGACGGGGCTTGAGCAATTTCTTCAAGCGTTCGGGCAGGAGCACCTTCGCACCCAGGAGCTTCAGGTGCGGGGCGTGCTCGAAGAGGAAATCTTTGAGCGTCGCGCCGTCCAACCTCACGGGCTTTCCGCCCGACGTGCGGATGCCGTCCAGGACCGGCGCCGCGACGGCGAGGGTCTTGAGGCAGGAGAGCGCCGCGAAGCGGTCTTCGGTGCGCTCGGTGTCGGTGAGGAGTTTGGAGAGGAGCGTCGGCGTCGCGTCCCTGCGGGCGCCGTGCGGGAGGATCCCGAAGTTGACCGTGTGACGTCCCCCGCTTGGGACTCGTCCGACGCGCGGGCCGTGCGGACGGTCAAAACCGGCACCCAGGGGAAGAGGTCCCCGAGGAGGAAGGGCTTCAACCACCGGGCGAGCGTTTCGGCTTCGCCGTCGCCCCACGGGCAGTCGACGCTGTTCAAGTCCACCCCGGCGAAGATCACTTCGGCGAAGCTCTGGAACTTCGCGTCGGCCACAAGAAGCGCATGCGCGGAGAGGAGCGCGTTGGCGGCGAGACCGACGAGAAGGACGGTCTTGGTGAGGTCCGAGCGCCCTTCGAGCCACTCGGCCTCGATCACCCGGTCGAGCCAGGGGGAGGCGCCGCGGGCGAGCCGGTCGACCAACTTCGCGACCGACTCTTCGCGCATCGCGGGCATCCACCAGAGGACGGGCGGGAGGACCTTCTCCTTCCCCTTCTTCAGGTCGCGGTCCTTGAGGACGACGGGAATGAGGGCGCCCGCCTTCATGAGGGCCAAGGCGGTTCGGAAGACCTCGTAGAGGACTTCGACCTCGGGGGCGGCGAGGCGCACGGCACGCGGGTCCGCTTCGAGGTACGTGAAGGCGTGCTGGTTCAACGCCTCCTTCTTGCGGCCCGCCTTCACCTCAAAGCGGGCGGCGGAGGTCCCAACCAACTTCACGGCCGGAGGCGCGGGCGGGAGGTCGTTGATCGCGACGCCGTCTTCGTCCGTGAGCGGAGAGGCGGAAGAGGCGTCGGATTCGGGTGCCGTCCCGGCCGCGGCGTTTCGGCTCATCCGGTCGAGCTCCCTCGCCGCGCGGCGGAGCATCTTGCCCAACCACGCGGGAAAGTCCTTCTGCTGCGAGAGGAGAAGCCGAGGCGCGAGGAGTTCGAACATCCGGCCGCCCATGGATTCGACGGTGCCGTAGGGGAGGGTGCGCAGAAGCGCGAGCGCCGCGGCTTCGCGGTCGGCGGTTTTGGCGGCATCCTCTGCAGTGACCGTCTCCGTTGCCGTGCCTTCCGTTGCCGCGGCTTCCGCGGCGGATGCTGCGGCTTCGGAAGCGGCTTCCGGCGCGGCTTCCACGCCGACGTCCCCCGTCATGCGGGCGAGGAGTTCGGGGGCGGTCGGGGCCTTCACGGTCACGGCCTTGGCGACGTCGATGCCGCGCGAAAGGAGCTCCGCCTTCAGGTCGACGCCGCGAAGCCGGAAGACGAGGAAGGGATCGTGGTCGATCGAAACGGAGACCGCGTAGATCGTCGCCGCGACGTGCTTGCAGACGCGTGCGATGTCGGGGCAGGAGCACGAGATCTTGAGCGAGCGGTGGCTCTTCGGGAAGAGCTCGATCCCGAGCATCTCGGCGCGCTCGAGGATCGCGGGCGGAAGCTCGCCTTCGAGAAGGCTCGCGACCAAGTCCGGATCGCGGGCGATGTCGTCAACGAGGCGCTTCACCTTCGTGGGCGGAAGCGGCTGCTGCGCCACCGAGACCGCATAGGGGTAGTAGGCGCTCCCGTGCACGTCCGCCTCGACGGCGTTCGTCTTGGGGTTCAAACGCAGGTTGTCGAGCCTCCCCTGGTTCAGATAGGTGCGCCCGCGCGGAAGGCGGTTTTCGTAGTCGATCGAGGTAAGCGCCTGAAGCCAGGCGGCGCCCCACCAGGTGTTGCCGTAGGTCGTGCGGGAGGCCATGAGTGTCGGAGCCTTGAAGTGTCGGGGTGTGGTGTTTGGGGAGCCGGTTCCGGCTCCCTCTCGTCCGACGGATTGTAGCGGGCGGCGTGGAGGGACCACGCGGGGGTGGTCCGAGAGGGCGGTCCGGAGAGGGCCGGGAGAACCGGGAGAACCGGGCGGGGAGGCGTGGGAAGAAAGGGAGCGGGGAGGGTCCGGAAGGGTTCGGACGGGTACCGGGTAGGTCCCGGTTCGGCGGTTTTCCCGGGTCGTGGCGGAGTCTAAGGCGTTTTCCTTAGGGGGATTGTCTCGACCCCGCCGCGAACCCTTAAAATGACGGGATACGCATCGCCCGCCGGCGCGCGAACCGCGCCCGCGGCGCAGGACCAATCCGACTTTTTCCTTGGAGGAGCTCCCCATGTGCACCACTCTCGTTGTCGGCGAAAAAGCCACGGCCGACGGGTCTTTCCTCGTTGCGCGCAGCGCCGACAGTTCGTCGCTCAAAGCTCAGCACTTCGTCGTTCATCCGGCCGTCAAGGGCCAGAAGGGCGTCTACAGCTGCAAGGCGCATGGCGGCGTCAACGACTTCACGTATCCGCTCCCCGAAGACGCGATGCGCTACACGACGGTGCCCAACTGGAAGACGCAGCTCCACGGGGCCGTGGGCTTCAATGAAGCGGGCCTGGGCTTGACCGGCACCGAATCGATCTTTGCGTCGGATGAAGTCCTCGCGATCGACCCCTACAACGTCGAGTCCGGCATCACCGAAGACGACATCCCCGACGTGATCCTGCCGCGCTGCCGCACGGCGAAGGAAGCCGCGGCGCTTCTGGGTGAAATCATCGAAACGCAGGGCTGCGGCGAAGGCTTCGGCGTCGCGTTCGTGGACGAAAAGGACGTCTGGTACCTGGAAACGGGTTCGGGCCACCAGTGGTTTGCGGAACGCACGCCGGCCGACATGTACTTCGCGTCGGGGAACCAGGGGCGCTTGGGCGTCTACGACCCGGCGAACCCCAACCAGATGGCCTCGAAGACGTTGGTCTCCTGGGCCACCGAAAAGGGCTTCTACGACCCCGCCAAGGGTCCCTTCAACTTCTCCGCCGCGTACACGCGCGACGACGGCCGCGACCGCGTCTACAACGACCCGCGCGTCTGGGTGATGCAGAAGTACCTCAATCCGTCCTTGGAGCAGCCCGTCGACGCGGGGCGCTCGTTCCCGGTGTACCTGAAGCCTGAGAAGCCGGTGACGCTCGCCGACATGAAGGCCTTGATGCGCGACCACTATGAAGGCACGCCCCACGACCCGTACGCCAACGGTTTGAACGGCGACGAACCCTGGCGTCCGATCAGCGTCTTCCGCACGTACGAAGCGCACGTCATGCAGGTTCGTCCGTGGCTCCCGCGCCCGATCGGCGAAGTGATCCACATCGCCTTCGGCATGGCGGACTTGTCGGTCTTCGTGCCCTTCTACCAGGGCCTCGAAGCCGTGCCCGAGCAGTACGGCATGGGCACCGACCGCTGCGACTCGGTTTCCGTCTACTGGAAGTACCGTCGTCTGCAGACCCTCGTCATGACGGACTACGACAAGCTCGCGCCCGTCGTGAAGAAGGCCTACGCCGCATGGGAAGCCGACACGGCCGAACTCGCGAAGTCGATGGAAGAAGAGTTCGTGCGCCTCTGGAAGGACGACGAAGCGAAGGCGCTGGAGATGCTGAACACCTTCAACCTGGGCGTGTTGGCGAGCGCCGAAGCCCTGGCCGAAGATCTTCTCAACGAAGTCTTCACGATCCGCACGAAGGACATCGAGGAGTCGATCGTCTTTAAAAACAACAAGTCGAAGGACTGATTCGCTCAATAGTCCTTGATCGAACGAGGGAGGCGCGGTTAGGCTGCGCCTCCCTTGTTTTATTTCGAGGGTTGTTTCTAGGGTTCGTTTCATGCATCCCGGAGAAACCTGTTGCCCCCCCCTACAAAATTGCGCTTTTCTGAGGTGTTAGAACTGTAATCCGCCTGTTTCAAGTTGTCAGCGCATAAGCTTTTACAGTGCCCGGTCGGTGCTTCCCGCGGGCGTGAAAGACCATTTGACGACAAGAAAAAAGAGGATTGTATGATGTTCAGGAAGACAATGACGGCGGCCTTGATCGGGTCGCTTTTTGCTGTGGGAGCAGCGCAGGCGGCGACGGAGATCGACGGCACGAATATCACGAATAGCGTCACACACAGCACGCAGGAGGCCGTTGATCACTACGTCGGGAATGCCATCTCGATCTCGAATGCATCCGATGCGGACAACGGGGACACGATGACCGTGACCAACGGGGGCCACTGTCGTGATCGGCGGAGAAGGCACGTCCACCATTCGACTCGAACAAAAGCGCACGAGCTCAGGGTATGCCGCCCTGTTTGCTACCAAGGACAACACCACCGGACACATGGGGAATGTTTCGATGGAGGCAACCGACCGCATCGACATCCTGTCGGAGAGCAGCGGCATCTGGGCGCAGAACAACACACAGTCCTCGCCGCGTCCTGAGTCGCACACGACCGTGAACCTGAAGGCGAGGGACATCAACATCCAGGCCCGCGACATGGCGGTCGTGGCGTTCTCCAACAGCGAAATCAACATCAACTCCACGGGCGGGACGATCTGGATCGAAAGCAGGGAGAGCAACGCGATCGACGCCCGCGGGAACTCGCTCGTCAACATCAATACCGACAAGGCGGCCGAACGGGTGGTCATCATCGGCGACATCGCCTTTGAGACGCCTGGGCCTACGGAAAACAGCGGCACCATCATCAATGCCGATCTGAACATCGTTCTCTCGGGCGCAGAATCCTCCTGGACGGGCGGCATTCTGTTCAGCTACCCCGACAACCTGGCTGAGGACGTTCGGACGGTTACGGATATGCGCCTGACGCTTGAGAACGGTGCGCAGTGGAACGCCACTCAGGTGGCCGGAACCCTGCCCGCCGCTTCGGGGCAGGTCGAGCAGAACGGTACGATCAACTCGCTGACCCTCAACGGCGGCGTCATCAACGTTCAGGATGTCGGCGACGAGATCCTCATCGGCAAATTGTCGGGCACCGGCGGTGAGATCAATCTTGCCGCCACCGCGAAGGATGGTGACCTCACGGGCGTGGCAAAGCTCTCCATCGAGGGGGTGAGCGGTGAGACGGGCGCTCCGGCCCCCGCGCTCACCGTGGCTCTTTCGGGCGTCACGGCGGACGACATCAATGATCCCGAGAAGGCCTTCAAAGTGCTCTCCGGTGCTTTCAGCGCCGAGGGCTCCGAGCTGACGGAAGTCATCGAAGAGGGCGACATCAAGGGCCAGATCACCCGTTTCGTGGACGCCGAGGGCAACGTGGAAGAGGTCCATCAGGAAAGCAACTCCAAGCTCTCGACGCTCTCCTCCGTCACCGCGCTCTCGACCATTCAGTGGCGCGCCGAGATGAACGACCTCACGAAACGCATGGGTGAACTGCGCGACAGCCCCGACGGGATCGGCACGTGGGTGCGCCTCTACGGCTCCGAGCAGGAGTACGGCGAACAGAGCGTCACGCAGAAGAGCGCCACCGTGCAGGTGGGCGCGGACTACGCAGTGGGCGACTGGGTCGTGGGCGGCGCCTTCAGCTACACCGACGGGACGACCGACTACGACGGCGGCAGCGGCGACACGCAGGCCTACGGCTTCGCGGTCTACGGGACCTGGATGGCCGAAAACGGCATGTTCGTCGACCTGATCGGCAAGTACTCGCGCCTGGAGAGCGACTTCGACATCCGCAACATGAGCGGCGAAGCGAAGAACAACGCCTTCTCGATGAGCGCGGAATTCGGTTGGAGGTTCGACCTCACGAACCTCGTCTACGTCGAGCCGCAGGCCGAGCTCACCTACGGTCGGATCATGGGCGACGACTTCAGGACCTCGAACGACGTGAAGGTCGCGCAGGACGACTACGACTCGCTGATCGGCCGCGTGGGGCTTCGTGCCGGGCTGAAGTTCCCCGAAAAGAAGGGGAGCATCTACGCGAGGCTCTCGGGCGTCTACGACTTCCAGGGCGAGTCCGAAGCGTCCTACTCGAAGGACGGCCTGACGGAAACGTACCGCAACGACCTGGGCGGCGGCTGGATGGAGTACGCCGTGGGCGCGAACTTCAACTTGACCGACCGCACGTACACGTACGTCGATCTTGAAAAGACGACGGGCGGCGAAGTCACCGAAAAGTGGCGCTGGAACGTGGGCGTGCGCCACGTGTTCTGATCCGTCGGACCTGAGCTTGGGAAGGCGCTCCAATCTTCCCCAAGCTTCCGGCCCGGGATGGGGAGTCTTCGAAAAGAGGACTCCCCGTTTTTTGTTCGTGCGCGCCCTCGCGGCGGTGCTACGATTCGAAAGAATCAGGCCTTTCGGCCTCCACCCCAACCATGGACGCGCCCCACCATGATCAACCGCCTCCACCTCAAGAACGTCGGCCTCTTCGCCGACGAAGAACTCCACTTCGCGCCCCGCCTCAACCTCATCACGGGCGGGAACGGGCTGGGCAAATCCTTCCTCCTCAACCTCACCTGGTTCGCGCTCACGGGCGTGTGGCCGAAGAACGTCCAACCGTCGCTGCCCGGCGGACTTATGGCCCTCCCGACGGACCTCAACGCTGAAGCCTCGCTGGAGGCCTCCTTCGACGGGGCCGACGGGGAGACGGCGCTCCGAAGCCGGTTTGAACGCGGCGACTGGCGATGGTCGCGCAGGGACACGTCGGTTCACTCGTCCGACGTGCTCATCTGGGCGACGGCCGACGGCGGCTTCGCCCTGTGGGATCCCTCGCGAAACGGTCCCAAGGCGCAGGCCCAGGGCCTTCCTCCCGCCCACATCCTCACGGACGATCAAGTTATGAACGGCCTGCCCGACACGGATCTCAAGTGGCTTTGCATGGGATTCGTTCGGGATGGCCTCCTGTGGTGGGGAGACCGGTATTTCGAAGAGGAACTCAACCTCTTCACCAAGGTCCTGGCTGCGCTTTCGGACGCGGACGGACCGATGACGCTGGAAAGGGCTCGCCTGGTCGATCCTTTGGACATCAGGCGGATTCCGGTTATCGGCATGCCCGACGGGCGGGTGTTGTCACGCACGCGTCGACCGGGCGGGAGGAAGGTCGTCGGGTTGGCGTACATGTTGGTTTGCGGACGGAGCACAACCGGACGCGCGCGACGCCAGCCGCCGCCCGCCCGGACGGATCGTCCTCCTTAGACGACGCGACGCGGGACTGAGCCTGATGTCAGCGTGAAGTTCTTCCGGATTGATGCGGGCGATGAAGCACTCGCCGGAGAGCCTGATGTCTGCCTGTCGTGACGACGCGCTCGCCCTTGGTGATGAGCTCGGTGGAAGTCGACTTCCGGTTTGGACGAGTGACCGGTGGTCTGATTTGATAGAAGAGGGACGCCAAATTGCCGACGAAATTCGGTGCTGTCCCAAGGCACGGTGGCCTCTCTAACTGCGGATTGATTTCGCCAAACTGCCCGCTGAACTTCGAAACAAGCCCCCTCCCCAGCTAAAACAGGGTCTCTTGCACGCCCATTGGCGGCTTTTTGGGCCTGGGGCCCCGGTCGGGGATGTCGGGGCGGTGGATCCACTCTGCCAGATCCTTGTAGGTCAGCAGGTTCAGCCGAAGGAACTTGAAAAGCCGCGAATAATGCCACTCGAACGTCGACCTCAAACGCAGAACTTCAGTCAGCAAGGTCACGATGGCAGCTGTCCAAATCTGGCTCATGACAGCATTCTCGTTGGTGCCGATGAAGCTCTTTACGAGCAGGTTCTGCTTGAGCTTCTTGAAGAAGAGCTCAATCTCCCAACGAGACCTGTAGAGCTCGGCCACTTCCTCCGCCTCAAGCGTCAGGTCGTTCGTCAAAAAATCAAACCACCGGTCGTTCTCTTCGTCGTACCACTGGACGAGGTGGAAGACCTCGCCCCCGCACACCTCCTTGGCGCGTTCAGAGACGAACTCCATACGGTAGACGCCCCACCTGTCTTTCTGCTCCTTCACCGGCACTAGCTTTGAGGTCTTGGCGTTGTCCTTGATGCGTGTGACGAAGGTGGTGCCCCGAAGATTGAGCTCGTGGAAGAGGGAGTAGTCGTTGTAGCCGCGATCCATGACGACCACGGAAAACGGAGGCAGGCTGTCGATGATTTCACGCGTGGCCTTGGAGTCATGAACCTTGGCGTTGGTCATGTTCATGACGACGGGCAGGGCCAGTTGCAGGTCAAGGGCCGTATGTAGCTTGATGCCCCCCTTTGTGCTCGTGTACTTCGCCCAGGGGAAAAGCTTCATGCAGAGCGTGATGGTCGTCGAGTCAATCGCATAGACTGGCTTGTCGTACTTCGACGAGAAGCGCAGGTTGAAAAGGTCTGCGTAGTGCTCAAGGAGCTTGAAGTAGAACTGCTCGAAGATGCGATAGTCGCGGCGCGCATTCGCATAGGCTAGCGAGGTTCGTTTGAGGGCCTGGGCGCCTCCGGCGTGATTGAGCGACCTAAGGGCGGAGTAGAGCCCGTCCTCAATCTCGCGCAGCGAGTCGCACCCTCCGATATGGCAGAATACGAGGGCGACGAGTTGATCCCATACGGTGAACTTGGACGCGTTGCCTGGTTTGTAGAACTGAGCCGCGATGCCTTCGAGAATCGAGCGGGGCATCATGCCTACGAGCTGGGCGAACAAGGTCGTCGTAGCTTTCTTCATGGCGGGGGAGTGTGCTGATTTTCTGTGGTAAGCGAATCGTACATTCCCCCGTCACTATTTGAGGCGGTGCCCCAGCTGAAAACTCACCGCATGAACAGAAAAGGCGCCGAATCGGCGCCTCATCGCTGAACCACTGTTTCAGCCCCTCCAAACAAGCTCCTGTACCACATTTCAATTTGGACAGGAGTGTTGTGATATGTTTCCTTCATTCTCAAACGGAGCCGTCCACGGATGACCATGGAAGTTTTTGACCGGGCCGAATTCGCCCGGTGCCGCCGCGCCATGCGCGGCGTCCGCCCCCTCGTGCAGTGCCTCACCAACGACGTCGTGCAGGAAATCACGGCGAACGTTCTTTTGGCGGCGGGCGCCTCGCCCGCCATGGTGGTGAGCCCGGAAGATTCCGGCGACTTCGCCCGCTTCGCGCACGCCGTGCTCGTCAACATCGGCACCCCCACGCCCGAGCGCATCGAAGGGATGCGCCGCGCCGTGGAGGGCGCCGAGGCCGTCGGTCACCCCTGGGTGTTGGACCCCGTCGCGGCCGGGATTCTCCCCTGGCGAGACGGCGTGATCCGCTCGTTCGTGGAGCGCCGCCCCACCGTGATCCGCGGGAACGCAAGCGAAATCCTCGCCTTGGCCGGGGCCGGCCAGGGGGGTTGCGGCGTCGACAGCACGGATGCGTCCGATGCGGCGGTTGAGACCGCGAAGCGCTTCGCGACGGAGACCGGCAGCATCGTCGTGGTGACGGGGGAACGCGACTTCGTGACGGACGGGACGCGCACCTTGGTGGTCGAAGGCGGCCACCCGACGGCAACGCTCGTCGTCGGCACGGGATGCTCGCTCTCGGGGCTCGTCGCGGCCTACGTGGGTGCGATGCCTGAAGAGCCCCTCAACGCCGCGGCCGCCGCGTGCTTCGCCGCCAAGCGGGCGGCGGAAGCCGCCGCCCGCGTTTCCGTACGCCCGGGCACCTTCCACACGGCCTACATCGACGCGCTCTTTGATGAGGACTGAGATGAAGACCTTTGATCTCTCGCTCTACCTCGTGCTCGACCCGGATCTTTGCGGGGGCGCCGAAGGCATGCTCCGCACGACGGAGGAAGCCCTCGAAGGCGGCGTCACCATCGTGCAGTTGCGCGCGCCCACTTGGAAGAAGCGTGCGTTGGCGGCCTGCGCGAGAGATCTCTTGGAGATTCTTCGTCCCCGGGGCATCCCGCTCATCATCAACGACCATGCCGACGTGGCCGCGGCCGTCGGTGCCGACGGCCTTCACGTCGGTCAGGACGACCTCTCTCCCCGCGGACGCACGCCGGATCATCGGCCCCGACATGATCCTGGGGCTCTCCGCCGGTTGCATGGCAGAAGTCCGCGGCGCGGATCCCGCGCTCGTCGACTATCTCGGCATCGGCCCCGTTTGGGCGACCGCCACCAAAAAGGACGCGGGGGAGGCCGTCGGGTTGGACGGTCTCGCCGCGCTCCGCGCGGCCACGCCGCTCCCCGTCGTGGCGATCGGCGGGATCGGCGCGTCGAACGCCGCCGACGTCATGCGCACGGGCGTCGACGGGATCGCCGTCGTCTCCGCCATCTGCGGACAGGCTTCGCCCAGGACGGCCGCTGAAAACCTTTTGGTCCAACTCCGGATCGCCGACAGGTCATGAGACAGCCCCTTCACTTTCTTTGGACGCCGGAAGCTCGGGCGCTTCGCGCCGTGACGGCGCTTTTTGCGCTCACGGTCGCGTACCTCGCCGTGACGGTGCCGCCCTTTCGTGCCGTTCAGATCTGGAGCTTCACGATTCCGTTCGGGCTTCTGCTGCTTCTCGTTCCCTTCCTGCGCAACACCGGTCGTTGCGTGGTCGGCGTCATGGCAATGCTCGGTTTCGTACCCGTATGGGTGGATACGGGGCTTCGCGGCTACCTGAAGTACGTCCACGCTGCCGATCCGAAATCCGAAATCGTGTTGGAGGCCGTCGCCAACACGACCCCGTCGGAATCGTTGGAATTCCTCACGCACGAAATCGGCGACGTCCTCCTTTGGGTGGGCACCACCGCCGCCGTCATATTGCTTGGGCTTTGGATCCTCGTGCGGCTTCTGCGCGTCCGGCCGATCGACAACCGGCCCGTCCGGCAGCTCAGGACGACCCGCACCGTCATCCTGATCCTCATCGTCATCTCCGCCTTCGGTTGGTACCAGCGCCCCTGGCGCGGGAACCTTCCGCCCGTCTATTGGTCGAACGTGTTGGACGACGTCGCCGAGCTTCAGGCCACCTGGGCCGAAGCCGCCAAGGTTCGCCCACTTCAGATCGACTTCGCGAAGTCCGTCCTCACCTCCGCAGACGAGCGCCCCAAGACGGTGGTGCTCGTCATCGGCGAGAGCACGAACCGCGACCACTGGTCGCTCTACGGCTACCCCCGCAAGACGACGCCGCAGTTGGACGTCATCGCCCAGGATTCCGAGAACCGCCTCGGCGTCGTTCGCGACGCCTGGTCGGTGGATTCGAGCACCGTGCCCGCCTTCCGTTCGATGCTCACCTTCCCGCTGTCCGGGAGCGAAACGCTCCCGGACAAGCGCCTCAACGTCATCGCCGCCTTCAAGGCGGCGGGTTGGCGCGTCACGTGGATCAGCAATCAGGAGGACTCCGCGGTCCGGAACGGCTTTGCGGGCTACGCCGACCGTGCCGAGATGCTGAACCGCGTGAGCGGGAGATCCAGCGTCTCGATGGACAGGAAGGTCCTGCCGCCCCTGGCGGCCGCACTGGAAGAAAACGCCCCGCGCCACCTCATCGTTGTGCACCTGATCGGTGCGCATCCCCACTACCGTCTTCGCCGCCCCGAAGCCTTTGAGCGCGACTGGGGTGAGGACGCCGTGGAGAAGCGCCTGGAAGACCTCGACCGCTCGATCCGCGTGATTGAAGCCAACGACGACTACGACGAGGTGATGCTCTACCAGGACGACGTCATCAGCCGGACCTGGCGGATGACGAAGGAGAAGGCCGCGCACACGGCCGTCGAATGGATCTACCTCTCGGACCACAGCCAGGAACTCGGAGAAGGCGCCAACCGTACGGGTCATTCCGCCACGACGGCCGGAGGCTACCGGATTCCGCTACTGCTGTGGTCTTCCGCGGAAGACCGGCGCGTCGCCGCCAGCCGCCCCTTCCGGGGCGACTGGCTCTCGCCCGTGCTCTTGGACGTCGCCGGGATCCGCCTTCGCGGGACGGATCCGACGCAGGACATCCTCCGATCCGACTATGCTTGGATTCGTCCCAACCTTCCCTTTGAGGACCCGGACCTGGACCGGGTGTCCGCGAAATGAAGACCGAGGTCAGACTGCCGATGGCCGACGCCCGTGACGTGGTGTTCGCCGAAGTGCTGGAGTCGGATCCGAAGTGGCGCCCGGAAGATGCTCGACGTGCCACCACGGAAGCGAAACAGTTGGCGGGAGATCATGCGGACGATCCCGCCAAGCTTCTCCCGCTGAGGGCCCGACTCGTCATGGCCCGGATGGACGCCGCTCAGCCGCCGAAGTTTCCCGGCACCTTCTGGCCCACCATGGCGTTGG
>VOFH01003026.1_pt1 | contig 16858 bp, 29 predicted proteins | sample 5384091 | NCBI WGS metagenome assembly VOFH01 (sample SAMN12384727, study PRJNA508395) | human gut metagenome | isolation source: healthy gut G | host: Homo sapiens
TATCATTCATGCATTCCGGGCAAGCAATGGAAGTTATACAATGAAAAAGCACTAAAAGGAATCAGAAAAGATGAGATTAGACAAATTTTTTAAAAGTATCCAGGCTGATTAAAAGAAGAACCGTTGCAAATGAAGCCTGTGATGCAGGAAGAGTCCTTGTGAACGGAAAGACTGCAAAAGCATCTGTAAAGGTAAAGCCGGGGGATGTCATTGAGATCCAGTTTGGAACGAGAACGGTGAAAGTGGAAGTTCTTGATCTTCAGGAGACAACGAAGAAAGAAGAGGCAAAAGAGCTGTTCCGTTATATTTAACCGGTTTCATTGATCAGGAAGACCGGAAAGTGTACTGTGATCTGAAGCTGTCTTCTAAATTTACAGTCATAAAAGCGTACAACCCGTCATATATATCAGATGTGCAGAGTGTTGGACTAAAAAGGGAGGTACGCAGATGGAAGAGCAGAGGATCGCCAAAGCACATAAGCTTGTGGTGAATAATCGGAAGACGAGTATGGTGACCGGGGTTCTGGATGTTCTTTCCTTTGACCTCAATGAGATTCTTCTGGAAACAGAGCAGGGAATGTTGATGGTCAAGGGAACGGATCTGCATGTAAATCGGCTCAGTGTGGAAAAGGGAGAGGTTGATCTGTCGGGAAATATCGACAGCATTGCTTATTCCAGTTCCACTCCGGCAGAGAAAGCAGGAGAAAATTTCCTGTCCCGGCTGTTCCGGTAGGAGGAAAGATGCCGGGACTTGGAGCAGAGGCAATGATCTTTCTATATGCAGGACTTTCCGGTCTGACCGTTCTGGCCGGTTATGATGTATTGCGGTGGTTCAGGCGGATCATCCGGCATCACGATTTCCTGGTCGGAGTGGAAGATATTCTTTATTCTGTCGCAGTCAGTATCTACCTTTTCCGTCAGCTTTATGTGACGACTTATGGCAGTATCCGATGGTATTTTATAGCCGGAATCCTGCTGGGAATGTTGTTTTGGAAAAGTGTGAAAATATTGTTGAAAAAAATGTTATCAAATCTGAGAAAAAGCCTTGAAAAGTTTAAAAAATAGATAAAATAATTATGTTGTCCGAAAATCTGAAGGGGAAAGCAGTTTTCGGATCTGAGGGAGCATAGCAGTTTGGAGTATCATTTATAAGCAGGGTGAATCTTGGATGGCAAAGAATAAGAACGTAAGGAACAGACGGCAGAAAAGCCGTAAGAACAGCGGTCTTCGCTGGCATAAGAGGGGCATTGTCCTGACGACGCTGGTAATCGTACTTTTAGGCGGAATGGTTACAGCAGGTTCTGTCAGTCTCTGGAGCAGGAATAATGCCTATAAAGCACAGGAAGCAGAGCTTCAGGCACAGATTGAGGCTGAGGAGGCCCGTTCAGAAGAGATTAAAGAATATGAGGCATATGTTCAGACAGATGAGTATATCAGGGAGACAGCAGAGGATAAGCTGCACCTGGCAGATCCGAATGAGATTATTTTCAGGCCAATCAAGTAGACAGGCATAAAAAAGAGTCAGTTACATAGAGAGATACAAAAGATAGCTCCGGGAGAGAAGTTCTCCCGGAGCTTTTTATCATCTGACAGGAAGGAGCGGAATACAGGATATGAACGACGGGCAGACATTGCATAATAGCCCCTATGTGGAACAGATCGAACGTTTTGCGGGTTCTGTAAAGCAGCTTTCACAGATATTTCTTGGGCTGGAAGAAAAAAGCAAGCCTTTTCGGATGAGGAGATCGAGATGATGTTTCGTCGTCTGAAAGAAAAAGTCTGCTCAAAATGTGAGAAATGTGAATGGTGCTGGGGAGAAAATTTTATCCATACCTATCAGATGGGATATGAAGTCCTGTCTGCGGTGGATCATTACGGGAATGATCTGAATACAGAAACCAAGCGGAAACTGATGCAGCGTTGCATCATGGCACCGCGGTTTCTCAGGGAAATGCTGGAAGGATTTCATGATGCAAGACAGAACATGATCTGGATCAACCGGATCGCAAGAAGCAGAGAGGGATGTGCGATCCAACTGGATACTTTTGCGGATATGCTTCAGAGCAGTGCAAGGGAACTGGAGGAAAGTATTTTTACGGATGAACGGATGGAGCGGCGGATCTCCGGGCAGCTGAAAAAGCGTGGCGTCAAGGTTCTGTATACGCAGTTTTTTATGAACCGGGAAGGAAAATACGAAGTTCATGTGACTGCGAGAGCGATGCAGAAAAAAGAGAATGACTGTCCGGGAACTGGTGCGGTGCGTATCAGCCGCAACAGGACGACGGTTTGTCGCAGAAAATGACAGTGCCCAGATGATCGGGCAGAATTATATGACTGTTATCTGCAGGGAAGGACCGGTATATTATACAATTCCGGGAGTTGCCCGGATCGGCAAGGGGTGCAACAGCATTTCAGGCGATAATTTTGCCATGATGGAGCTGCCGGGTGGAAAAAAGGGCGTGGTGCTTTCTGATGGGATGGGTTCAGGTGAAACCGCGTGCAGGGAGAGTACCCTGGTGGTGGAGCTTTTTAGAAGAACTTCTGGAGGCGGATTTCCGGAAAAGACTGCAATCCAGATGATTAATACAACTCTGGTGATGGGGCGTGAGGAAATCCATTACTCGACGGTAGACATGACGATCTTTGACCTGTACAACGGGGAATGTGAGATCATCAAAGCGGGAGCATCTTCAACATTTATCCGAAGCAAAGCCGGAGTGGAACATTTAAATTCCACCAGTCTTCCGATCGGAGTGATCAATTCTATAGAAATCGATTCGGTGCGTCGGCAACTGGAAGATGGAGATTTTATCATTATGGTAACGGATGGTGTGATGGATGCACTGCCGGTGGGAGAACAGGATCTGCTCCTGGAGACGATCATCAAAGGCACTGCCATCAGCAATCCGAAGGAGTTGGCACATCATATTCTTCAGCAGGTTCTGAGCTGGACGGGGAAGAGAACCGGAGGATGATATGACAGTCCTTGCAGTCGGGATATGGAAAGCGTGACAGGAAAGTCTGAAAAGTTAAACAGCAGGGATTTACAATTAAAAAGTATTTCGGTATAGTTTACATATGATGGATAAAAAAAAAAAAAGTAGAGCAGTATATTGAACAGTATCAGATGATCGGGCGGGGTGACCGCATCGTGACAGGTGTATCGGGTGGAGCAGATTCGGTATGCCTGCTTTTTGTGCTTTGCGAACTGCGGAAAAAGCTTGGGTTTGAGGTGATCGTCTGCCATGTGAACCATCAGTTGAGAGCAGAGGCGGCAGAGCAGGATGAGGCTTATGTGAAAGAGCTGTGCAGAAAACTTGATGTTCCCTTTGCAGGATTTTTTTCATGAAAATGTGGAATTAATTGCAAAAATGGGAAAAATCTCTTGAAGAAGCAGGCCGTATCGTACGGAGCAATGCTTTTGAGACTGTATGCAGGGAGTCCGGTGCGAATAAGATCGCAACGGCACATCATAAAAATGATAATGCAGAGACAGTACTTCTGAATCTGGCGAGGGGAAGCGGGCTTCAGGGAATGTGCGGGATTCGTCCGGTTTACGGAAACCGGATCCGTCCGCTGCTCTGTCTGACGAGGAAAGAGATTGAAGAGTGGCTGGAAGAGGAGCAGATTTCCTATTGTACTGATGAGACGAACGAAGAAGATGAGTATACCCGCAACCGGATCCGGCACAAGATTCTTCCGGTTATGGAACAGGAGATCAACCGTCAGACAGTAGAGCATATCAACCGTCTGAGTTTACAGGCAGAAGAAATATGGGAGTATCTGAAACCTGCAGACGGATGCGGCATGGAGACAGATGGTCCATCCGGTGGATGTTTCGGAGGAAAATCCGGAAGAAAAGCAGCAGGGGAAAAAGGAAGAAAAGCCGGCAGGACTCAGGATTGAAGAGGAAGAATATGCAGAACTTCCGGGCATTTTACAGTCTCTTCTGATCCGTCGGTGTATCTGTGAAATGGCAGAAGCACAGAAAGATATTGAAGCAGTGCATATGGAAGCAGTAAGAGGGTTATTTGGCAGGCAGGTCGGAAAAAGCAGGGATCTTCCGTATCAGCTCCGGGCGGTCAGAACCTATGCCGGAGTTGAGATCCGGCGAAGATCTGAAGACAGGGATCAGAAAAAGAATCAGAAAAAAAGGCTCAGGAAGAAGAAGGCACCGGGCAGCAGAGCGTGGAACTGAAGATTCCGGGGAAACTTATTTCCCGGGAACGGGGCAGAAAGTCTGCTGTGAGATCTGTGGAAGAGAAGAAGCAGTTTCAGGGAAAGAGTTGTCACAAAAAGCTACACGAAATGCTTTGATTATGATATAATCAAAAGCGGACTCTGTATAAGATACAGAAGACCCGGTGATGAGCTGGTGATTGACAGCCGGGGAAAGCGGCAGAAGCTGAAGTCTTATTTTATTAATGAGAAAGTCCCAAAGGAAAAAGGGACCGGATACTTCTGATCGCGGAAGAAGAACAGATCGTATGGATCCCGGGTATGCGGATGAGTGCGGCATATCAGATTGGGGATCAGACAACAAAGATTCTTAAGATAAAGATTGTGGAGGAATAGGATCATGGCAGAGAGTATAAAAGTATTAGTTCCGGAAGAAGAAGTTGACGCAAGAATTAGAGCATTAGGAGAGCAGATCAGCAAAGATTATGAGGGAAAGCAGATTCATCTGATCTGTGTGCTGAAGGGCGGAGTCTTTTTCATGTGTGAACTGGCAAAGAGAATTACGGTACCGGTTTCCATGGACTTTATGTGCGTGGGAAGCTACGGAGACGGAACAAAGTCCAGCGGTGTAGTGCGTATTGCAAAGGATCTGGATGAGTCCATCGAGGGAAAAGACGTGCTGATCGTGGAAGATATCATTGATTCAGGAAATACGCTGTATTATCTGATGGATGTACTTCAGAGAAGAAAGCCTGCAAGCCTTCATCTTTGCACGCTTCTGGACAAACCGGATCGTCGTGTGAAGGATGTAAAGGTGGATTATACGGGATTTGAGATCCCGGATGAATTTGTAGTCGGATATGGACTGGACTACGCACAGAAATATAGAAACCTTCCGTATATCGGAGTTGTGGAAGGTGTAGAATAAGGAGGAGTTATAAGCCTTGGAGAACAAGAAGAAATACAGAGGCGTGAACTGGGGCTCGATCCTGCTGTTCATCCTTATCATAGGAGGCATCCTGTGGATGGCGAACAAGGTGCAGATGCACCAGCAGGAAATTTCCTACTCTACTTTTGTAAAAGAAGTAGAAGCGGGGAATGTCACGGCGGCAGATATCAGACAGAACAGTGCTGTGCCGACCGGACGGGTGACGTTGTCATTGAAAGATGATTCATCTGTAAGAAGCCTGAATGTTTCGGACGTAGGGAAGGTGGAAGAATTTCTGCAGGAAAATGATGTGAAATACAGTCTTGAGGATGTTCCGAAAGAGTCCATCATCATGTCAGCAGTCCTTCCGTCACTGATTACTTTATGCGGTATCTTTTTACTGTTTATGCTGATGAACCGTCAGAATGGCGGAACAAATTCAAAAGCGATGAATTTCGGAAAGAGCCGTGCAAGAATGAGTACACAGAATGAGATCAAGGTGACATTTGCAGATGTTGCAGGTCTGAAAGAAGAGAAAGAAGAGCTGGAGGAGATCGTTGATTTCCTGAAGGCACCGGGAAAATATACCCAGCTTGGAGCAAGGATCCCGAAGGGAGTTCTGCTGGAGGGACCTCCGGGAACGGGTAAGACGCTGCTTGCCAAAGCAGTAGCAGGAGAAGCAGGAGTTCCATTCTTCAGCCTTTCTGGTTCTGACTTTGTAGAGATGTTTGTCGGAGTCGGAGCATCCCGTGTCAGGGGATCTGTTCCAGGATGCGAAGAAAAATGCACCTTGTATCGTGTTTATTGATGAGATCGATGCAGTCGCAAGACGCCGCGGAAGCGGTCTTGGCGGTGGCCATGATGAGTGAGCAGACTCTGAACCAGCTCCTTGTAGAGATGGATGGATTTGGTGTAAATGAAGGCATCATCGTGATGGCGGCAACGAACCGGAAAGACATCCTTGATCCGGCGATCTTACGTCCGGGAAGGTTTGACCGTGATGTGATTGTCGGCAGACCGGATGTAGGCGGAAGAGAAGAGATCCTGAAAGTCCATGCGAGAAATAAGCCGCTGGAGATGATGTGGATCTAAAGCAGATTGCCCAGACAACGGCAGGATTTTCAGGAGCAGATCTTGAGAATCTTTCAATGAGGCTGCAATTCTGGCAGCGAAGGAGAACCGGGTGTACATTCAGCAGTCTGATATCCGTCATGCATTTGTGAAGGTCGGAATCGGTCCGGAGAAGAAGAGCCGTATCGTTTCTGAGAAGGAACGCAGGATTACAGCTTATCATGAAGCCGGACACGCGATCTTGTTCCATCTGCTTCCGGATGTAGGACCGGTTTACAGCGTATCTATCATTCCGACAGGCGGAGCCGGCGGATATACGATGCCGCTTCCGGAGAAGGATGATATGTTCAATACAAAGGGCATATGCTTCAGGAAATTACAGTTTCCCTTGGCGGACGTGGTGCAGAAGAAGAGATTTTTGATGATATCACAACGGGAGCTTCCCAGGATATCAAGCAGGCAACAGCAATTGCAAAATCAATGATCACCAAGTTTGGTATGTCTGAAAGACTGGGGCTGATCAATTATGATAATGACAGTGATGAAGTATTTATCGGAAGAGATTTTGGTCATACCTCCAGAGGTTATGGTGAACAGGTTGCCACAACGATCGACAGTGAAGTGAAGCGGATCATTGATGAGTGTTATGCACAGGCAAGAAGTATTATTCAGGAATACCATCCTGTATTGGAAAAGTGTGCAGAACTGCTGCTTGAGAAAGAGAAGATAACCAGAAGCGAATTTGAAGCACTGTTTGAGGAAAGTGAGACGGATGCCTGAAAAGGTTTACTGTATACCCTCTGTCGTCAGAAGGAACTGACGGCCGGGGGTTTTCTGACATAGCAGAGTATGCAGGAGAAACTGCCAGTGTCAGGTTCTCTCATAGGTTATGAATCCAGAATACGAAGGAGCGGAGGAGGGTGAGAATGAACAGAGAAGCATTATTTTGTGATGGAACAGGCGATTATGTCATTCCGGCAGAACCGGAGATAAATGAAAAGGTGGTTCTGCGTTTTCGTACAGCCCACAATGATGTGGATGAGGTGAAGCTCCATGCAGGAGAACAGATCTATACTTTATGGAAAATGCAGACGACTGGTGAATTTGATTTTATGAGATCGAATATCAGTTGGGAACTGAGCCGTTCCGCTATTATTTTGAGATCAAGAAAGGAACAGAGATCTGCTATTTCAGCCGGTATGGTGTGACCTACCGGGCAGAAGAGTACTATTCCTTTATTATCCAGCCGGGATTTTCCACACCGGACTGGGCAAAAGGGGCGGTAATGTACCAGATTTTTGTGGATCGCTTTTGCAACGGAGATCCGACAAATGACGTAGAAGATGATGAATATATTTATATCGGAGCTCCATGTAAAAAAAATTAAGGATTGGAGTCAGGCTCCGGCATCCATGGATATCAGGAACTTTTATGGCGGAGATCTGCAGGGTGTTATGGATAAACTGGACTATCTGCAGGATCTTGGAATCGAGGTGATTTACTTTAATCCTCTGTTCGTGTCTCCGTCGAACCATAAGTATGATATTCAGGATTATGACTATATTGATCCGCATTTCGGAAAGATCGTAGTGGATGACGGAGAAGTACTTCCGAAGGGTGCAAAGGACAATATCCATGCAACGAAGTATCAGCAGAGAACCGGAGACCTGCGGAATCTGGAAGCCAGCAACCAGTTATTTGCAAAGCTGGTGGATGCAATGCATCAGCGGGGAATGAAAGTGATCCTGGATGGGGTATTTAATCATTGCGGTTCTTTTAATAAATGGATGGACAGAGAGAGAATCTATGAACCGCAGCCGGATTACCCGAAGGGGGCGTATGTGAGTGCGCAAAGTCCGTACCGCAGCTTTTTCTTGTTCCATAATAACCAGGATTCAGCATGGCCGTACAATGGGACATATGACGGCTGGTGGGGACACGATACACTGCCAAAGCTGGCGTATGAGGAGTCACCGGATCTGGAAGATTACATTATGCGGATCGGAAAGAAATGGGTGTCTGCACCATACAATGTTGACGGATGGAGACTGGATGTCGCAGCGGATCTCGGATTCAGCAATGAATATAATCATTTATTCTGGAAACGTTTCCGTAAAGAGGTCAAAAGTGTGAACCCGGATGCACTGATCCTTGCAGAGCATTATGGAGATCCACAGGACTGGCTGCAGGGCGATGAATGGGACAGTGTTATGAATTATGACGCATTTATGGAACCGCTGACCTGGTTTTTGACTGGTATGGAGAAGCATAGTGATGAATATCGTCCGGATCTGTGTGGAAATGCTGATAACTTTGTCGGAGCGATGCGTCATTTTATGGCAAGTATGCTGACACCATCTCTTCAGGTGGCAATGAATGAATTATCCAACCACGATCATTCCCGGTTCCTTACAAGGACGAACCATAAAGTCGGACGGGTAAGCCAGCATGGCACAAAAGGAGCAGAAGAGGGTGTAAACCTTGCGGTCATGCGTGAAGCAGTTGTGATGCAGATGACGTGGGTAGGTGCACCGACGGTTTATTACGGAGATGAAGTGGGACTGTGTGGTTTTACTGACCCGGATAACAGAAGGACTTATCCGTGGGGGCACGAAGATCAGGAGCTGCTTGCATTTCATAAAGAGATGATCCGTATCCATAAGACGGAAAAACCGCTCAGAAAAGGTTCAATCAAGCTGCTTGCCGCAGGGAAGAATCTGCTGGCATATGGACGGTTTGAAAAGGATGAGCAGTTGGTTATTATTGTGAATAACAGCAGTATCCTGAAAGAAGTAACAGTACCTGTCTGGCTGACAGGAATGGAGATGAGTGGGCGAATGAAGCGTCTGATCTATACCTACGAGCAAGGATATACAACAGCTTATGATGAGTACATTGTAGAGGATGGAGAGATCATGCTGAATATGGGAGCATACTCAGCGATCGTATTGAAACCGATCGATACACTGACGTTGAGATGAACGAAACTGTGGACGGAGTGAAATGAGCATATAAAAAAAGAACCAGCTATTTGCTTATGCAAATGACTGGTTCTTTTTTGCTGTCAGGAATTTTAAGTCTTGTTCGTTTCCTTATTCATTTACCGCATTGGCAGTCTGTCTTACATCCGGGACAGCCATAAGGATCGGATAAAGGACTGCTGAAATGATGAGTCCGCCGAGTCCCTGGATCAGGTTGGCAGGTACGCTTGCGAATGCACCTGAACCATACAGGAAAAAGTATTCGCAGAAGCAGTAGCCACCGGCTACGAGGATGATATCAGCTATACCGCCGAGAATGACAGCGGCATAACGTGACGTGGAAGTATGACCGATCTTCTGATATAAGAGTCCGGCACAGACAGCTACCAGTCCTTTGATCGCAAAAGTGATCGGAACATACACGAAATATCCGCCAAGGAGATCTGCCATTGCAGAACCAATTCCGCCTGCAAGAAGTCCCCACCATGGTCCGAGAACGACACCTGAGAGGATTACCATTGCATCACCCGGATGAATATATCCGCCGGTTCCCGGTGTAGGAAGCTTGATCGACATAGTTGCAACACAGGAAAGTGCTGCGAACAATGCGGTAAGAACGATCTTTTTCAGTTTTGAATTTGTTGTTGTATTCATAGTTAAACCTCTTTCCTTTCAAACTCTCTACTATACAACAAATGTGAACCGTTAAAAATGGTCAATTCTGAAAAAGATATAAGGTCAGATAAAGCCGACGCAAATGCGTCGGCTTCACCTGTTTTAATGATTGAAGAAAAATGATTACTTTAAAATTGCATCTTTGATTTTCTGTGCATAATCTTTTTTCCGTCTGATCTGCGTTCGTATTGGCAAGGATTCCTTCAACGATCATGCTGACGGATCTTGAATCTACAAATGTTCCCATCACACTGCGTTCTTTTCCATTTACTGTATATTTTACCAGGATTCTGGCATATACAGAGCGTTTATAAGCACCGGATGAAAGATTTGTGAATACGATATTGGATCTGTAGTATTCAGCTCCTTTTTTATCAGGATTCGTTATAAAGTTTGTTTTGTCTGGAGAGAAGGTATTCTTTAAGTCATCCTCAGCTACTCCATAATACCAGGTACAGCCTTTAAAGCTAATCTCATCTTTTTCGGATGAAGCTTCCGGTAACTTAAAGTCATATCCAAATCTCATGTTCGTAGATTTTTCAGGAGAAGACTGATCCATTCGTAATGAGCCTCCCTGGAACATATTGCTGAACTGGTAAGTAATTGTGACAGTTCCATCATCATTGAGAACACTGTCTGTGACCGGAATAGCTTCAACGGTTCTTTGATCGTTGAGTTTCAATGTCAATGTATCCGGTACACTGGTTTTGTCAAAGGAATATCCTGTGACAGGGGTGAGAGTAATCTTCGCCGTATAGTCATGAGTCGCATTCTTATCCTTTGATATAGCCGTTACTGTTGTTCCGGTTGCATCTTTCCAGACTGTAGAGACGGTGTATTTATCAGTTTCCTTTGCAGCCTGTGCAGATGACAGATCTGCTTCTTTAGAAGGAGTTGCGATATTTACTATATTTTCCTCTGCCGGAACGATTGCAGTAGCTGGTCCCATGATACGAATCTCGGCTGCTGATGCAAAAATATTGCTGGTGTCTGATACAGATTCTACCGCATAGAGGCGTACATTGGTAGCCTGGATGGCATGGAACTCTGCCATCTTCCAACTGTCACTGCTGTTCCATGTACCCGTGGCAACTTCCTGATAAGTCTTGCCGTGATCATTACTGATCTCGATGCGGTAGGAAGTGATAGTTCCATTCCCACCACCGGATCTTGGAAGCATACGCAGTCCGGTTACCGTCTTACTCTCTCCAAGAGCGATATCGATCCAGAGATTTTCACGAGCATCACTGCTCCATTTGCTGTGCCAGATCGTACCTGTAGTCTGATCCAGTACAGCGGATGCCGGTCCTTCACTTCCGGTCGTTGCCTGTTCACTTCCTGCTGTAGCAGTCATGCCTTCAAGCGGAAGATCTCTGGAATCATCCTCGGCAGGATCTTTCGGCATATTGGTGAGTGAGTAGTTAGCAAGGACATCGGTTCCGAGTCCCTGAAGATCAAGACCATTCGAGTACCGGAATATTTATTTGTACCTCTTGCCCATGCCCATTCCATCTCAAACCAGTCCTGAGCAGAGTAATTGGTATAAGATTCTCCGGCAAAGTTCTTTTTACGTTCAGTGATCCATTTCTCCCAACGCATTTTATAGTAATCGTTGGTCAGACCGGCCCACTGACGGTTGGAATAATCGATCAGTCCACCGCTGATTGCCTGGTCGTAACTTCCCCATGTGGTGATCAGACTGCGGGCATTCAGTTCGTAAAGTTCTTTTGTAAAATCATCGAAATTTTCTGCCAGTTTCTTTGCACCGTTGATCCATGTACCGACAAGAAATTCTTTCTGTGTTCCGGTTACTTTTTCTACCATATCAATAATAGAAAGGAATTTATCGGAAAGGGTACTAAATTCTTCCGCATCACCAGAGCGGAAAGCTGCCGCCATCTTTTTCTGATATTCCTGAGCCGTATTGGACAATACCTGTTCCAGTACATTGGCAAGGTCATATTGATAGCCGGCACTGTTCTTCAGCTTATCATAGTCTGCAAGGAGCAGCTCGGCTGCTTTTTCCAGTTTTTCTTATCATAATCAACAACAGCATTTCCCCATGTAGAAGCTGCACCGATATCCAGTCCCGGTCTGGCATTTACAACAGACTCAGGAGCACCCTGTCCTTTCATATTGTATGCAGGATTGTATACGGTGTCGTGCAGTATTTCCATTGCCTGATAAGCGGAGTCACTGTCTGCACCGTAACGTCTTGTTACATAATTTTTAAACCATTCATCAAGATTGATCTTCTGTAAGTTATTTCCGTCATCAGCCCAGATCGTTTCAAAGAAAAGATCGTAGAGAACCGGATTGTTTACAGATGCCTCCGGTGTGATACCGATTCCTGCCATATGTTCAGCCTGCTTAGAGGCATTTACGATTCCTTCAACATAATTATCAATATGTCCATGGAGTCCGAGACGTCCACCGAAGTTGTTCAGCATACAGTAAAACCCACGGAGTATTCAGAAATTCTCCGCCGCCTTCTGCACCACCGTAGTAACCAGGGTTGGTCTCATTCCAGTGAGGTGTCTTTTCCGCATAGAGATCCAGAACAAGAGCATGATTGCGGTTGTCACCTAATCCCTGAAGCAGAGCCGTTGTCGGATTTCCTGCCAGGACTGGATCACCCAGGTTTGCGTGAGGATCAGCAGTCATCATGCTTGCAAGGACTTTCTGCGAAATAACAGCGGAATCCATACCACCGGTATTTCCACCTTCATGGAACGGGTCTGTTGCATAATAATGAGCGGAATCTCCATAAACTTCTTTCTGTACTTTATAGAAGAGTGCTGCATATTTTGTGAAAGACTCACTGTCTGTCCTCAGCATACTTGGCCGCTGGAAAGAACACCAGGTTCCCTGCTTGATCACTTCTGCCGAAGGATCTTTGGAAGTAATATCTACCGGCACCATTCCGCTATATCCCTGAAGGACAGGCTGCATGCCGAGCTTTCTCATGATAAGCTGATTTTTTCTTGCGAGCTCCGTTCTCTCAGTGAACCAGGTATCATGAACCGGGCCGCCATAACCGGAAAGATTTGCCATATAGGCCCATGCATAGTAGGCAGGTCCGGCAATGAAATCTTTGGCTTCCTGATGAGTATAACCAAGTTCTGTAAGGAAACGTCTCCAGACTTCTTCCTGAGCTGTGGCATCAAGAACTACATTTACACCATTCAGTGCAAGCCAGTCTAACTCATTTCTCCATTCCTCTTCGCCCCAGAAAGCCATAGAGTAGGAGAGGGTACAGTAGTTATAAGAATAACGAACCGGGAATTTGGTTTCTTTATGTACCGTTCCTTCAACCGGAATAATGCTTTTCGGCATGGTGACCTGATCGCCGACCTGGGAAATATTGACGTTACAGTAATATTTCAGGTAATAATTCAGACCGGTTGCAAGAGATACACCGTTATTTCCCTTGATATGGATCTTTCCGTTGCTCTGGGAAAGGTCATAATAGTCATATCCATTTGCAGCAGCTGCAAGTTCAAATGTAAACCAGTCTTTATAAGCTGCACCGATTCTTCTTTCAATAATTCCCTTTACTTCATTGATCGTATCCTCATTACTATATTTCGTGTATGCAGATAAAAGTGCCACACCCCTTGTATTTACATGGATTGTGGCACTTTTTAACTAATCAACTGTCAAAGATGTGAGTATAAAGCATATCTTGTATAAAAACAAGTTGAAAGATCTTTTATGCATTTTATTCTCTTATATCACTAAAATTCTGTGATTACTTAAATTCTACAACAACCTTTCTTTCACCGGCCACATTTTCAAACATGCCTTTGATCACTTTCTTTGCATTCTCATCTGCATTATCAAGGAAACCATAGTTATCGGATTCGGCCTTTTCTTTGCCTTTTCTTCCGCTTCTGCGACAACTTCTATCACAGCTTCTTTATCAATACTCATGATTGCAAAATTCGTGTCATAGATTTTCAGATCACTGGATTTGATCTTGATTGAATCTTCGTTGATCGTACAATGTGGGATAGTGATTCTGATCTCATCATCTGTTTCTTTAATCTTCGCCTTTTTTCACATCCAGGCCAGCAGTAACCATTGTCTTATACTGCACCAGGAATTTGTTCTTGTTGATCAGCGGGATATTACCCTTTGTGCTTTTTGAATACATCTGAGATGATCATCTTCTGGGTAGTCAGTTCCGCCGCATCTTCAAGCGTGGTTTCCAGTGGAATACTTTCTTCTTTTGGGCTGGTAATATACTTGTATGCGGATATCGAGCCGACACTGATTACGACGGCAAGAATTACCGCAATGATTACTTTCCATTTGGTCTTCATAGGATTCGCCTCTCTTCTTTTGTATTGCCTTATATCTTGTGTTACTTTATATCATATCACATTATCTTTTCTTCCGGATATCTATTCCATATAATCCAGTTCGAATATTGCAATCTTCTCTCTTGGATCTTCTCCCGGGAACAGATCCATACATACGATCTCATCTATGAACATCAGCTCCTCCACTGTCATCAGATACGATATATACTCATCTGACGGATAATAGAAGAATAACTGAATCCGTCTCGGCTCTGCATAATAAGATTCTAATATCCTTGCCATCACTTTTCTTAATATCTCCACCGAAAATGGATTAAAAAAAAGTACATACAGTCTGCCGTCTCCGGTACTGCAAATTCTTCCGCATTCGCAAGTTCTATCTCCACTCTTCCGGACGATACCGCATCTTTTTTATTCTCTGCTGCTTTCTCATAGATTCGCTCATCATATTCGATTCCGATAGACTTACATCTTGTCTGATATGACAGGAAGAAGTCTACTCTTCCTTTCCACAGCCATAATCAAGCAGTATATTCCCCTTACGGATATATCCTGCATTTGCCAGCCTTTCCAGCACAGAATACGGCGTCGGTTCGTAAGGGTAGCGATACTGGTCTGCATGAGTGTCATCCCGTCCCATTGTCCGAATATGCAATAACTTATCCCATCTTGTCTCGTTCTTATCTTCTTTCATCTTTTTTTTATCGCCTTCTGCTCTTTCACTTCTTTTATTTTTATCACGCTTCATTCTCCGTTTTCAACCGCTTTTCCACAAGTCTGGTAAATGATTCTGCAAATCTTCTGTCATCTTCGTCTGTCCTTTTTGACGGACCTTTCAGATGATGCTTCTTCTTCGCATTTCTCGCTTTCTTCGCGAGATGTCTTTCCATCAGCATACGATCAATATTCTCATTCGTATACCATTTGCCATTCTGATGGATTCCATATGCTCCCTTTCCAAGAATCATTGCTGCGACACCATAATCCTGTGTTACCACGATATCACCTTTATGGCAGAGACTGACCAGCTTAAAGTCCACAGCATCTGCTCCGGCTCCTACCGTCACTACCTCACTGTAATCCGAATATAACACATGATTCGTATCACACAGAAGAGTTACCGGAATCTCATATTCTTTTGCGATCTGTTCAACGATGGCTACCACCGGGCAGGCATCGGCATCCACATATATCTTCATAATACTTTTCCTCAAATACTTGTTAACAGAAAAACGCCACACATGTGACGTTTTTCCCTATTTATCTATTATCTACAGAACCTTCCATTGGCATCTTCTTGGCAATTATCTATCATTACGAACTAGAATGATCTCACCTTCGGTCTGTAGCGCATATCAGACACTGTATACACTGTCACGAATGCTTCCGGATCCTTCTTGATAATATAATTCATCAGTTTCTGATATTCACTCTTGTCCACGATCGTAATGATCTCTCTGTGTTTCTGCATATTATATGCGCCTGTCGCTTCGTAGAATGTTGCTCCGCTATGCAGTTCATGCAAGATAAACTGACGGACTTCTTCTTCGTATTTTGTAATAATGCAGACTCGTCTTTTTTACATTCTGTCCAAAGATAAAATGATCCAGCACAATACCATTAAAATAGGTTCCAAGCACACTTAAAACGACAGCTTTCTTGTCATAGATCAGAGCGGAAGAAAGTGCCACACACATTCCTAAAATTGACATAGCTTTTCCCAGTTCGATGTGAAGATACTTGTTCATGATCTATCATCATTATCCACCCATGTTTAACGGTATTGCCATGTTTGGCCTCCCGTCAACCTATGGGATTTATCTTGATGGGGATTCCCCATACCCTCTTCATAACAGACGTTTCACTTGTCTGTTGGTTCCACCTGAAGGTGTTCACAGCACTATTTCTAATATCGGAAGGGACAGCCGATATTGAAATACGTGGACTCCCAGTGGGAGGAATAGTAGCAACGGAAGGAGGAGTATGAGAACAAAGTTTACATAATTATTAAAATTACGATATCTATTCTGTTCATTAAATTGTCCTGATTTCATCGAATTATATATTTCTTCAAGAATACAATATTTTCATCTTCATACACCCAACAATAGTATTTTTGATTTTTACAGACTCACATTGATATACCTGATTTAATGAATCCACATACGAAACAAATGCTTGAGAATACATAAAGCATTCTTTATCAAAATTAATTTCTAAGTTAACTTCTCCCTTTCCTTCTGGATCCACATCATGTATATTCCATACTTTATCTATACCAGAGTATGCGTCAAAACATGAACAAATTACATGTTTGCTATCTTTTTGTGGGTAATACATCTGGTTTGTTGATGTATCTTAATTGAACCCACATTATTTAATTGTACTTTTGCATGCTCGATTGTCTTTTTTCCTAACATTCTTATTACAAGTCCCCTTACTTTCAAATAAAAATACTTTTTTTGCCCATCAACTCCGATCCAATCTGGTGCCATTTTCCATTCACCAACGATAATACAGAATACCAGGCCAATCTGTTTGCTGCCGATCTTCTGATTGATGATGAGGAGATTGAAGATATGGTTCAGAACGAAGACCTGGATTATTTCGGACTCTGCAGCTCTTTGAATGCGACTCCGGAACTCATGAGCTTTAAACTATACAGCCTGACAAAACGAGGCCAGGCTTATCATATGCCGA
>VOFH01003904.1_pt1 | contig 16851 bp, 27 predicted proteins | sample 5384091 | NCBI WGS metagenome assembly VOFH01 (sample SAMN12384727, study PRJNA508395) | human gut metagenome | isolation source: healthy gut G | host: Homo sapiens
CCCAACACAATATGCCAGCTTCCCTTCCATATCTGCCGGATGGAACATGACGGAAGAGAATTTATGAAAACCGTCCCGATGGTTGAACCTCATTGTTGCGCCAGTTGGGGCCGGAATGGTAACGAGTCCATCGGCGCTTTCCAATACACCAGCCTCCTGAACAGGGGTAGCAATAACCTGTCTGGGTAGCAGTAAGGATCAGATATGTAGGTATCGTATCCGCCGGATATGCCAACCCTTCCATCCAATGGGGAAACTGGAACAGACGGACCTGGGTATCGACCTGCGCTTACTGAACAACAGTTTATCCTTCTCTGTAGACTACTTCGACAAACGCACCAAGGATGATCCTCTGGTTGCAATCCCAAATATCTGGGTTATTGGGTATGAATGCCAACCCGGTACTATGAGCAACAAAGCGTGTTGAAATGGATGCCACTTTTTACCGCTTCAAAGCCGGTGGCGTGAATCTCAGTAAACGGAAATGCCTCCTACGTAAAGAACGAAGTAACCGACCGTGGTCCCGGCTTCTCATCTATCGCTACCCTGGGTGCCGGTGGCCAATCCGAACGTAGCCATCGGAATCGGAATGCCTTATGGATACTTCCGCGGGATATGACACGACGGCATTCTTCCAGAACTGGATGAAGTCAACGCCTCATGTAGGCCCCAGCGGCAAGCCACTTCAGCCCAATGCAAAGCCGGGTGACATCCGTTTCAAGAACTTATGCAACGATGACTTGCTGGACGACAAAGACCTTACCATGATCGTAATCCAAACCCTCGACTGGGTTTACGGTTTCTCACTGAACATAGACTGGAAGAACATTGACTTTTTCTGTTTTCTCCAGGGTGAGTAGCCGGCAATCAGATATTCAATTACGACCGCCGCGCCATCGTCCTATACGCCAACTGGCACCGCAATGGCTAGACTGCTGGCACGGTGAGGGCACTTCAAACTGGTGGCCGCGTGTTGTGGTGAAGATGATGAGTGCCAACTAAACACTTCACAAAGGCGTCAGCAACCTTCTACGTTGAAGACGGGGGATTATCTGCGCCTGAAAGTATTGCAACTGGGATATACCTTCCCAGCCTGCTGACCAAGAAAGCTCTTATCAGTAACCTGCGTATTTATATCCAGTGTGATAACCTGCTGACGTTCAGTTAAATATCGCGGCTACGATCCGGAAGTGGGTTCACGTAGCGGTCTGGATTCAGGTTCCTATCCTCAGGCGCGTATTCACTTTAGGTGCGAGTGTTAGTTTCTAATATCTTAATATATCAATGATATGAAAAAGAATCTTTTATATTATTGCTTTTGCAATGTCGCTCACCTCTTGCGGCGATTTTTCTGGAATTATATCCCAAGACGCAACTGAACGACGGAGACTTCTACAAGACAGAAGACGATGTTAAGATGGGCCTGTGATGGACTCATGAACACTCTGCAACATAGTGTAGACAATTATCTATTCCACCTTTATCTATATGTCGGACGAAGGCGATACAGGTGGCGGACCGGGTGAAGGTGGCTATGGCCTCGATCTTTTTCAGTTCGACTCCAACAACTGTCCCAACTGGTGGGGTGGTGAATGGAACCTGGGAATGTACGAAGGTATCGCCCGCGCCAACCTTCTGTTAAGCAAACTGGACGGAGCCACCATGACAGATGCCGCACGTACACGCCTCAGGGCTGAAATCACTTTCGCACGCATGGTATTCTACTATTATATGTTTATCGGTTATGAACAGTTCGTACTGATCGACCGCATCATTTTGCCGGACGAAATGTATTCCGTACCCAAAGCATCGCGCGAAGACTGCTATAAGTTCATCATGAACGATCTGGACAATACCATCATCGGTAACACCAGTAACAGTCCCGATGAAGAATGTGGACGTTATCATCAACGATGCGGCTATCGTTATGAAAGCCAAGATGATCCTCTTTGCACGTGACGAATCACGCTATGCCGAAGCTCTAAATGATATGCGCCAGATTATCAATAGCAAGCGCTACGACTTGCTGCCCGGACTTTTCCCGGATCTGGTTGCAGGAAGGCGAATTCTGCCGGAATCCATCATGGAATTTGTATATACCGAGAAAGCAAACTCCAATGACTGGGGCGGCTACATCAATGGTGTTTGTAACAACTTGCCGACGTGGTGTAGCGGTCGCGGCATTGTCGACCCGCGTAGCGCCGAAGAGGGCGGTTTAGGCGACGGCTGGGGACAAGCAACCGTAAGCGTAACGTGTACGACTGGTACGAAGAAGGTGACACCCGTCGCGAAGGTACTTTCATCGACTATGCGGTGGAAGCACAGAAAGTCAGGGACCTGGGTTATGAGGTAGATTTTCATGTAGACGACAACCAGATGTCTTTTGACGGATTCGGTAACTATAAGTATCACGCGCGTAAAGATATACTTCCGCCACTTCTTATCTGAATTATAACAATAACTTCCGTTTCCTACGTTTTGCCGACGTACTCCTATTGGGTACGGAACTCGACATCCGCTAATGGAACTGCAAGTGCCGAAGGACAAAGGCTGGTACTCACGCATCAGAAAGCGTGCCTTTGGGATGACAACCACACCCCTGACCTGACAAAGATGAATAAACAGGAAGCACTGGATGTGATCTTCAATGAAAGGGGGTTAGAATTTGCATACGAACTACATCGCTGGATAGACTTGATGCGCTTTGATAAGGGAGCCGAAATTTTGGGTGAGAAGGATGGACGGAAAAGTACAGATACATGCCTATCAGCCAGATGGATTTGGATGAAGCGGATGGTAACCTGACACAGAATCCGGGATGGAGCAAATAATCTCTATATTCACATAGCACATTCAAAACAGTTAAAAAAGATGGCGAACCTTGCTGAAGGGTTCGCCATCCCTTATCTTTTCTCACGCAAACTTAACTTGACCAATCTCATTTGCAAAATCATGCAATGATTGCTCTATTTTCTCGACAGTGGATTTAGAAGGTCTTCTGCGTCCTGTAACATAGTGGCTTAACTGACCTTGATTGACACCTGTTATTCTAGCCAAACCTGCTAAAGAGAAGGCGTAGGCATAGTAATTAAGAAAAGATGCCATGTCGTAAATGAAATCAAACTCCACATCAGGAAATTTAGATCCTTCTTCAGCATACACTTCTTGCATTTCGCCAACGGCTTTCATAAAATCAGCTTTGGTTTCTTCAACGCTTTTTCCCTTCGCCGATGCAACCAAATTCACAGTTATCATCTGCAATATAAGCGGAGAAACTGCCGTCAATTCCTCGCTCAATAACAACATTGATTTTCTTACTACTCATCTTTTGCACTTTATTAATGGTTTCGTTTTTTTCTAATTATCTTCAAGAGATGGAGAATTATTTAATCCCTGCATCCCTTAGAATGCTTCTTAAAGTACCGGGTTTAACTTCTTCTGAACCGTGGTGGCTGGTTTGAAATCTTTTCCCAGTCTTGGGGCTGAACCAAATAGGATACCCTCCTTTCCTTGTTATTTCATATTCTTTCCTTTTTCATATGATGCAAAGATACGAAAATTAATATCACACACAACCTTTATGGTATTAATTTTAATATCATTTGGATTTTACATTGTACATGAATACAGCACCCGCATGAACAGCATCATTAAAATACCTAATTAATATTGGGAAAAAAGGAGGAGCAATAGTTCCTCCTTTTTGTTTTTCCTTCCCTCCTATCCGGAAAAGAGGAATATTCTGATTTATCCGGTTTTAACAAATGGATACCAGCAGGAAACAAATAAAACAGATTACCTTATTTTTGTCGTACATAATATATATTTCTATAAATTGATAATAAAACTATGGCGACTGTAAAAGTAAAATTCAGAAAATCATCGGTGGAGGGAAAAGCCGGTACGATCTATTACCAGCTATGCCACAAGCAAAGCAACAGGCAGATAACCACCCGAATGCGCGTACTTCCCCATTGGTGGGATGCAGAAAAAGAAACATTCATAGCTGAAGCGGACAACAATGGTTGTCGGCCCGCTACCAACAGCAAATAGAGAAAGACTTGCTGTGCATCCGTCGGATTCTATGCGAATGGGACGGAGAAGGAAGAGACTACACTTTAGCGGATGTCATTGACCGCTTTCGTACTTTGAATGAAAACGGAGACACAGTGCTGTCTTGTTTGGCAACCCTGATCGATGAGCTTAAAACGATGGCCGGTGGGGAAATGCCCGCAATCTCAACGGGCATTGAACAGCTTCTCCGACTTCCTGGGAGGCTTAGACAGACCACTCAAGCAGGTAGACGAAAGACTTGTCATGGAATATGAACAATGGCTCCGGATACGAAAAGTGAGCAAAAACAGCAGTTCTTTTTATATGCGGACTTTGCGCTCTGCATATAATAAAGTGATAAGCCGGAATCAAATGGAACAAACATTTCCTTTTCGAAATGTTTATACCGGTGTAGAGCGTACCCGCAAACGTGCCGTACCCGAAGATATCATGGTTCGTTTACAAAAACTAGACCTGACACATTCTGCTCCGCTTGCCTTTTCTCGCGACATGTTTATTTTCAGTTATTGCACCCGTGGAATGGCTTTTGTAGACATTGCCTATCTGAAAAAGGAGGATGTAAGCGGAGGAATACTTAGTTATGTCCGCCATAAGACGGGACAGCGCCTCACAGTTCGCATAGAGCCTCTTATTGAAGAGATTATCGAGCGCTACGAGCCATTTGTCCACAACAGTCCCTACCTTTTTCCAATTATTACATCTAATGATCCGGAAGAGGCTTTCCGACAATATCAGACGGCGCTGGGTTATCATAACCGGAAATTGAAGAAACTGGGGAAGTTGACAGGAGAAAATCTACATCTCTCCTCCTATACCGCAAGGCATAGCTGGGCGACGGTTGCACGCAAACACAACGTCCCGTTGTCCGTCATAAGTGCAGGTATGGGACACACTTCCGAGAAGACTACACTCATATACTTGGATTCTGTAGAAAATTCACTGATAGACAAGGCCAATGAAGAAATTTTAGAGGCATTATGTCGTAACGTTTCTAAGTAAGAAACCTTAAAATTACGGCGCAAAGATATAACAAATAAAAGAATAAAACAACATAATGCTATAAATATTTGTTTATATTTTACTCTCAAAACAAGTATAAAATATTGATTTTTAACACAATAAATAACTACTTATACAAAAAAGAAATGAATAGATATTTAAAACAGATGCTAATATAGAACTCGATAGATATATTCTAAAAAAATTATCCATACATCGTACCGAATCTACAAAACCTAAAAAAATAGGATAAAAAGATATTTTTTATCCTACAGGAATTCAACGCATTAAAACGTCGTGCCGTTTCTTACTTAGAAACGGTACAATTACAGGGTTACGGATACCTTCTCCTGGGTCAGGAGAAGTTCCGAGTTCCAAAAATCGACAGACAAAACGAAGAATTGGATTAACCTTGCTTGCTGCGCATCAGAGTTGCTTTAAAGATCAGAAATACTCCGATACGCAGGAATGGAAGGAATATCTTTTAGGTGAGATACGACAAATATGGAAGAGGTATCTTCAATTATGCATTGGTATGCATTCAAAGTCTTTTTACAATAAGGTATTTGAGATAGAAGACTCGCTGAATAGAGACAAAATCGAGACCTATATTCCTTGTGAAAGAATTCTTGTGGAACGTGGCGGAGTGAAAAAGTACGTGCGAAAACCGATCATTTCCTCCTGCTGTTCTTCTATTCCACAGAGAAACAAGCACTGGCGTTACAGCAGAAACTGACAGACCGAGTCCTCCTATATACCCGTCTTGTCAATTGGCAAAACTGCCAATAGCTATTCCTGAACGGGAAATGAAAATTTTCATGCTTGTCACTTCCTCCGGCGAGAAAGGGCTGGACTATTTCGGCGACGTCCCCATGGGAGTACAGCACCGGTGAACGGGTGCTTGTTACGGACGGTCCATTCAAAGGGAGCAGAAGGCTGTATACACCGCATCAAAGGAAATCGTCGCCTGATAGTGGCAATACAAGGTGTGTGCGGTGGCAACTGCCTATATTCCCCAATGCTTTCTCAGGAAGATATAAATCAATACATTTTAAACAAGCTCTCACCTAATCAAATCCTTCAGAAATGACAACCTGCTATTTTGAAACTTTGGCGGCATTCGCCGTCAGCTGCCTGCTCAGTGCAATGATTATTCCCAAGATATCGCTGATAGCTTTCAGGCGGCGACTTTTCGATCCGTTGGACGACCGAAAGTTGCATACGACGCACATTCCCCGTCTGGGGAATCGCTTTTTTTCCGTGTATCATTATGCCCATTTCGCTCGTCATTGCCTGCCATAATCTCTGTACAGCCAGCAATTTACTCAGTTGGGAACAATCCACTTGTCTGCTCACCCTATTCAGCTGCCTCTTCATGCTCTATCTGATGGGAATGAGAGACGACCTGATAGGTATGCGCTACCGTGCCAAATTTATCATCCAGACACTTTGTGGCCTTCTATTGGTAAGCCTCCGGCTTTTGTTTCGACAATCTCTACGGACTGTTTGGCATCTACGAATTACCCTATTATGTGGGCATACCATTCACAGTCTTTATCATTGTCTATATCATGAATGCAATTAATCTTATAGACGGTATCGATGGCCTGGCTTCCGGATTGAGCATGATAGCATTCTTCGCTTTCGGTTGCATGTTCGTCTGTCTACACTGGTGGTTGTATGCCTTTATCTCCTTTGCAGCTTTGGGGGCACTGATACCATTCTTCTATTATAATATGTTCGGACAGACCCGCCGCGGACGGAAAGTGTTCATGGGAGATACCGGCTCATTGACTATCGGTCTGTTGCTGGCTGTAATGGCCATTCATCTCAGTATGTCCGATCCCGTCAAGGAAGAACTCTTTCCGGTGCTATTGTGACGGCTTTCTCTTTCCTGCTGGTGCCGATGCTGGACGTAGTTCGGGTAGTGCTTCACCGCCTGCGCAACCATCAACCTCCGTTTCTCCCCGACAAAAATCATATCCACCATAAATTCATCGCCCTGGGTATGTCTCAACATCAGGCACTCGGCTTCATCCTGAGTATCGCCTGGCTTTTTATTATTGCCAATACACTCTTAGCCTCTTACCTGTCCGTCACCGTACTGTTCCTGCTGGACGTAGCGGTATGGACAGCGATGCACTTCTACATCACAGCAAAAATTACAAAAACACCCAAGAAATTAATACTTCATACCTTATACTTCATATTTCTATTTTATATTAAAATTAAAACATGAAAAATCATCTTTTATACTTGCTATTTTCGTTGGCGTTGCTCTCATCGTGCAACACATCGAAAGAGATAATCTATTTTCAGGACGTGGAGGTAAACAGCCCCGAAGCGGTGGCTCCACCCCAGGACATCACCGTTCAACCCAAGGATCAGATATCCATCGTAGTGTCGAGCAAGGACCCGAACTGGCAGCTTTGTTCAACCTGACGCGCGTGCAGCAGAGGGTAGGTTCCACAGGACTGAACAACAGCAACAACAACGGAGAAATTTCCGGATATACGCTTGATGACAAAGGTGCCATCGACTTTCCCGTATTGGGAAACCTCACTGTGGCGGGCATGACCCGGCCAGATTGCCGCATTGGTAAAACAAAAAGACTGAAGGAGGAGAACCGTGAACGATCCGGTGGTCACCGTGGGTTTATGAACCTCAGCTTCTCCGTCCTGGGTGAAGTGAAGACTCCGGAAAATACAGTATCTCAAAAGACTATATAACCTTGCTGGAAGCTATCAGCATGGCCGGTGACCTTACCATCTACGGCAAGCGGGATGCCATCTTCGTGATCCGTGAAGAAAAAGGAGAACGGGTGACGCACTGGGTGGATCTCCGCTCCTGCGATCTGTTCAAATCTCCCGTTTATTACCTGAAGCAGAACGACGTGGTATATGTGCAGCCCAACAAGGTACGTGCCGGACAATCCACACTGAATGAAAACAGCGTGAAAAGCGTAGGATTATGGATTAGCATCGGATCATTCCTCACCTCCCTGGGTGTATTGCTGTTTAAATAATTACTTATTATTATGGTTGAAAAGAAAACGCCTGTCGGCAAACCCGCCGATGACTTTATACGGATACAGGATCTGTGGAGCATGTTCGTTCCCAAATGGTACTGGTTCGCCATCTCCCTGTTCATTACCCTGACTATAGCGGTGTTGTACCCTGCTGAGTACTCCCCCTATTTACACCCGTACCGCTGCCATTCTCGTCAAGGACAACTCGAAAAAGCAGCTCTTCTACCGGCGCTATGAGCGACTTTTCCGATTTGGGTATCTTCAAATCCAATACCAACATCAACAACGAGTTGCTGACATTAAAGTCGCCCACACTGATGACAGAGGTAGTCAACCGGTTGGGGTTGAACGAAACCTTTACCATCCGCAAAGGATTAAAGAACGTAGATTTGTACAAAGTATCTCCTGTCACCATTACATTCTGCGACAAAATAGAAGTGCCATTAAGTTTCACCATCAAGTTCTCTTCAAAAGAGGCGTTTGCCATCTCCGAACTTGAAATATCGGGAGAAGACATAGGCGAAACACTCTCCGCCCAAATGGGCGACTCCATACAGACCTCTGCCGGGATCATGATCGTATCCCCTACACAAGAGTTTACCGACGCTTTTATAGGCACATCTATCCGGTACGTCCGGGGAAGCGTGCGCGCTGCCGTCGATACTATTCAAATGCACTGGTCGCTGAACTGGGTAACGAAGATGCCACTATCATCAACCTCAGCATCAATGACACTTCCATCCGGAAAGCGGAAGACATCCTGAATACCCTGATCGAAGTCTATAATGAGAACTGGATTCGGGACAAAAACCAGATTGCCGTCAGCACTTCGCAGTTCATTAGCGACCGCTTGGGCGTGATAGAGAGCGAATTGGGCCATGTAGACGAAAATATCTCCAGCTACAAAAGCGAGCATTTGCTACCCGACGTACAGGCGGCATCCAGTCTCTACATGGCGCAGTCCGCTGAGAACAACAAAGAACTGTCGACGCTGAACAACCAGCTCTCCACCGCCCAATATATCCGCAGAGAACTGAATACAAAACAGTTGGACCAAACGTTGCCCGCCAATTCAGGTATTGTCAGCGCCAATATAGAAACGCAAATCAGTGAATATAACAATCTGGTGCTGGATCGCAACCGACTGATAGCCAACAGTAGCGAAAAAAATCCGTTGGTAAAGAACATGGCCAGTTCCCACAGAGTATGCAGCGAACCATTATCCAGTCGGTCGATAATCTGATCGTTTCACTGAATACCCAAATACGTAGTCTCCGCCGTCAGGAAGAGGCTACCACCAACCGGCTGGCATCCAACCCGAACCAGGCAAAGTATTTGCTGTCGGTGGAACGCCAGCAGAAAGTAAAGGAAGAACTTTATCTCTATCTGCTACAAAAGCGTGAAGAAAACGAACTCTCACAAGCATTTACCGCCTACAACACCCGCCTGATTACCGCTCCGCGCGGCAGTATGTTTCCTACCGCTCCCCGCAAGATGAATATCCTGTTGGTGGCATTTGCCGTAGGATTACTGGTTCCGGCAGTAGGCATCTTCATGAAGGAGAACATGAATACCAAAGTGCGAGGTCGGAAGGACCTGGAAAATCTGAGCATCCCATTCATAGGCGAGATTCCCCAATACTCCGGCACAAAGAAAAAATGGTGGGAATTCAAGCACCGGAAGCGGCAGGACATGAAAACCATAGTGGTGAATGAGGGCAACCGCAACATCATCAACGAGGCATTCCGTGTGTTACGTTCCAACATGGATTTCATGGCAAGCAAGGACAACAACCAACATGTTTTTCGTATTAACCTCATTCAATCCCGGCAGTGGAAAAAGTTTCCTAGCCATAAACATTGCCATAAGCTTCGCCATCAAAAGAAGAAAATCCTGATCATTGACGGAGACCTCCGGCACAGAACCGTCTCTTCTTATGTCGATTCTCCGAACAAGGGATTAAGCGACTACCTGAACAATCAGATTGAAGACTGGAAGGAAATCATAGTGTCCTACAAAGGGATACACGAACCTGCACATCCTGCCTATCGGAACAATACCTCCCAATCCAACGGAACTACTGGAAGACAGCAAGTTGTCTATGCTGATAGAGGCATTAAGACCGGAATATGATTATATCTTCATAGACTGTCCTCCTGTTGACATCGTAGCCGACGCACAAATTATTGAAAAATGGGCGGACCGCACCATTTTCGTAGTCCGCTCCGGCTTGCTGGACCGGTCCATGCTTTCCGAACTGGAAAATATGTATACCGGAAAACGATTTAAAAACCTCTCCATGATACTGAACGGAACGGAAAGTACCGGAGGACGTTACGGCTATCGCTACGGATACCATTACGGTTATGCTTCCTATTATGGCAGTAAAGATAAATAAAACTCATGTGGCCATTTTCTAAATCCCAGCCCGTCGCGGCAAGCGGCATCCTCTGCGAAATAACCGACTACCACTCCCACATATTGCCCGGGGTGGACGATGGCGTGAAGACAATGAACGAGTCACTTCAGATTCTTGCGGAGATGAAACACCAAGGAGTCCGCAAAGTGTGGTTTACTCCCCATATCATGGAGGATATACCCAATACCAACGCCGGGCTGAGAGAACGATTTCAAGAATTGAAAGAGAAATTCCGGAAGCCGGAAGATACCTATCTCGGCACGGTGGAACTGAATCTGGCCGCTGAATACATGATGGACAGCCTCTTCGCAGAGCGTCTGGAGGCCGATGATCTGCTTCCGATCTACGAAGGCGGTTACCGGTATCTGCTGGTTGAAACCACCGGTTTCACTCCGCCCATGAACCTGCTGCCCATCCTGAAACGCATTCAGACAAAAGGGCTACCGGCCTTTACTGGCACACCCCGAACGTTATCTATATATGGGCACGTCCTACTACTGTATGTTGAAGCAAGAACAGGTTGCTTTCCAGTTGAACCTTCCGTCACTGACGGGAGCATACGGCACGTATATACAAAAAAGGCCGCATCCCTTTGCTGAAAGCAGGGATGTACGACCTGACAGGAACCGATATGCATTCCTCAAAACATTTCAAAGAATGGCTCGGAACACGGATTGGCAGTCGAGACAGGGACATGCTTTGGGCACACTTCCCGGCATGTCGCGATGGCCTCTGAGCTGCGCCTTCGGGAAGAGTTTCAGCAACTTTGTCAGAAGTTGTTCCAAGTATTCGAACTGCTCCGGGGTAAGCGTGTCAGCGGGATGCCCTTCCGGGTCCAGTCCGCCTTCATAGCATACACCGATGGAGCACCGGTTGAAAGGGACGGCAGTGGGCACCCACTTCGAGCAGTCGGCGATGCCGACTGACGGTGCCGTCGCGACGGACGTAAAGTGATAACCGATAGTACGGAAGCCACGGGCACGATGGTCGCGCAAAAGTTGTTCTACGGTGTAGTCGCCGTTACAGCGTGTGGCGGAACAGTGCAGAATGATATAGCGTACGGAGTCGGTGGAGTCCATCATCAATCCGCTTTCCACCCGGACGAGGAGTTCGCGCTCATTAAGCACTTCCTCCTCAGCTACGGTCATAGGAAATGTTTCCTGTATCATGGCAACAGACATTCGATGGCGGTTGAACAACTGGTGACACCCAGTGCCGTGAGAGCCGCAATGGCTGCCTGGATAATGGCATTGAGCAGGGACACCCAAGTGATTTTATTCTTTTTTGCAGAGTCGGTCATGAGATTTATGATTTATAATTTATGATTTATAAGCTGCGCAATGCGCTTGCGAAACCTCATACGCTTCGCCCACGCACCGCGCAGCGCTAATTGTTAATTATTAATTTTGAATAATTCTATCCCAAAGGGATTTTCGTCCAGTCCGCCCTCCGCCGGGATTGTCGGTTCCGCCTTCATCATCCACATTGCCCGGGTCGGACGAAGTCACCTGTTTGATGACTTTTCCGTCCTTGTCGTAACAAGTGATGTTGATGGAGGTATCCTTCAGTTCCTGCTTGATGGTGGTACTGGGAGTGAAAATGACCTTGCGGGTGGTGATGAGTCCCGTACCTACATCTTCCACTTTGGAGACAGCCGCGGCTTGCAGGCCGAAGCGCATGGTACCCACTCCGGGTAGGGCAACGGAATGTCCCTCGGTGGTCCATGCCTTGACAACCTCACCAATGGCTTCCCAGGCGGCCTGAAGGCTTCCCTTCGGGATTCCCGAGCGGATGGAGGCTTCGGATATGACTTTTTCCTGCTTCAGCGTGCTGTAGATTTCTGCCTGCATGATGAAACGATACTCCCCTTTCGAGGGACCTACCGACAGTTTGGTCTGGCGGGCTTTTACTTTGATTCCCATAAGTTTAATAATTTAGTTAATCAGTTGGCGAAATTTATTTTATTCCGTTCTGTAGGGTTATGAATTAATTCACCACAGATTACACAGATTCACACAGATTCTATTTTACTGATTATTAGATTAATAAATCTGTGTGAATCTGTGTAATCTGTGGTGAGTCTTATTCATTTCTACATCAGAAAGAATAAATCCCGTCAACTGATTCGGTTAATAATCTGTGGCAAAGATAGGACGGACCGGAAACCGGCTTATGGGTTTCGATGGGTTCCGATGGGTTTCGCCTTACGGGTCGCCCAAATGGCGGACAATCAGCGACACTTGCCGGGATGTGAGCAACTTCTGCGAACGATGATAACCGACGGTTTCCAGTTCCATCATCAGCGGAGGACAATCATAAATCCAGCGCATCAGGCGGTTGGTGGCCACAGCGGATGTTGAATTCGGAAAGTAAAGTAGAGCCAGTTCGCTCTTCTTCATGGAGATGGGATGGAAGGACATGGTGGGAGAAATTAAAAATTAAAAAATTAAAGGCGTTCCAGATATGGGAGTTTTTTCTTCCTAACTGGGAAAATATTTTTTCCTAACTGGAGATTTTTTTTTTCCCAGTTGGAGAAAAAAAAGCGGAATCTTGCAAACTTGCATTTCTTGCAGCCTCACACCCACACACGTACATACACGTGCGTGAAGCGAATGGGATCCTTTTTCCGAACGACGTTTTCATTTGAACCTGTATTCTCCACGCCCGCTTTTCACCAGCTGCCCTTTGTTCAGCATTCGCTTCAACAGCGAGTCGAGCGTGTTGGCAGGTATTCCATACTGTTCACCCGCTTGAAGGGCCTGGCTACGGGTGAAGTTGAGAGGCAACAAATCCAGGAATGCCTCCTGTGACGTTTTCTGCTGCATGGAGTCGCCCGCCGGAAGGAATGACAGGATATGACACGAATGTAGGTACAGAGGTTCCGTGAGTGACAGTACGGCATGAAAATCATCGCTGTTGACGGTGAGATCGAACTGAGGTACCACGCCATCCTGCACGTTCTCATGCGGAATGTGGGGTGAAGGCAACAAACCCGGGCATGACTTCAGCGCTTTTACAAGGTCGTCCACCGGCTTTTCCGCAGCAGTACGGCCGATACCGTCCGTTACCATTAACAAGGCTTCGAGCGAGCGCATCAATGCCACGATGCCAATGATACGGCAGATGTTGATGGCGATACGTGCCACCGCACTTTTCATAGGATCGCCATGAGCCGCACCCGCACGACCGAATATGCGTGAAAAGTGAACGTTGAATTCCTCTTTCTGCTCTTCGGTCAGTCTCAGGTTGATGCCGCTTACGACAGCCGTCAAGGCATCGAGCAGGCATTTCCAACGTTCTCCCCAAAGGGTGAACATACGGTCGTAATCGATACCGGATTCGCAGAACTGGTCCACCCATTCACGAATGGGAGGCATGCAGTAAAACAACTGGCGCGAGAACAGGCCGTTCTCCGCCGAGGGAATGAGCGGTTTCACTTTGGGCAGGCGTACCGCTAAGCAATACGCTAAGATAGGATATTTTACACTCCCGGTATTCGTGGTTGGTGCGGCGGTTGTAAGCCAGGCGTTCGTGGTCGAAACTCTTTCTCAGGGTATCGCTCCAGTGTCCGTAGTCGGTACCGATGGCAGTGCTCACGGTGTCCGCTTCGGTTTCGCATATCAGTCCGGCACCGTTGGCATCCATCAGGTTCTCCAGCATGCCGGCTCCGGAGTTGTCACCTGCAATAAGGAACATCTTCATGCAAGGCTGTTCGGGTTCGGGCTTGCTTGCCTTCTCCTTGCCCAGCATGTCCCATTGCGCTTTATCAAGGCGATAGGCTTTCATCTTTTCGCTGTACGATTCCATCAGCGCGTCGTGCAGGGGTTCAGCCAGCCGGCGCACCCAGGTCAGCGCTCCTTTGCCGGAAGCGGGCGGAGCGATGACAAAGGTTTGCAGGCACGGAAATTTGATCTTGCGGCCATAGACAAAGCTCAACAGCCGGTTGAGGGTGGCTCGAATACGGTCAGTGCTCCCAGCAGCAGGATGTCCCTTTGGGCGGGCGATTCGCCGCAGTCCACCACTTGTTGCAGGAAGAGCGGCCACCGGTATTCCGGGAAACAGGGCAGCGAGACGGAGGTTTCCGCATCGTTTTCTCGCACGTACGTGTGGGTGGGTGTGAGGAGGGGCTGCAAGTTTTGCAAGTTTGCAAGTTTCTTGTCGAAACGCACGCCTGCCAGCTGGGCCAGATGGAACACTGTTCCTAAGGAATTACCCCCTCGCCCACTCTGCAAGGCGTGGTTGTAGAGTTTGTCAGCGTCGGCCTGCCGATACTTCGCAGACAGACTGCAAAGCCGGTGAAAAAAACTGCGTCCCGCCTCGCCGCAACTGTTGGCAATGGCGAAGGCAAGTGGCATATATTCCTGATACGTAGGTGCAAGGTTGGCTCCGGCCTGTTCTGCGGCAATAGTCAACTGTTCGATAATGTCAAGTTCGTTCACGATGATAAGATTTTTGATTTTAATTTCTAATTATTAATTTTTAATTTGCATTCCGCATCGTATGCCAGGAAGCAGGCTCTCGACATATCGGCATTGGCAGTATCGGCCTTTAGTCCGTGACGCCATTCCAGATAGTCCCAGGCAGTGTGTAGAGCATTGTCGAACGAGTGTTCCAGTGTATCCGTGAGATTCAGCCGGTAGGGCACGAAGAGTTTCACCTCCTTTGGCACCGGGACTTACGAAGGCAAAAAGGTCGGGTTGTAGCACTTCGTCGGCAAAAGTCGGTCGCGCCACATCATGGCCTCTTCGACAGAGGCAAGATGGTCGATGTCTATCACAAAGTCTCCGGACGGCACCATGATACACTGCTCCCAACAGTACGAAAAAATTCCGGCAGGCGTGACGTAGGGTAGTAAAGTCTGCTTTTTCCACGGAATGCTTTATCGTTTTCCGTATCGGCCCTTACTCTTTGTGTCAGCTCCTTCAGATGGGAATCAGAAGAGATATAGGCATGAAGCCCCGCTACGCTACACACTCCGGAAGGCACTTTGTTGGTGATGGGAGCGTTGAAAAAAGACATGATAGATTCTTTCATGAAATTGATTCTGATTTAATTAAAACTATATTTTATATTTAACAGATTTATATCAACAAAGATACAGGATATAATTCATCCTATACACTGCATTAAAAGCCATTTACTAAGCATTTATAATCATTGAGTGCTTATTGATTTATCATTAAAATAATTAAATAGAATGGAGAGAGAAAATATAAATATGAACGACAAAAACCGGAAATAGAGATAAAGATATTCGGCGGTACGAACATGATAGCCCCGGCAGGCGCTACCGCCGTTCAGAATTTTTACGGCGATCAGTTTGCCGAGGTCGCCATCCGTCCCGAAGAAACCGAGGGCATTGAAAGTCTGAACGATGCCGAGTGCCTTCTCTTCACCTACGTGCCCGACGTGAAAAAAGTGCATGAGTACACCCGACTTCTGGGCGAATGCGCCACCGCCCACGATCTGGCGGGTGTAGTGAGCATCATGCGGAACCCCGCGATTAGGGCAACACGGGTGGTGAAAGGCACCTTCATCGAGGTTTCTTCTTCCTTTCGCTTCCCGACTGACATCAGGGGGCAAAAGGTGGACAATGTGAGACAACAGATTAATAATATGCTGATGAGGCAAGGGAGAGGAGGAAAATAAAGGAAAACTTTGTTTGGAGAAAACGGGCGGATTTTGTTACTTTGCCAATAAAGCATACGTGAAGGAGAAAACAGATATGATGCAGCGACGACTTTATCAGCGGGCAACTTGTATATAAACGATTTTCACCGGCTGAACAGCATGGCTGCTCAGCGATATGGTCATATACGCCTAAAAAATGTGAATCGTAGTATATCTACAAAAATAAGCGGTATATTTGCTGTGTTATATATCTAAAAATCCGTAGTCATGAAATTGAACGAATACCGCTTAAATTCTTTGGAAGAGCCTTCAGATGAATTGTTGCGTCAACTGATGGAGCAAGTGGCCATTTCCTTTCGCGAGTCTTCACAGGGTGGAGAACGAAAAGAGACGCAGGCTACGCGAAGTGGCCGAAGATAAAGAAACGGAGAAATCGCAACAACCTGTATCGAAACTATGACAGAAAAGAAACCCACTTTATGCATTGTAGCGGGGGCCTAACGGTTCCGGAAAACTTCTACTACAATTCAATTGTTGCATTATGAGTGGGGAGATAATAGCCTGTATTAACCCCGATAATATTGCTCAAGAAAAATTTGGAGACTGGAATTCTGCGGATGCCGTTTTAAAAAGCCGCAGAATACGCTACGAAACTGAGATATAAATGTTTGCATGAAAAAAGCGATTTTGTGTTTGAAAC
>VOFH01002916.1_pt1 | contig 16823 bp, 22 predicted proteins | sample 5384091 | NCBI WGS metagenome assembly VOFH01 (sample SAMN12384727, study PRJNA508395) | human gut metagenome | isolation source: healthy gut G | host: Homo sapiens
TTCATTGTACTTTGGTTGAATCATCGCATACGGTCAGTGCGAAAGTGAACATCGTACAGATCACAGATCGGAGGGAGGCAAGGCCGAGAATATTATGCGGAAGAAAGAGCGCGCGGAGAAGTACCATAAATCGCGTAGTCATCACCAGGAAATGCCGGAATAAACTTCATTTAACTATAATTATACTTGGAGGAAGAACTGACTCTGTCAGGGCTGAGCAGGGGACTACTCGGTTTACTATAACTAAAACCAGTATCTGGGAAAAGGTTTATAATAACAATACAGATCGCACACTGCGCCAAGGAATTGGGCAGTAATACAAGGGTAAATTATTGTGGTTGTTACAACACAATCCCAGCTGCTGGAGCCAACAGAATGTTGAACTAGCCACCCTTCTCAGGCAGAATCTTTTGAGAAACTGTCTTCCAGTTGCAGGGTATTGATGTCAGTGAGGAGAGATGAAAGCAGATCAGAGGGTCTGACCTGATCCTGAGATGCAGAATGGTATCTCCACTTGGTCCCGAGACCCAAAAGCTGAAGGTGCTCTGAACAGAAGTTCAGGATATGTTACAGAGAATGAATGAACTGGCAGTTAAGGCAGCCATGGAACTCATTGAGATGGCAGGCTACATCAGAATGAAATTGATCCAATTTGACTACAGAAATCGATCGTGTTGCTGAGACCACCAAGTTCAATGAAACTTATCTGTGAAGATCAAGACACGACTGATATGTGACACGAGATCGCTGTTATAAAACGGAAGGATTTCAGACATTGTGAGAACTCTTATGAACTCAGTTGGTTTGAAGGGTAACTGTTTTTATGACAAAGATGGCAATACAGTTGAGCTGGTAGTTTAGTAGATGATATTACAGTATTGCTAGTGTTAAAAACTGCATCTTAGCTGGTGACAGTAAGGTTAAGCGATGTTACAACGGTTACTACAAAGCGATCCACTCAGTTTTAGTGATAAAGACGGTAATGAAATTGCAGCTAATGGTTTAAGCAATTATATCAATAGCAGCCAGGATTATTAAAACAAGTTCGGACTTTATATCAATGGACAGGTAGCAACGCAGGATGATGTTGACAAACTGGTGAATCATTCAAAGGCGTTTAACTGAGCGCATTGACAAATTGCGCCATAGGTGCTGATGCTGCAGATAAGCAAACAGTTCTGAAAACAGTCTAATGGGTCCTGAAGACTGGCGTTTCAAGGAATCAGAAGGTGGTGGTGCAGATGATACCAATGCAGAATGCTATTGAGACCATTAAGGCTATCAGAAGTATCCACCCAGCGTTCCTGCATGGTGCATTTAAGAATCGTCTGGAGCATACTATCAACAACCTGGACAATGTGGTTGAGGAATGCCACCAGCGCAGAGAGAGCCAGATCCGTGATACCGTCATGGCTGCTGAGATGGTTAAGTATCAACAACAACATCTGGCTCAAACTGAGTCGAGGCTATGCTGAAACCGGGCTAAACCAGTCCATTGGGCATTACTGTCTCTTGCCCTTTTTGGGAGTTTATAAAGACCCTTTTGATCCATCAAAGTTTTCCTTTCAAATTCTGAAAAATTATATAGTAATCTAGGGCTGCCTGTGTAGAAACAGAAAGCCTCGGTTTCTAACTCCCGGATGGTATCTTCCTTTGATACATGAAATTTTTACATAAACGAACAATTTCCTCTGCTCGTCCATCCTTATAAATGACCCTCTTTTCCGCCTCAGCGTCATATTCGAAAAACACCATATCAATAACCTCCTTCTTGTTCTCAAAAAAAATTTCTTCAAAATATCTTTCTTAATACACACATCCACTGCCTGAACGATGGCCTGTCGATTTGGATACACTTTTGCCTGCTTGCGGACTTCTGCAACGAACTGGGCGTACTCATTTAAAATCTGGCAGGCATCCATCAGCTCGACGTTGAACCCGAAGATTGATATTGATTACCTGTTTTATAATTAAGCGCAAAGGAGCCTCTTGCTGGACAGCAAGTTAACGCTATTCGGAAGAGATCTATTCCATTCTCGCTTACAAAATGCGATCAGCATGCCGCCAACTTATTGCGATAAACGGTCATCGAACATTAACACCGACCAATAAGCAATGCAGCAGTTCGGGTGGACACAGTATAGCCCACAGATCAAAATCCACCACAAATGACAGGTCGTTCATAGCTTAGGTAAACCACTTTTTCAAAGTTGTAATGTACAGTAGCTCAAGGTTGTTCCCTTAATGCAGTGATTCAGCGCATTGTACAGCGAAACAGCTTCATAATCTGTGAAATATTTTGGAACACAGATCCTTGTTCGCTTTCCGGAAGCCGGTACAGCCATTTCGGCGCAGCCATTACCATTCCATGTAGAAGAATTCTTCCGCAACAGAATTTTTTTCGAAGCTAACTACGGTGATGCATCGAATACTCTATAGAAGATGGTTGCGTGATCTATATTATCTGTTTAACTCCATAAATCTCTTTATTTTGAAATAAATGTAAAAATAAATAAACGATACAAAAAAAACAAATATTTTCCATATAAAAAATAATAGGGAAACTTTGACCACTGACGGGTCTATAGATTTTTTGAAAGAAAGAAAAATTACTTCTAATACCATATCTGAAGTCTTATAATGACAAACGGTAAAATGTTCTCAAAGGCCACAAATCAGAAAAAATGTTTACTGGGGCAGCTTCTAAGTTTTACTTTCCCGGCATTTTGAGGTGAATAAGCAGTATAGGTTCTGGAGCAAAGAGGAATTTACTATAATTGTAAGTTTCCAGGACATGCCTTACATGAAAGAATAGATTTTGCCAAGTAGAGGCAGTCAGGAGGCGCTGGGGAGGCATGAAGCAGGGGTCCATCGTGGGGTCTGATAAGTCGCGCGGGATTGACTTCTTCCGTCCAGCCTCTTTATTCAGCGACATTTTTCCCTGCGGATCAGGTCCATAAATCATCTTTCTTTTAACATCATCGCTTGCGCTTTTGGAAACAACATGCGGACTGTTCCGTCAAGCGTCAATGAAGCTTCTGCGACTGCACCATGCAAGTCTCTCCGGCACTGCCCTCTTTTTTTATTCTTATGCCGTCGCAACCGTCTTGGGCCTCTTTCTGGCAGGATCATCGCTCTAGCTTATAAATAAATCCATAGAAACTTATCTGGCGACCCACTGGCAAAGGCAAGGCAATAACATATCTTACGGATCGATGCGTGATAAATTTTTTCAACAACACCGTACGCACCTCAGCAGAAACTGGCCTGCTCCGCCTGGTCGATGCGCTCCTGATACGCCTCCGCCAGCATAAACTCATCCTTTGGATCGCCGCCGGCTTCCATATTGTTGATCTTGGTGTGGTGCAAACTCTTTTAAAATCAGGATGGCCCTGAGCCATGATCCCCGCCCGTCGCTGTCATGCGTCGATCGAACTGCCGACGGATTAAGCATGACCGCTTGGCGCCGTACCGAGCGTGCCACGCTGCCGCTGCGCTGCATATTCCTGCTTCGGGAGGTCGACGCCCGCCCGCTCGGCAAGCGCTTCCATCGCTTCCCCGAACGTGTAATTCTCGTACTGCATCAGGAATGTAAAAACATTGCCTCCCGCGTGGCAGCCAAAACAATAGTACATCTGTTTATTGGGAGAGACCGAAAAAAAGAACCGGTCTTCTCATTATGGAAAGGGCACAGCCCGAAGTAGGTACTCGCCCTTTTTTGACAGCCGCACATACTGCGAAATGACGTCCACGATATCGTTGCGCGAACGCACTTCTTCTATCAATTCATCCGAATAACGCGGCATCTTCCGCTCCCTTTCTTTCCGCTTTTTATTTCCATTCTAATAGCCATCCACCTGCCAGGCCTGAGGGAGAAAGTACTCCGAAAACTTGGTGATGGCATACTGATCCGTCATTCCTGCGATGTAGTCCGCGACCCGCGCTCCGCGCTCTCGCCCTCGTCCATCATGCGCAGATATTTTGCCCGATCGTGGTTGATATAGGCGATCTTATCCGACAGGCGGACGATCTTTCCCTCTAAGGTATGCGGCATCAGCCTTGTCTGGTGGTTTAAGATACCGTCTCTTACCTCCCAGGTCAGGTTCAGTCCCTTACCGTCTTTTTCTAACTTCTCCACAATTCTCACGCTCTGTTCATTGTGATGGAAGCTCTCATCACAAAGTCCGTTTAACACGAACTCGCCGGCATGTCCAAACGGCGTATGCCCGATATCGTGTCCGAGCGCGATCGCCTCGACCAGATCCTCATTGAGACGCAGTGCCTTTGCGATCGTGCGCGCATTCTGTGACACCTCTAATGTATGGGAAAGCCTGGTTCTGTAATGATCCCTTTGGGCGTCAGAAACACCTGTGTTTTATTTTTCAACCGGCGAAATGCCTTACAGTGTAAAATCCGGTCTCTGTCATCATTTTTCGACACAGTTTGAAAAATCATGTTTTAAAAATGCTATACTATAACCACCAAATGAACAAGGAGTGTGTGGTACCATGGTTTATTTCTGCTCATCATCCTTATTATGATTTCGGTATATTGGAGACCAATGTGGGGAATTCTAAGAGGTCTGCTGCTCGGCTTTTTTTTTTAATCGGGGGGCAGTTCCCTGAACGTCCCGGTTCCGGTTTCGGTTTGCGGTATTTGTTCTCTACTGCCAGCTGGGCACCCCTGGCTTCGCAAGACAAACTACCGGCAGACAAAAAGCGACGAGAACATTTCACGAATCGACAACCACCGACGCGGATCACTCCACGTACACCACGGAGCAGTACTATTATGCCTATGAGGTGGACAGCACGGATTATACCAACGTGCATAGCATCTATCCGTACAATAAGAAGCTCGCATGCGGAAGCCAAAAGCGCAGAATGTGAAATTTTCTACCATCCGAAAAAAGCCGAAGAAGATGTTCTGCCCGGAAGATATCGCAAAAGATTACTACACGATATGGATTCTCCGGTTCCTGATCGGCGGCACTATCATTGCAACAGATTTTTATTTTTAATTTATTATAAAATGAGAAAGGCAGGTCAATAAGCATGAAAATAACAATCGCAAGACAGTGTGGAAGCGGCGGGCACAAAGTCGCCGACATTCTGTCCGAAAAACTGGGTATGGAGATTTTTGACAAAAAAGATTTATTGAAGAGTCTAAAAGAAGAAACGTCTATGATGAAAACGCAAATTTTCTGAACGAGAAACCGATCGACAGTTTTCTTTACAGTCTTGTCATGAGCTATGGTTCTAAAAAATCCGCGTGAACGATATATCCGTTTTGTAAAGGATGTCACGGAGCAGGAATCCTGTATTATCATCGGCAGATGTGCAAACATAATCTACAAGGATGACCCGGACTGTGTGTCCGTTTATCTCCACGCCGATCCGGACATACGGAAAAAAGAGAAGCCAGGAGCGCGACCAGGTATCTGAAAAAGAGGCTGCGGAGACATTCGGGAAGTAGATGAAAAGCGTTCTGCATTTCAGGAACAGTCAACAGCTGTACAACCGACAAATTTGACATTGACATGATACTCCGGATGCCCCATATCATTCCAGTATTTGCACCGCAATGCCGCATTTCTCATGACATACTCCCCGATTGGATTGATCAGTCCCAGATATTCCGCAAGTGGAATAAAATCTGCCGGATTCACAAATCCAAGTGCACTTGAATTCCAGCGGATCAATGCTTCCGCACCACAGCATGGCTCTCCCGGCTGACAGACATCAATGATCGGCTGATAAAACACTTCAAATTCCGTGCATGCATTCATGGCTGCAGTACGCATATTTTTCTCCAGATCCAGTCTGCGGTATGAGGAAGATGCGTCCATCCCATCATAGTATTCCACGCGGTTTTATGGAGGTCATTGCTTCATTTCTGTGCAGCTGTTCCTTCATCTGTGTCTCAGATTCCCTGCTTTTGTTAAAAGCTTCCTGCGCTAACACTTCCTCCATTTTTACTGCAAAAATCTGTTTTGAGAGTGACTCTAAGAACTCCAGCGATTTGTAATAGCGCTCCGGACTTGTCCGCATCATATAATCCGGAATATCTTCCGTACTGTCATCCATGATACCGATCACGATCCAGACTGCGATCGTCTCGCCGCTGACGTGGATCGCCACACCGCTCATTTTGATAAAATCTGTATCTAACGGTTCTTCCACCACACTCTCAATGCTGTGTCCGGTCATTTTGTCCAAAAGCGAAACATGACGCTCCCTGCCCGCTTTGCTGTACACATATTCCAATTCCTCTTTTGTTCCATATGCTTTTGTCACAACCCCGTTCTGTGCATTCAGGCATACCATGTATACATTGTTAGCATCGCAGAACCGGTCCTGCATGCTCTGCATTAAAGACTGATCTAACAGCCAGTCATTTGATTTTCCCTCAATTTCTTTGCTTTTGCCCGCTGTAAAAGCCATATCCCTGTTACCCCTTAAATTGTTATTTCATTCCTATAATAAACAGACAGTACGAATCCTTTTTCCGGATCGTATACTCCTGGATCAGCCTGTAGCACGGCTGCAGCCGCAGTTGTTTTTTTACAAACCCTACCTCATTGGAATACATGATAATGATTCCATCCTCAGCCAGCAGACTCTTAGACTTTTCAAAAAAGCGGGCATAAAATGCATCCATATCCTCTTTTGCTTTCTTTCCTTTTACCGGCATATTGGTAACGATCTCATCAAACTTATAATGCTCTTTATTTCCAGACTGAAAGAAAATGGTGTCATCTCCCTCATGGCATTCCGTCAGAAATGCATAGAGATCCGAATGCCATAATAATTCTGCCGCCCTGTGCGGCATTGCAGGGATTCTTTCATTTGTGTGAATAGGAAACAATAATTCCCGGTAAGTGCGAAGCTTTGTAAATGGAGTCGGACTTCTTTCGCAAAAAACCAGTACTCCCAATGGATGCAGCTCTGCACTTTCTCTGTACCGAAGCCCCGATCATCCTTTACTTCGAAAGCGTGACCTCCCTCTGCTCCCGGTTTGTGAGAAGCAGCATCTCATGCGGCATCTGAAAACCGGTAAACTGATGTTTTTTTGCACCTTCCGTTTTCAAAATGATCTCATTTAACTCCCGGATCTCATTCGCCCTGGTGTTTTTGTTCCTCAGCAGGCACCTGCTGATTTTTACCTCCTGCAGACGGTTTTTGAAAAATTCGAGATTTTCCCTGACATCAAGCTTTCCAAGAGCTGTCAGATAAGCACTTTTCACATATAGTGTTGTCTCATTCAGATAGGCTGCGATCAGTGCTTCTTTTGCCTGTTCAAGCTTTAAATCCCCGATCAGAAGTGCTGTATTTTTCCTTGTCTTTGCATCTTCCTCTATAAAAATGCAACAATCATGGACCCTTCTCCCACCAGAGACAGAAATGCTTTTTTACTGTCCTGCTTCTTGATCTCTTTTCTGATCTGACTAATCGTCGTTCTGATTTCCTGTTTTTCTTCTAATTTATGAAATTCATTTTCTAACATATTTTCTTATATTAACCCTTTATCCGATTGTTTCCGTCATTCTTTTTTTTTTGTAACAAAAAAAGTCCGGTTCATAAGCTATTCTAATTTATTTCCTGTGTTTTTTCAATACCGTAGGTATCGATATATGTCAATAAGTCTGTCTTGAAATCCGACCATGCTTTACTGTTTTCGACAAAATATTTTGGGCAATCCTTTCCTGTTACATCATAATGTCGAATCACGTCGTCTGTGGTCAGATCATACCGCCCCATAAGCCATGCCACAAGTTCGACCAATGACTGGTAAGTTTCATCTGTAAACTTTCCGCTCTCATCTGGAATACAGCATTCTACCGAAATGGTATCGCTGTTTCTGTCATTGGATGCATAAGAGATCTCATTACATGGAATGCACTGAATGATTTCCCCACTGATTCCAATGATAAAATGGCTGCTGGCATGCGTCTCCCCTGTCTCTGCCAGACTTTCAAAATAACTGCGGTTCTGTTCCGCTGTCGTTCCCGGATTTGCCGTATAATGGACGACTATCCCATTTACCTGCGCAAGCTCTGTTCCCGGTCTGGAATACTCATTGACCGTCAGCAGCTCTACCGCAAAATCCGGAGATTCCTCGACATACTTGACAGGCGTCTGATACCATTGTCTTCTGCTGCTGATTTGATCTGCCACTTTGCGCACCAGCCATTACAAAAGAAGCGGAATACCAGAAAAAAAACGGTAAACGTCACTGCCCGAAAAATGATCTGCTTCGCCTTTCGTCTCATACCTACGCCGTTCGCCGCGCCTGTATTCTTCTGCGCTCCTGCTTCGTAAATCCCATCTTCGTCACTCCGCTGCATAAAACTCTTTTGTATTCTCCCTTACCCCATTTTTGTATTCTTTTTTCTTCGTTTTTGCCTTCTTTTTACTTTTTACCCCAAAATTGTATTTTTGTGAATACTTAACAAATTATTCACACTTTTTTGTTGACTTTTCCCAAAGTCAGTACTATACTAGCCTCTCGAAAACAAGAAAAGAAATCAAATATTCGGTGAAGTAATTTTTACATATTTGAGACAATCGATCCAGCAAGGTAAAATTCCAGTATCCAGTCCCTGTAAAAAAACCAGTATCCTTCCTGCATTTCATTACAGGCATGGATACTAATAGCCGGCTGAACAGAACGATAGCGCAAAGCTATCCGGTACTCTGTCACCCGGCTATTTTTTATATCTGTCCAAGCAGATGCTTTACATGAAAAGCTTCATCAAAAGAAATATCATCTTCCAGAATCTCTAACGTCTCCTCCGAATGTTCCACTTCCCTTGAAAAAATTCTTGCATTCGCAATCCGGTCGTCCAACTTGAAACTTTTTCCATTGGCAAAATATCGTACATCCATCAATACCGGTATGTAAAATAAACAAGAATATGTTCATACCAGATTTCATTGTAATCGCCGGACTTTTTATATTCCTCAAGTGCCTCGGTGTAAGAATGTGTCTCAAAGAAATCACGCACCCGCTGTTTTACTTCCATCCATTCCTCGTTGACATTCTCAAGTTCATCGAACGTCTCCATACGGACATGAAAATATTCCATCGGCTCCCACAGTTCTTCCTCTGGATTTTCCACCACATTCTGCAATTTTTCACAGAATTTCAGATACTCCCTGATCCTGTCGTCAATACTCTTTTCCCGGTTCTGTAAAATGGCAACCGCCTGTGTCCGGTACTCCTCTAAATGAGAACAGAACTCCTCCATATCTTCCTCGAAAGGTTCTTCCTCCTCATCCTCGTAAAATTCATCTTCAATTCCAAGATCCGGCAGTTCGATATCTTCATAAGACATTTTACCCTCATCAGAAAAAATTATGCGTCCTACTTCTTCACAGGACACACTCAAAGATTTTTCCCTGACATCTCCGTACTCCACAACAAAACGTGGATACTCGGTGCAGACTTCACACAAAGCCTCCTCGCCAAGTTCGCTGTAAATATCGCATAATTTGTTCTGATCTAAAAATGGGCACCAGCCGTTTTTCCGCAATACAAAGCTGTGTTCCCCATCTTCTGTCACCGTCTGCTCTTTCAGGCGCTCTCCAAACGCTCCCTCAATCCCCATGTAATAATCATAGGAATCCTCATCAATATCAATCTCCCAACCAATGCAGCAACTGTGTTCACATTTATCTGCAATGCACTGAAATGTTTTATAATAAGAAGGTACTCGTAAAATCATCTGTTTATCCTTATTTGCTTTCTTTGAAATATTCACTGATCATATAACCGACACACCAGATACCACCTGCCAGGGACAGATACAAAAATCCCTGTATGAGCGCGCCGATCAAAAGTCCTATCGAAAGATGTCCTGCAATCTGTGCCAGTATCACGGAATGCACCGGTTTTTTCAACACCTGCCAGACTCCTATATAAAACCATCCAAAGACGCCTGCCCAATAGGCAGACACCGCCAGAAATGTCTTCCACGTAATTTTCATCTCTCTGCTCCCCTTATTTCTGAAACCAGAATTTCTCTGTTCATTTTTCTGCCAGTGTTCATCATATCACAGTTTGCTATTCCATCGCAAGAATCACTTTACCGGCATCCCTTGTGGCTGAAAGCTGGATGATCCTCTGATTCTCGGAACCACGGAATTTTAATGAAATGTTCTTCTTTTCCAGAACAAATGGGCCATCCACCAGAATATCACAGTAAGATAACATTTCCTCTGTCACTTCACAGTTCGCTCTTCCTCCCGGCAGAAGATCCTCATAGAGGTATCCGGTGTAGATCCAGACGGTTTTATCCGGCAGTTCTTTGCGGATGCGCTTTAACAGATTTACCAGCACTCTCTGGTTCACAGGTTCCATCGGCTCTCCACCGAGCAGCGTGATGCCTGCCATATAGTCCGGCTCTAAATCGTGGATGATCTCATCCTCCGTCTCTTTTGTAAATGGTTTCCCATAAGAAAAATCCCAGGCTTCCTCATTGAAACATCCCTTGCAATGATGGGTGCAGCCGGATACAAACAGCGACACTCTTACGCCTGTTCCATTTTCGATCGAATAAGTTTTTATATTCGCATAATTCATTGTATGATTTCCTTTATGATAAGTTGAAACGAAGCGGGATAAATTCCCGCTCCGCCTGAATTTTTATATTGGTTTATACTGTTGCTTTTACAGATGGAGGACACGCTCCTTGATTTCCTGTGTTCTTCCCTGATTCCAGAACTGTGTTCCGATATAACCGCAGGTACGTCTTGCAACAGACATTTTATTCTGATCGCGGTTTCCGCAATTCGGACACTCCCAGACTAATTTTCCATCTTTGTCATTCACAATTTTGATCTCTCCGGAGTAACCACATTCCTGACAATAATCACTCTTGGTGTTCAACTCTGCGTACATAATATTATCATAAATGTACTGCATTACCGAAAGAACAGCATCCAGATTGTTCTGCATGTTCGGAACTTCCACATAACTGATCGCTCCGCCCGGAGAAAGCTCCTGAAACTGGGATTCGAATTTCAGTTTATCGAATGCGCTCATTTCCTCCGTCACATGTACGTGATAGCTGTTTGTAATGTAGTTCTTATCTGTAACACCCGGAATGATTCCAAAACGTTTCTGTAAGCACTTTGCAAATTTATAAGTTGTAGACTCCAATGGTGTGCCATACAGGCTGAAATCAATGTTATGCTCCGCTTTCCATTTTGCACATGCATCGTTCAGATGACGCATGACTTCCAATGCAAATGGTGTGCCATCCGGATCTGTGTGGGAAACTCCCTTCATATATCTCGTACACTCACAAAGTCCCGCATATCCGAGGGAAATGGTAGAGTATCCACCATATAATAATTTATCAATGGTCTCGCCCTTTTTCAGACGTGCCAGTGCACCATTCTGCCAGAGGATCGGCGCCACATCCGAAGGAGTTCCTTTTAATCTCTCATGTCTTGCCATTAATGCTCTGTGACAGAGTTCCAGTCTCTCATCCATAAGTTCCCAGAACTTGTTCATATCTCTTCCGGAAGAACATGCCACATCCACAAGGTTTAAGGTGACGACACCCTGATTGAATCTTCCGTAGAATTTGAATTTATCATTTTCGTCCTTATATACGGTCAAGAAAGAGCGACATCCCATACAGGTATAACAGTTGCCCTGTTTGAGTTTTTTCATGATCTTCTCAGAGATATAATCCGGTACCATTCTCTTTGCAGTACACTCTGCTGCAAGTCTGGTCAGATACCAGTAACGGCTTCCCTCTCGGATATTGTCTTCCTCTAATACATAGATGAGTTTCGGGAACGCCGGTGTGATAAATACACCTTTTTCATTCTTGACACCCTGGATTCTCTGATGTAATACTTCCTCGATCACTGCTGCAAGGTCATCACGAAGCTGTCCTTCCGGAACTTCATCGAGATACATAAATACTGTCACAAATGGAGCCTGTCCATTGGTTGTCATAAGCGTGATCACCTGATACTGGATCATCTGGACTCCGCGATTGATCTCTTCCTTGACACGCATCTCAGCGATCTTGTTTACCATCTCTTCTGTCGGCTCAATGCCGGTAGCTGTCAGTTCCTCGCGAACAGTCTTGCGGAACTTCTGACGGCTCACATCCACAAATGGTGCCAGATGTGAGAGTGAAATACTCTGTCCGCCATACTGGGAACTTGCAATCTGTGCGATTGCCTGTGTTGCAATATTGCATGCAGTAGAAAAGCTCTTTGGACGGTCGATCATCGTCTCACTGATCACTGTGCCGTTCTGGAGCATGTCCTCTAAATTTACAAGACAGCAGTTATGCATATGCTGTGCAAAATAATCTGCATCATGGAAATGGATAATTCCCTGCTCATGCGCTTCTACGATATCTCCATCTAATAAGAATCTTCTGGTAATATCCTTGCTCACCTCTCCTGCCATATAGTCACGCTGTACACTGTTTACGGTCGGGTTTTTATTGGAATTCTCCTGTTTTACTTCCTCATTGTTGCACTCTAATAAACTTAAGATCTGTTCATCGGTAGAGTTGGATTTACGGACCAGAGCTCTCTTATAACGATAAGTGATATAATTACGTGCCACATTGAATGCACGCTGATTCATGATCTGGTTCTCCACCATATCCTGAATCTCCTCCACACTTGGGGAACGCTTCATATTCTCACATGCCTTCTCCACATTGGCAAGGATCTCCTGAATCTTCTCCTCTGTCAGCTTTTCGTAATCAATGACACTTTCATTTGCTTTGCGGATCGCTGCCTCGATCTTTTTAATGTCAAAGGTATCTTCCATTCCGCTTCGTTTGATAATTTTCATATCTTTGTTTTACTCTCCTATCTAATAAACAATTTCCACTATAGTTTCAATTGTAAAAATTATTTGCCAGGGCAGTGTTCCAACGATTGCTGCCGAGATTTATTATATACAACATATTGTGTTCTTGTCAATATGTATAACTATATTATGTGGAGCATTATGTAAACAAAAAAGGCAGCGGACACCACGCAAACCCAGTATCCATGCTACCTTTATCTATTCTGTACAAAAATACATCAAATAAATCGTCACTTTTTTATGATAGAAGGAAAACACTATATATTGTGGTTTTTCTGCTCTTTTGCACCACTTTTACACCTTCTGCCACAACAGTCTTCTGTCACGCCGATATTTTCCATGATCCGGTCGAGATAATGCTTTAGCTGTTCTGTTTCTTCCTTATGAAAGCCTTTTGTGATGAGCTGCTCCATCTCCCGGATATCTGCATCCGACTTTGCAACCATATTTTTTGCTTTTTCTGTCAGGGAAATCTTTTTTAATCTCGCATCGCAGCTTACGGACTCCCGCACGATCAGTCCTTTCCGCTCCATCAGCTGAAGCATGTTAGAAGCCGTTGCACGGGACACTTTAAATTCCTGTTCAATGTCTTTCTGATAGATTTCCGTATCCGCATGGTCATTCAGGTAACCGAGCGTCCACCGCTGCATTCCTGTGATATCACCTTCATTCTCGAGCCTTTTCGCTTCCATCTGCTTATGAATGCGGTTATGGATCAACCGCATTTTATATCCTACACTGTCTTCGTGTCTCATTTTCCTTCTTTTTTCCCTTCGAAAATTCATTGTTGACATTCACAGACGAATGCCGTATAAATATATAGTTAGCACACTAACAAATAAAAATCAACAATAATTTAGAAAAGGATGTGAAAATATGTTAAAAACTCTTGGAGCACAAATAAAAGAGTTTAAAAAGGACTCTTTTCTTACTCCGGTCTTCATGATCTTAGAAGTTCTCATGGAGACGGTCATTCCTCTCATGATGGCATCCATTATCGATAACGGTGTGGAAAAGGGCGATATCCATCATATCTACGTGATGGGCGGTCTGATGATCGTGACTGCCTGTGTCTCTCTTTTTGCAGGTGTGATGGGGGGAAAATACGGTGCGAGAGCCTCTACCGGTTTTGCCCGCAACTTAAGAAAGGCAATGTATGAAAATATCCAGACATTCTCTTTCTCCAATATTGACAAATTCAGCACCGCAGGGCTTGTCACAAGACTGACCACAGATGTCACCAACATCCAGATGGCTTATCAGATGATCCTGCGCATGTGCGTCCGCGCACCGATCACTCTGGTCTGTGCCATGATCATGGCTTTTTTTATTAATGCAAAACTTGCCTGTATCTACCTCGCAGCCGTGATCTTACTTGGTATCATACTTGCTTTTATCACAGTCAGGGCTCATAAATATTTTACCCAGGTATTTCCGAAATATGATGACTTAAACGCATCTGTCCAGGAAAATGTCTCTGCGATCCGCGTGGTAAAAGCCTACGTCCGTGAAGATTTTGAAAAGGACCGTTTCAAAAAAAGCAAGTGAAAATATTTACAAAATGTTTGTCAAAGCAGAGGGCGTTATCGTATTTAATAATCCCGTCATGATGGCTGCTGTGTATACCTGCATCATCCTGATCAGCTGGATCGGTGCCAAAATGATTGTGGTAAATTCTCTTACCACCGGTGAATTGATGAGCCTTCTCACTTACTGCATGAACATTATGATGAGCCTCATGATGCTTTCCATGGTTTTTGTCATGATCACCATGAGTATCGCAAGTGCTGAGCGTATCTGTGAAGTATTAAATGAGAAGAGTGATATCACAAACCCGGAAAACCCGGATCATGAAGTAACCGACGGAAGCATCCGCTTTGACCATGTGACATTCCGATACAATAAAACCTCTGATACCCCTGTTTTGGACGATATCAATCTCTCCATCGCCTCCGGCGAGACCATCGGTATCATCGGCGGAACGGGAAGTTCAAAATCTTCCTTAGTCAACCTGATCAGCCGTCTGTATGATGTATCGGCTGGTGCCGTCTACGTTGGCGGTAAAGATGTCCGCTCCTACGACCTCGACACACTGCGTAACGAAGTGTCCGTTGTATTACAGAATAATGTGCTTTTCTCCGGTTCCATCTATGACAATCTCCGTTGGGGAAACCCGGATGCAACCGATGAACAATGCCGGCATGCCTGCGACCTTGCCTGCGCTTCAGAATTTATCAACCGTTTTCCGGATGGCTATAACACGCACATTGAACAGGGTGGTTCCAATGTCTCCGGTGGGCAGAAACAGCGTCTATGTATCGCGAGAGCCCTGTTAAAGAAACCGAAAATACTTATTTTAGACGACAGTACCAGTGCGGTTGATACGGCAACCGATGCAAAGATCCGCAAAGCTTTTGCGGAGGAGATTCCAAATACGACAAAACTTATCATTGCGCAGCGGATCTCCTCTGTCATGAATGCAGACCGTATCATTGTATTGAACAACGGCGTTGTGGACGGCTTCGGTTCCCACGAAGAGCTCATGGAAACAAATGCGATTTACCGCGAAGTATATGAATCCCAGACACAGGGAAGCGGTGATTTTGATGACGGAGGTGCAAAATAATGGTAGAAAAAATCATGGACCTATGCGTGGCAATGCACGCGGACCAAGACCCAATGTTGCAAATCCGGGAAAACTACTGCTGCGCCTGCTCTCTTACATTTTTAAGAACTATGGCTTTGCATGTATCGTTGTCGTGATCTGCCTGTTTATCACTGTTTTTTCGAGTGTACAGGGCACCTTATTCATGCAGACACTGATCGACGATTACATCATTCCATTAACAAAACAGGCTTCCCTGATTTCACGGAACTCGCCCATGCGATCGGACGCGTTGCAGTTTTCTATGCATGTGGTGTGCTTGCTTCCTTTGCACAGTCCAAAATTATGGTATATGTCACACAGGGAACACTCCGGAACTTAAGAAACGATATGTTCATCCATATGGAAGGACTCCCGATCCGTTACTTTGACACTCACCCACATGGTGATATTATGTCAACCTATACGAACGATATTGATACCCTGCGCCAGATGATCAGTCAGAGTATCCCGCAGGTTTTAAACAGTGCGGTTACGATTGTCAGTGTCCTTGGCGCCATGATCGTTTTAAACATCCCACTGACGATCATCACACTTTTTATGGTTGGAGTCATGCTCTATGCCACCAAAGTGGTAGGTGGTGCCAGTGCCAAGTACTTTATCGCCCAGCAGCGTGATATCGCCACGGTCAACGGTTATATTGAAGAGATGATGAATGGCCAGAAGGTAGTAAAGGTCTTTACCCATGAGGAAGAAAGTATTGCAGACTTCAACAAGCTGAATGACCAGTTATTTGAAAGTGCTGATAACGCAAACAAATTTGGTAATATCTTAATGCCGATCAATGCACAGCTTGGAAATGTAAGTTATGTTCTGGTCGCCTTAGTCGGCGGCATCCTCGCCCTGGAAGGTATAGGCGGTTTTACCCTCGGTAAACTGGCAAGCTTCCTCACATTCAATAAGAGCTTCAGCCAGCCGATCAACCAGTTAAGCATGCAGATCAACAATATCGTCATGGCGCTTGCAGGTTCCGAGCGAATCTTCAATCTGCTGGATGAAAAACCGGAAACGGACGATGGATACGTGACTTTAGTGCGTGCGAAAAAGGAAAATGGCCAGATTACAGAGTGCAGCGAGCGTACCGGAATGTGGGCTTGGAAGCATGTGCATCAGGCAGACGGTTCTGTCGACTACATTGAGTTAAAGGGTGATGTGGTATTTGATGATGTCGATTTTGGATACAATCCTGACAAAATGGTTCTGCACAACGTAGACCTTTTGCCACTCCCGGACAGAAGCTCGCTTTCGTTGGAAGTACCGGTGCCGGAAAAACAACGATCACAAACCTGATCAACCGGTTCTACGA
>VOFH01003625.1_pt1 | contig 16816 bp, 33 predicted proteins | sample 5384091 | NCBI WGS metagenome assembly VOFH01 (sample SAMN12384727, study PRJNA508395) | human gut metagenome | isolation source: healthy gut G | host: Homo sapiens
TATCACAGGCCAGTAATTATTCCACCATCCAGCCAGTTCTTTTCTTTCCGGTTTCAAAGGCAGGCCCGATGGAGGTGTTAAACAGGATCTTTCCATTGCCCAGCGCCTTAAATTCCTCCTCGTGCATGAGAATCACATTCTTATTTAAGCAGGCAAATACCACCTCCGACTGCTCCAGCAGTTCGGTGAGCGGACGGTATACCATGCCTTTTGCCTCATAGTCCGGCTTTCGGCTCCTGCTGAAATAAGAGACTTCTGCGCCCATAAATTTCATGGCCTCGGCGATCATTCCACCGGACACGCCCATTCCCACCATGCCGACCTTGAGTCCCGTGATCTCCACCGGCATCTCCTTCCACATGGGTCTGTCATACCCGTGAAGGAAACGCACCAGTTCACAGATCACGTATTCCACCACCCCCTGTCGCCATAGTCCCGTATGCCTTTCACGGTAACGCCGTGTTCCTCCGCCCAGGCAATATCACGTTCGCACTCTCTTTTGGAATACAAGCTGCAGCACATGCCCACATACCGGATAGAAGGGACGGTGTTCAAAGACACAGCTGTTAATTTTTGAGGTATAACTGAGCAGAACGCCGTCTGCATCCCCCGATTCTCCGGATAATTTCATCATCATCCGCCGGCACGTCGTCGTACATGACGACTTCCTCCGCATACTGATGCAGTTCTTTTCCGCCTCTTCCACCAGGCTTACCGGCTCTATGGCCACTAATTTTTAAACATGTTCTCATCCTCCTTAAAATACAATCGGCGACACCAGATTGCGAAGAACCGCCACGACGCTCCAGCCCGCAATCGCACTGTCGGCGGAGTAGATATCCACGACCGCCTTTACCCCTTAATCTCCGCCATGATCTTATGGTCATCTACCCACAACGGGTATGCTGTGAATATTTACCTTCGTGTGTTCCGGACCTGTTGTAGCCAGAGAAGCTGCCACTGCCACATTGACCTTGGTCGGCAGAAGCGCGATCGCTTCCCTTTGCATTGCCCTGCGAATACCTCTGTGCCCTCTGTGTCTGTCATCAAATGGTCTTCAAACAGAGGCGTATTCATCAGTGATTTCGGCCCTTCCTCGTCTCGATCCCGGAAACCGCGTCTCCCATCAGTGAAACCGTCCGAAGCACATCAAAACCGCCCACCGCGCCGGACGCAATATGTACCTTTGTCCCATGCTCCAGGGCTGTGCGCTTCACTTCCTCATAGAAATCCGGTCCGCAAATGCACCGATTGACAGCACAATGATGCTGGTTCCCGCAGAAAAGGGCCTTGACGGCCATTCCTTTTACCGCGGCAACGGAGGCTGCCTCGCTATGTAATCTGGTTTCAGTGCCAGAAGCTCGTCCACATCCGCGCACGGCCTGCATCCCGCTCTTTCCGCCAGAGCCTGTCTTCTCCTCACTGCGGCCCGCGATTCCCACCAGCTCGTACTCATCCAAATACCCGTTTTTCCACGCGTCCGCTATAATTCCTCCCAGATACCCACTGCCCAGGATTCCAAGTTTTCAACCTGCTCATGATTAACTCCCTTCGGCCGCCTGCTCGGGCGGCGGTCACCTGATTTTCATTCAATCGAAGAATCGGCCACGGTTTCCCATCGCGGCCGGTCTCCATACCTGCCTAGTATACCACGAAATTCCAGTTCAAGGAACCTCTCTTTTCCCCGCTGTCAGTGCCAATGTTCCGAATCAATCCTGCCCGTTCCGGTCACACTGCTGTTTCTCTGTCTCCATTCTGACCAGTCCCCCTGGTGTCAGCTGGTAAACGGCAGTACAGACCTCTTCGATATATTTCCGGTCATGGGAAATGCTCAAAATGGCTCCCCGGTACTGGCGCAGGATCGCTCGGATCACCGGCCCCGACAGCGGGGAAAAAGTTGCGGGTCGGTTCATCCAGAATCAGGACATCCGCCCCCGACAGGCTCAATTTCAGCAGAAGCACCTTTGCTTTCTGGCCGCCAGACAGCTCCGACATCGGATGCGTTCATTTCATCAACGGTATATTTCATAGAACCCAGATACGTCCGAATCCGTGTCGTCTCTTCCTTGTCTCCGGTCACGGACAGAAAGTCCACCGGTGTCCGGTCAGGCTCCAGAAGATCCTCATAATTCTGCGGCATATAGCAGGCCCTGACATCGGTCCGGCTTAAAAGCTGCTCTGCCATCTGTTTCAGCAGCGTCGTCTTGCCAGCGCCGTTTTTTCCGGTAATACAGACCCGCTCTCCGCCTTTTATCCGCAGAAATACATGTTCCGCCAGAAGACGCGGTTCCTCTTCCCCGAGACCGGTGTCAGGAGACGGTCCAGGGAAAATTCCAGAACGATTTTTCCGGCGGGCATTTTTACCGCTTCTCCCAGCTTAAAAATATGGCATCCTCTGTTTCCGGGATCTCCGTCCTGTCTAAAGCCTTCCCGTTCATATCTCTTTTCCAGAGACTTTACCGCTTTCATCTTCTTTTTCAATAAGTAACCACCGTGGGGATTCTGACGGGTCATGCTGTTCAAATCATGGTTCACCGCCTGCTCAATCCTGCGAAATTTCTCCTGCCGTTTTTCTCTTCCCTGCGCTCAACTAACGCCCGCTGTTCCTGACTTGCAAAAGCTGCTCCGCACGGTTTTTTTTGCGTACTGACGGTAGCCGGTTTTCGCTATACTGCAGCGGCTTTCCGTTTTTCGCTTCAGCTGTTCGATATGGATTACCATATTGGCGGTCCGCTCGATCAGCGTCTCATCGTGAGAGATAAATAATACCGGCTGGGGCGCTTCCATAATCAGCTTTTCCAGCCATTCCAGCGTTTCGATGTCAATGTCATTGGAGGGCTCATCCAGCAGCAGGATGGTGGGCCGGGCCATGAGAAGCCGCGCCATCTGCGCCTTCACCTTTTCTCCGCCGGAAAGCGTGTCCATCTTCTGATCCCGGTAGAAGAAATCAGGCGGAAGCTTCAGCTGCCCGGCTAAATGGGTCAGTTCCTGGGCGTCTGCAGGCCAAAGGCGTCCAAGGATTTATGGTTAATATCCCTTACAGCCAGTAAGGAATTATCCATCTTGTTGCTTAAGCTGTTAGAATGTAGGTAGCAATTGGATATCTTCTCCTTTCTTGGACTTCGCGTCCGTCTGTCATTAAACGCATGTTTGTCGGCCATTATGACCAGAAATGGTGCAAACCAGGATGTACAACTTCAGCAAAGACAAGCCCTGAAAGAAATCAGTATTCTGCCAGCCTTTGTTCCTCATTATTTTGAAAGATCATTTCCGACAGAACCTGATTTGAAACAGGTTTTATATTTTATGTGGTGCTATCCAGGACAGTGGAATACGACCCTGATGAATGTTTTGTCTAAGCTGCCTGAATATAACGTTAAATGAATGAAAGCGTTGATGTTTCGTTTGCCCCTGTATCTGAAATAAAGGGCGTGTTACTCCATCCGGAATTGAAGATCGGCATTTGTGGTTTTTCCATTCGCAAAATGAATGGAACTTATGAACAGAAAAGCGTTTTCTTCCAACGAGGCTCATCTTCCATCCCAGAAAGGTTTTTGTTCCAGGTCATGGACTGTCTGCCGTCAAAACAAAGCCGCAGGATGACCCTGTATATGCGTTTATTGACAAGAAACGGGCAGGGAAAACCTTACTATGTCTATGCCGTGACCGCAGGTGCTAATAAGTTTCTGCGTATCTATTACGGAAGAGTAAATGAAAATATCTTATGTCTTTCCAGAAAAAGAATCACATCCTTTCAGACCAGCGGTGATTTTGGGGAAGCGGCAGTCCATCCATTTCTCCAATAAGGACCCTTTTTCATTATACTTCTGATCTTTTTTATTTCACATTATCAGCATTATAACATACCAGGATTCAAAAGGCAAATGCTTTGATTTTACACGTACGGCCACCTTTACAACGTAATCCGCGGTATCTCTGACCGTCAATTCATCCAGAAGAAGATCTTCATACCACATCTCGTCCAGGCTGATTCCCTGCTCCTCGGCAAACGCTCTGATAACCGGATACGCCTTTCCCATATCACCATCGTAACCGCGGTAATACAGCTCCACATAGGTTCCCGCCGGCTTCACATACGGCTTCAGCGCCGGAATGCGTTTATCCAGCCGCGTGTAGACGCTCGATAGCGCTCATATTTTCCCGCCTCTAAATCTCTTCCCCAGGCAGACTGCCCCCACCGCGTTCATACTGATATGATACTGCTCACAGACCCTGACATGGTGGGCAATCTCCTCCGCCAGTTTCCTCTCTCCCGTGAGATTTACCTCGGAAGAAAACAGATATTCCTGTCCTCTTTCCGCCAGCATCGGCTTATCCACCTCGGCCTCCAGCGCCTCCCCTGATGGTCGTTCGCTCCCACTCCATAAAACGCTTCATATTTCTTCAGCCGTTCAATCTCCTGGTCTAATTTCCGCCTCCCTTCTGATCCACCAGCGCCAGAAAAATGCTCCGGCGACCGCGTCTCCATATATGCCCTGATCTCGCCAAGAGGCATCCCCAGCTTCTGCAGCGCCCGTATCACCTCAAATGTATCCATCTGCCACACAAAATAATACCGGTAATGATTCTCCTCATCCTTCACCGCCGGTGAAAACAATCCGATTTCATCATAATGAAACAGCGTGTGCTTCTTGACCCCAAAATTTTTGCAAACTCCCCTGTCGTAAAATACAGCTCCGACTGTTTTTCCATTCTTGTGATTCCTTTCTCATTTTTCTATATACAAAGTTTTCTCCTCTTGACTATCGGCCTGCCCTATACCATATGATAGTCCATGCGGCTGAAATTTACAAGAAAACTCAGGAGAAATTATATGAATTATTCACTGGCAAAAAATTTACATTTGGATCCCTCATGATGTTTGCACTGCCAACGACCGTCATGATGATATTTACCTCCCTCTATACGATTATAGACGGGGTCTTTGTATCGCGTTTCGTCGGAACCAATGCGCTTTATCCATTAATATCGTTTACCCGGCCATCAACATTGTACTCGGTATTGCAGTCATGTTTTCCACTGGCAGCTGCGCCATCGTTGCCAAAAAGATGGGTGAAGGAAAGCCCGGGAATGCACGGGCTGCGTTTACCTCCATTGTATATTTGAATATCCTTGTCGGAGCCGTAACGGCGATCCTCGGCAATCTCTTTGCAGAACCACTGGTACGTCTTCTGGGGAGCCAGCGACTTACTGATGAGCGACTGCATGACGTATATGAGATGGCAGATGGCCTTCGCTCCGGCGCTGATGCTTCCGCAGATTCTGTTCCAGATGTATCTTCATCACGGAGGGACGGCCCGGACTGGGTCTCTTCCTCACGGTACTGGCCGGCATCAGCAATGCGGTCCTGGATTATGTCCTCATCGTACCGCTTAAGCTGGGCGTGGCGGGCGCAGCCATCGCTACCGTGACCGGCTATATGATTCCCGCGGTGTTCGGCCTGATCTACTTTGCCGTTTCCCGCAGGGCACTGTGGCTGGTAAGCCCCCGTCTATCTGCGGCGGAATTAAAAGAAACACTGATTAAACGGTTCCTCGGAGATGGTGACCAATTTATCCTCCGGCATTATCACGTTCCTGTTCAACCTTCTGATGATGCACTATGCGGGAGAAGACGGCGTGGCGGCCATTACCATTATCCAGTACTCCCAGTTCCTTTTAAACGCGCTGTACATGGATTTTCGCAGGAGTCTCACCTGTAATCAGCTACAATTACGGAAGCCGCAACACGAAACAGTTAAAACAGGTATTTAAGACTTCCTTCCTCTTCACCGGTGTGACTTCAATCCTTGTATTTTTAACTGCACAGCTGGGCGGAGGAATCATCGTAACGATTTTTGCACACCCCGGCACGGCTGTATACGATCTGGCCCGCCACGGATTCATGGTATTCGCGTTCGGCTACTTATTTTCCGGCGTCAATATCTTTTCATCGGCTCTGTTTACCGCTTTATCTCGAACGGAAAAGTATCCGCCGTTATTTCCCCTTTGTGCGCACGCTCTGCCTGATCGTCTTATGCCTGCTGTTCCTTCCCCTGATCATGGGGCTTGACGGAGTCTGGCTGGCCGTTCCGGCTGCAGAGGCGGGCGGATTTATACTTTGTCTTTACTTTTAAAAAGACATGCGAAAACGTATGGTTATCGATAGAAACCAGGAGATTTCCCGTTATAATTGACAGCGCCGCGCCGGCCGAACAGAAAACGGAGGCCTTAAATGCGCGTATCATCTCCAACATCCCACCGGGTCTTCGGCAGCGTGGCTATGTCAAACAGGTTCTCTCACCTGCCTGAATTTTTCGGCATAAAAAGAAAAATCCGACCACGGGACGGAATAAAATCTCCCGGGAACCGGCAGCCATACCAGAGCAGAACTGCCGCGATTCCGGCAGTCACTGCAAATGAAAAAAGACATTCCACAGCCGCTTTTTGCCCATCTTTACCCGCCGGGCAAAAGTCCGAAGCTAAGGAGCAGGCCCAGCACGGGCAGCGTATAGAAAAACCTGACGACCGCATAATACATGCTCCCTGTTTATCCTGATTCCATGCCCTGTGCGGCAGCCCAAACCGCATGATCATTTCCTCCGCCTGCCCTTCCAGCCCCTCCTGACCGGAGTAAGAAAAAGGAGATGTTGGAAAAGAATCCGGTCTCCAGCCGCTTTTTGCCGGAAGAATCACCATCGGATAGGAAGGCCTGTCACTCCCCGTATGACAAAGCGTTGGCCCTTTACGGTAATCCAACTGCCTGTCACATTGGTGGAACCGAACAGTTCCCATGCTGTCTTACTGCTTACGACGACAGCCCAGCCCTCATCATCATCTCCAAAGCCATAGGTGCCGGCCGCCAGCCGGTCCTTTACAATCTGATCCATCTCTCCTGACCATGATACAGGTTACATCCTGTTTAAAATTAAGCACCGGATTTCTGGCCTCCACATCGTATTCCACGCTCCACGCCGCAGTCTCCGGAAATGTTTTCTTCTCCTGCTTAAGCCCGGCTTCCGTTATTTGCTCCAGTGTCTGCCTGGATATTCCCTGTCCATGGTAGCGAATCTGGATATCTCCGGCGTAGGGTGCTGTCTTCTCTCCCTGCCACAGGAAATCCCCCACAGGGCAGCCGACAGAAGCATTGCCAGACATACGGTTTTGACTCTGGCGGCTCTGCACGTTTTGCTCCATCTTTTAAGCCTGTTCATTGTTCTCTCACTCTCCGGATAATCTGACACGGTCGCCTGCCTCAATGATCCTGCTGCTGGATACGATCAGCCGGTCCGTATTGCCAAATGCCCCTCTACAGTCGCCTGGCTGCTGCTTTTTTCCAGTAATTCCACAGGAACCTTTTTCCGCCGTCAGCTCTTCGCCGAGTATCGTCTTCTGCGGTTTTACCACCAGGATGTAGTAACCATCCGATTCCTGTCTGAGCCCCTGCGATGGGAATGACCTGATTATACTGCCGGGATGCCAGATTGATTGAAAATGCGGCCGTCGCACCCCAGAACCCCACATCTTCCCGGGCTGATGCGGTAAAACGGGCCTGTTCCTCCTCCGAAAAAGTCCACGCTCTCCACCACCGCTTCACAGGCTCTCCTGACTCCCCGTACTGTAAGTTGATCTTTGTACCTGCAGTAATCAGTTCCCCAGTTTTTATCCACCGTTCCCTCAAATTTCAGCTTCCCGTCTCCAATTGCCACAAGCGCCTCCCCCGTCACGGTCTTTCCCGGAACGACGGACAGCTCTGTCACCACACCTGCCACGGGAGCCGTCACTGCGCCGCCGGCTGCTTCCAGTGCTTCCAGTTCTTTTAGCTGCGTTTCCGCCTTTGTGATATCCAGCTGCTTTCCCTGACGGTCCCGGCTGGCTGCTGTCTGCTCCTTCCCATTTTCCGCCGCTGTCACCGCGTCCCTGGCCCGCGCATTGGTTACCGCCAGTTCCGCCTGGCTGAGTGCTTCCTCCAAGTCCCTCACAGCCTTTTCTCCGGCCTTGATCTGTGCCTCTACCGCCTGGACGGAAGCTTCTGTAGCTGCTCTTTAAGGCTTCCGCGGCTGTTCTCCTTCCGGCACTGACATCGCCGTAGTCTTCCTCAGCACTGTTTAAAGCCTCTTTTGCCTCAGCCACGTTTAACGACTGCTCTTCCCGCACTTCTTCCAGATCCTCATTTGCACGGTCCAGAGCCTTTTTGGGCTTTCTCTGTCTCTTCGTCTGAGGCGCCCTCCTCTTCCAGACGGTCCAGCTTCTCCTCGCAGTCGGTCACCTCCGCTCCGCTTTCTTGACCGCGCTTTCTTTCCTGGCTACGGCAAAGCATCATAGGCCCTTTCGGCGGTGCGGTACTGTCTCCTGGTCTCCTCCTCCATCTCTTCCTCGGACTGGGTCATGCTCTGATTGTAATCCCGTTTAAGATCCGCAAGCTTTTCCTCACTGTCCCGCTTTATTTCCTCCAGATCCTGATACCCGAAGTCGAGAGCCCGCTTTGCCGCTTCCAGTGACTGCACGGCAAGCGTCTCCTCGGATATGCCCGGAATCTGTTTGGAACGCACCGCAGACTGATCGAGCTCCAGCTTCATCTTTTCAATGGAAAGAGCCAGTTCCTCCCTCTTCTTCTGAATCCCCTCCAGCTGATAGGCGAAAAGCACCTCTCCCGCCTCCACCTTCTGCCCGGCCGTTTTTCCGACGGACTGGACCTTCATCCCTTCCTCCGGATTCAGATACGTGATTCCTGATGCTGTAAATTTCCCTTCCCCATTCATCTCATAAGTTACGTTTCCCATCTTACCGTAGGAGGTTCCGACCTGCGGCACCGTCAGGGAATCCAGGCTTCTGGAAAGAACGGTAAAGACCGCCATGGCCCCCAGAAACACCAGGAAACCGTCTCTGCACCATTTACGTATTTTTCTTCTCTCCATCTCCCTACTCCTTTATCCCCGATACCATAATTCCCTGCTCCAAAAAACTCTGTCCGGCCAGAAACAGAAAGAGCGGGGGCGCCATAGCCGCCACGGACGCTACCCATGCTACGCTGACCTTATCCGCCGTAATATCCGGAAGATAGAGGACAGCGGCCAGGGCGTCCGGTTCTTCAAAAATGCCATCGGCGCCTCGATGGCATTCCAGCTCTCTAAAAAGCCCAGGATTCCGGCAGACATGATTCCCGGAAATCCCATCGGTATACCGATCCGAATGAACACAGCCCCTTCTCCCGCCCCATCCAGACGCGCCGCTTCCAGCAGCGACAGAGGAATCGATGAAAAAACTGTGTCATGATAAATACCGGAAACGTAGAAAAAATCCCCGGCAGAATGACCGCCAGATGGGTATCTAACAGATGCAGCCGGTTTAATACAAAGTAATCCGGCGTCATCAGCACCTGAAACGGGAGTATCATCAGTATGATATATCCCATAAACAAAGCTTTTTCCCGGAAATGAATACATGGCAAACGCCCACGCCGCCGGAACGGCCACCAGCATCTGGCCGAACAGCACGCCCCCGTCTGGAGGCAGGAGTTCCAGAACATCACGAAAAATCCCGGGGAATCCAGAAGCAGTTCCACAAAGGGACTTAAGGTGGGGAAAGTCCGGAAACAGAGTGACCTTTCACATTTCCGGTCCCTCCGTTTAACACCGGTCCGAACGGGAGAGCATCTCCCCGGAAAGGAAGGAATTTCCCTGCCATCATCAGGAGGGCAGCCAGATAAACAGGCAGATTACCGACAGGATCAGCCTTCTGACGAGCGGAAGAATCTTCTTCTCCGGGATTCGTTCTCTCAACCATCTCATGCTTTATTCCTCCTTCCTTCCATATCATTGCCGTTATCCCCTGTCACGCTTCCTTCCTCCCTGAATCAGTCCTTTCAGGATGACCGGCAGAAGCACCGCCAGCAAAAGGAGCACGGAAGCAAAGCACTCATTTTTCTGAATATCCAGCGTCACAAACCAGTGGTTAAACAGATGTGCAGCATGTAAATACTCTCCTATCCGGATACTCCCCGCGATTAAATACGCTTCCCGGAATACCTTAAAGCTGGAGTTGAATACAGAAAGTGATACCACCAGAACCGCCGTCTTCGACAGACCCGGTAGCGTTACGTATAAAAAAGCGGGCCAGAATACCGGCGCCGTCTACCCTGGCGGCCTCATAGAGTTCATCCGGTATGGCCGCCAGACCTGCTACCCACAGACCACGTCGTATCCAAGGTTCTTCCACACATAAGTAAAGACGAGCACACCAAAGGCGGTATCTCCGTCAATCCAGTTCATTCCCGGCATGCCAAACAGCGCGGTAATCTGATTAACCAGCCCCTGCGGATGGAAAAACAGCTTCCACAGAAGGACGATGGAGGCCACCGGAATCGCAAGCGGAATGAGGAGACTCGTCTTAAAGACGGTCCCCCTCCTTTAATCCCGCGATCAGCATGGAGCAAAACAGTGACACCAGCACCAGAAGCGGTACGCAGATCACCAGAAAGCGGAGTGTGTTAAAAGATGCCAGACGGAACGCACGGTTGCCCATGACGGTCAGATAGTTCTGCATTGCGACAAAACGCCCTCCTGCCGCCTCGAAAAATGACCTGCGGACAACATCCACATACGGAAGCAGGACAAACACGGCTGTCCCCGCCAGACTCGGCAGCAGGAACAGATACGCCTTCCGTGCCAGACGGCCCGACTGTGTTTTATTCCGCATAATACAGCTTCGCCTTGTTTTCAAACTGCCCCGCCGCCTCGGCCGCGGTCTGTTTTCCTTCAAAATATCCTTTTGTTTCACTGACTATCATCTCCAGCAGTATATCGTCCACAGAAATGGGTGTATGGAGCTTATCCAGCATTCCCATAATTTCTTCCTTCTTCTTATCATCCGGGTATTCTGCACTGAGCATCATCTCCGGTATCGTTAAAGCTGAAACTGATGCTCATGTTGGAAGTCCGTTTTTTCCAGGCGTCGGAGGCCGTCCTGCTCACGGTAAATCCATCCCTCAAATCCCCTTCCTGCACCTTCGGGGACAGGGCAAATTTGACAAACTCTCTCGCCGTCTCCTTTTCTTTTCCAAAGGACGTGACTCCCAAAAGCCCCTTCGGATAGTAAATATCATTGAACTGTTCCAGATGATATCCGTACTTATCAATCATGGCGGACGGTGACATAACGTCCATCATACTGGCAAGCTCGATCAGAGAGACTTCTGCATGGTCTTTGTCAGCAGCCCATAATCACCCAGACCGGTAAAAACCTCTCGTATCGGTGCTGTTATAAACCTGGCCGCGGCCTCCGTCCTCCGATTCATCAAAGACTGTCTTGCTCCGCCGGCGTCTCCCGTTATTTTGGCAGTCTCAGAAGGTTTCTGACTTTATCCGTATCCAGCTGCCCGGGCATCTTTTCCTGCCAGCTCCGGATAATAGAGATAGATCATCTGCCGCAGGATATTTTCATAGACAGTCTTAAAAATACTGCCTGATCCGGATTCGCCTCCTGCCACGCCCGGAGAGCCAGTCGGTTCCCATCTCCTTTATCACCGCTTCGTTTCCATAGATAACCGGAATGCCAACACGGACCGGAAACTGATAGACACTGCCGTCAGAACCGGTAAAATTCTCCGCTATGTTAGGATAGAGCTCTCCTGATTTGCCATGGGGGGTAATCATATCGCCCAGATCCTCCAGAACCCCTTTTTCAATATAGGACTCGATCGGAAGCCCATCCAGCACCAGCACATCGGCGCCGTTGCCGTTAAGCAGCTCTGCGTTTAAGGAACGGATCGTATCGGATTTTAAGGTGCTTCCCGATTCACTGTTTCCGTCGATCAGCTCGACCCGGACATCGATGCTCCATCTGGAAAAGGGAGGCCGCCTGCTTCACGGTCTGATTTTCCGAAAGGTTCAGACCGTATACCGTCAGGTTTTAGACGGAACGGCAGGCATCTCTGCATCATACGTATAGCGGGCCAGCTTCTGTTCTTCACTCTTTCTGTATACCATAAGTAAAAATCATGGTCACTTCCAATGAGGAGACGTTTTATGTACACACTGGGCATGCCTATGGAATTGCAGAGAGCCATCCGACGGTCTCACATGGTCCCCTGATTGCCATGTGATGGATTCCTTGGCATTGGCAAGGTAGAAGTCATCCTGTCTCCGCCGGCCAGGCTTCCATACTTAGATCGGTTTCATCGGTCTGGAACGGGAATCACTTCCTTCTCCGCCAGTGATTTTAAATCGTACCGGAGAAATCCCCTGTCGCCTGTCGTCAAAAAAGGTATGGGCCGTCAAAGTATGGCTGTCAGCAGAAATTACTGAAAGAAGACTTTTTGTGGAAGCTTTTTTCTCCACAGTACCATCCGGACTCACGACGATAACCTGATCATCGGAGGAATCAGGATGGTGCTGTCATCGCTGACATAGATTCCGTTCAGCAGTACCATGGCGTCTTCAATCCCGACGGACATTTCCTGCATGGGCTGTCCGTCTGCAAGTTTTATGAGGTGTGCCTTATAAGCCGAATCCGAACACACCGCATACAGCGTTCCATCCGGGCCGTAGGCGGAATAAGCCAGATAGTAGGAGTCAGGAAGCTCCTTTACCGGGGAAGCCGTATCTTCCTTCCAGGTGGATCCGTCATAACGGTAGGCTTTCTTTTTTCCTTCCGTCTCCTGGCCAACTAAGGTAAACAGGACCATCTCCCGTTCTGATCCTGAATAATATCCAGAACCCTTCCGTTCCATCTTCGAACGGATATGCGACCGCCTGTTCCACATAACGTCCTTTAGCCGCATCCGCAGTCCCCGGATTGGCACCGGTGGTCTGCTTTGTGCCGTCCTTTGTACCGGTTGCATCGCCTGCCGGCTGGCCCTTCGTCCCGCATCCGGCAGTCATGACCGCCATGACCGCGCCAGAGCCACCGCCGCTGTTTTCTGTACAATCACACGCACGCTTTGCGTATGAGTCAGTGAGGTAATCAAACAACTGTTTTTCATATTTTTATTCCTTTCTCCTGTTCCGGATTTCCCTTTAAAGTAATCATACCAGAGAAATCTCTAAAAAAAACTGGAAACAGCTGGTTTTTAGATTTTTAGAGATTTCTCTGGTATAATGGAAGAAACAACGGATTTAAAATAAGAAAGAAAGCAGGAATCACTGAGATGAGAATCTTACTGGTAGAAGATGATAAGGTGCTGTGCAGCACAGTGGCAATGCAGTTAGAACAGGCGGGGTATCAGGTGGATCAGTGCTGCCGGGGGGACGACGCCCTCTACTATGCGACGGAATATCCCTACGATGTGATAATTCTGGACCGGATGCTCCCGAGCCTGGACGGTTTAAGCCTGCTGCAGGCGATCCGTCAGAAATCCATTATGACCCCGGTCATCATCACCACTGCTCTCGACGGACTGGGCGACCGAATCGACGGGCTGGACGCAGGCGCGGATGACTACCTGGTCAAGCCATTTGCGGTGGAGGAACTCCTGGCAAGGATCCGGGCAGTCACCCGCAGGCCCGGACGGACCGCAGACACCGCCAGTCTGGCCGTCGGAAACTTAAGCCTGGACGCGGTCAAGCATGAGCTCACCAGAAACGGCGCCGAATCCGAGACGGTCACGCTATCCGGCCGGGAATCGTCGCTCCTGGAATATCTGATGAGAAACGCCGGCCGTACGCTTCCGCGAAATGCCATCCTCTCCTACGTGTGGGGACCGGATTCCGAGGTGGAGGCCGGCAATCTGGACAACTACATCTATTTTTTACGCCGGCGCTTAAAATCGCTTCATGGAAATGCAAAGATCCAGACAGTCCATGGAGTCGGCTACCGGCTGGAGGAATTCCATGATTAAAGAGCTCCGCAAAAAACTGACCCTGTTGTACACCGTAACCACGGGAACCATCCTGACCCTGGTAGTCGCCGGACTCCTCTTCTACAACCTCCGTGTATCGGAAAAAGACGCCCTGCAGACCTTCCAGAATCAGATCGTGGCCGTCGCGTCCCGGATGCAGTACGGCTCCACCATTTCCGGAAGCTGGCTGGCCCAGACCGAGGCTTCAGAAAAGCTGATCATACATATTGAGGAGAACCGGGAACCCTTTCTCTATTCCGGCTCCTGGGTTCCGGCCACAGACCGGCAGACGCTCATCGACCGGGCACGGGAAGAAGCTCTGAAGGAGAAAGTCAATCCGGCGGTGCGCCCCGTCTCCTCCTCGGTCATTCAGAGCTCGGTCTTCACGGTAAAGGGGGATCAGGGAGACTCCTATTACGGCACAATCCTTGTCTTTCCCACCGCCAGGAGTTACCAGAGCCTGACTCTCCTGGGATACCGCACGCCTGGCATCGTCCTGTTGAAGGATCAGGGCCCCCGCTTCCTGCTGTTCGATCTTCTGGGAATCGCAGCCCTCTTTCTCGTCAGCTGGTATTTCGTAGGAAAATCCCTGGAACCGGTGGAAATGAGCAGAAAACGCCAGAACGAATTCATTGCTGCCGCCTCCCACGAGCTTTCGCCTCCGCTGGCAGTCATCGAATCCAGTGTCACCGCCATTGCCGCGGCAGAAGAAAGTTCTGCTGCCCCGCGATCGGCAGAATGTATGGAAAAGCAGACGCAGTACTTAAAAAACATACGTGCGGAATGCAGCCGCATGGCCGCACTTGTAGGGGATATGCTGCTTCTCGCTTCCACGGATGCCGGCAGCTGGTCTGTCAAACGGGAAACCGTGGATATGGATACGCTTCTCATTGAAACCTACGAGCTCTATGAACCGGTATGCAGGAGCAGCGGGATCCTGCTGTTCCTGGATCTGCCGGAAGAGACGCTGCCCCATATAACCGGCGACTCCTTCCGTTTAAAACAGCTGCTCACAATCCTTTTTAGACAACGCTGTGTCCTATACCCCTGAAGATAGAGGGATTACCATAAGCCTGCCGCAAACGGGAATGAGCTGACCATTTCCGTAGCAGACCAGGGCTGCGGAATTCCTCCTGAAGCCAGGGCGCATATTTTTTTGACCGTTTCTATCGGGGCGACACCTCCAGGACGGACAAACGCCATTTCGGTCTCGGCCTCTCCATCGCCAAAGAGCTGACTACGCTCCACGGCGGCCGGATCTCGGTGGGCGAAACGGAAGGCGGCGGCGCAACATTTTGGATAAAACTGCCTGTTATAATCGAACATGGGTTATAATGAAATAAAAATGGAGTACGGAGGTAAACATGATGAGAAAAACGTATCTGCTAACATTCTTACTGGCAGCAGGATTGATGGCAGAATCCCCCTTCGCCGCGTATGCAAAAAGACAGTCCGTTAACGCTGCCGGAATTTATGGGAATCTGTCAGCAGGAGCAATTTAACTTTTTCCCGTGTAATCACGCTCCCGGGAGAAGAGACCGGAAGCGAAAAGACCGGAGGAGACCAGAAACAATATGAGACTCACTATAAGAATGTGATATTATCGGAACATGGAGCAAAATACCGGGAAAGCCCGTACGGTCCTGGATACCAGAGTTTGAAAAGCGGTAAACTCTACATGGATATGCCGGAAGGATATGAATTGTCTTATGAATATAAGATCAAAGGGGAGAGTGACGAAACCGGGCCAGAAACAACCGTTCCCGGCGGAACCATAGAGACATTTTACAGAGCAGAGGCGGCAGCCGAAGTAAAAGCCCGGGGGAACAGTATGGATACATAAAAATGAGGTGAAAGATATACCGGTGGTGCCCGACCTCCCCCAGGATTATAACTGGCGCGGCCATGATGAGAAGACGCTGATGGTATCGTCGGTTCTCACCGTTCGTTCCCTGACGAGTGGCAGAACGGAAAGCTGGGAATCACAGATCACATTCGTGACAAACCTGGATAAAAAGGAGCCTGACTGCTACTATCTTATTCCTACCGACCGGGAAGCGTACACAGTAAAGGCAGGCGACAGTTTATGGAAGATTGCCAAACAGTATTACGGCTCCTCTGAGAACTGGCAGTTTATCCTGCATCGAAATAGTGACCTGATAAAGAATCCAGACAGGATCTATCCGGGACAGCTGCTCGTCATTCCCGATGCGGCTGCGTGGCAGTAAAAACCATTCCTTTTAAACACGGAATACAAAAAAGAAAGAGACACCGGTTAATCTGTATGGTTAACCGGTGTTTCTCTCTTTTTACCTGTTTTATGGATTCACACACGCTCCATTTTCATCAAAAGAGTATACCTTTCCTTCGATCTCCTTAGAAGCCGTTTCCATATCTCCATTCTGATTTAAGTAGTACCATTTCCCGGACAGCTTAACCCAGCCTGTCGCCATGGAGCCGTCTGCATTTAAGTAATACCACTTATCTCCGGATGATAACCAGCCTAAGCATTGCTCCGTCCGGCTTTAAGTAATACCAGACTCCGTTCAGGAGCTGCCAGCCGCGGGAATCCTGTTTCCAGGAGCCCTGTACTCCACTGGTTACCGCCCTGGAGGAGCCTCCACCAGAAGATTTATGACCGGAATTATGGTCCGGATTCGGGGTCTGGCGTCGGGTCAGTATCTGGTACTGGATTTTTACATCGTTCTTACAACGCAGTTGCCTTCATTTTCCATCAACAAAATACCGCTCGCAAAATCATCGAATTCCAATGACGCAGCGGTATCAGTGTCGCTAACAGTTACGTTCCATCGTCACACTGCTTCCGGTTATTCATATCCGGTTTCCTTTAACCCAAAGCGGGAAGTAGGCGGCTGACCACCTCAAACAGAAGACGGTCTTTCTTCTCTCTGCAGGTCGCAGCTCCATAAATTCTCCAGCAGACTGATACGGTAACGGATGAGTGTTGACGTGAGCATAC
>VOFH01002496.1_pt1:0-12500 | contig 16795 bp, 26 predicted proteins | sample 5384091 | NCBI WGS metagenome assembly VOFH01 (sample SAMN12384727, study PRJNA508395) | human gut metagenome | isolation source: healthy gut G | host: Homo sapiens
ACTGCACAATTAAATCCTCAGTATGCGGACAGTAAAAAGCATAAAGTAGTTTTAATGTTCACGTAAATGCGTACAACCAGCTACAGATTTTGTGCACTTTTCGGTATTTGCTCATTTATAGATGTTAATACAAATATGTACGGATACGTTAGTCCGGAATTTACGCCTATGGAGAGTACAAGAACTTGTGAGTAGATTGATATTTATATCATCAAAAAGCATACTCGTTGAAGTAGGAATGGAACATAGAAGTTTATAACTTTTATAAGTTTTCAGTAACGGTGACAGAATGCAGAATCTGGAAAAATCAATGATCAGCAAACTGATTGAGACTGCAATGGAACAGCTCAAATTTTCTTATACACCCTATTCAAATTTTAAGGTTGGTGCATCATTACTTACAAAAACGGACAGATTTATACAGGGTGTAACATTGAAAATGCAGCATATACACCTACGAACTGTGCAGAACAACTGCAATTTTCAAAGCAGTGAGCGAGGCGTCAGGGAGTTTGACACAATTGTATTGTGGGTGGAAAGATGGGATTTTGACAGAGTATACAGCTCCCTGTGGTGTCTGCCGTCAGGTAATGATGGAGTTCTGTGATCCGGAGACATTTCGGATTATTCTGGCAATAGATAAGGAGCATTATGATATCTACACACTGAAGGATTTGCTACCGCTGGGATTTGGACTACGAAATCTGATAAATTCGAGAAATATAAGGTAAACGCCCATCATTGCAAGTGATTTTTAATTGCGAAAAGTAAAAAAGTGAATGACCAATAAAGGGAACAGGAAAAAGGTCAGCGATTAATAAAATGTAAGAGAAGGAGTAAACATAAATGAAAAATTACGACAGAATTTTTTGTAATTGTAGCCTTGATTCTCTGGGGATCGGGGCAATGCCGGATTCAGCAAAATTTGGTGACATCGGGGTGGATACTTTTGGACATATTCTTGAGAAAATGGGTTCTCTGGAATTCCAAATCTTAGAAAACTGGGAATGCTGAATCTTCATCCGGCAGGAAAAATGGCGGGTGTTAGAGAATCCCAAGGGGCGATATACGCATCTGGGTGAAGCTAGCAATGGAAAAGATACCATGACCGGACACTGGGAGATGATGGGAATCAAAACAGAAAAACCGTTTAAAACCTTTACAGAAACAGGATTCCCGCCGGAACTGATCGCAGAACTGGAGAAAAGATGCGGAAAAAGAGTGATAGGAAACAAGAGCGCAAGCGGAACGGAGATTATTGAGGAACTGGGTGAAGAGGAGATTCAGACGGGTGCAATGATTGTTTATACTTCAGCTGATTCTGTTCTTCAGATCTGCGGAAATGAAAGAAACTTTTGATCTTCAGAATCTGTACCGCTGCTGTGAAATTGCAAGAGAAATTACCATGAAGGATGAATGGAGAGTTGGCAGAGTTATTGCAAGACCGTACATTGGTAAGAAAAAAGGTGAATTTAAACGTACCAGTAACCGTCATGATTATGCATTGAAACCCACCGGACTTACCGTTAAACGTGTTGAAAAGATCATGGATTTGATGTGATCGGTGTTGGAAAGATTCATGATATTTTTGCGGAGAAGGCATTACAGAAACTCATCATTCAGACAGCTCTGTACATGGAATGGAGCAGACAATTGAAATCTGCAGAGAGATTTCAGAGGGTTATGTTTTGTTAATCTTGTAGATTTTGATGCATTATGGGGACACAGAAGAAATGTGGAAGGTTACGGAAAAGAGATTGAGAAATTTGACAAAAATCTGGGTGTGTTGTTAGAAGAAATGAGAGAGAATGATCTGCTTATTCTCACTGCAGATCATGGAAATGATCCGACATACAGGAACTGACCATACAAGAGAATATGTACCATTTATTGCGTACTCAAAGAGAATGAAAAATGGTGGTGCGATAAAAGACGAAGATACTTTTGCTGTAATCGGCGCTTCTGTGGCGGAGAATTTTGGAGTGCGAGGAGATGAAGAGCCACGCATTTGAATCTCTGGATCCGGATTTTTCAAAGAAAGTAAAACCGGGAGATTTCGTGGTAGGTGGAGAAAACTTTGGATGTGGTTCTTCCAGAGAGCAGGCTCCGGGTGTGTTAAAAGCGTTAGGTGTAAAAGCTGTTATCGCAAAATCATTTGCAAGAATTTTTTATAGAAATGCTATCAATATCGGACTTCCTGCTATTGTCTGCAAAGATCTTCCGGACGAAGTAAATACCGGAGATAAGATGGTTCTTCATATGCTGGAAGGAACCGCTGAGGCAAATGGAAAGGTTTATTCCTGCACAAAACTGCCGGAATATATGCAGAATATTTTGAATCAGGGTGGTCTGATCGCATCTCTGAACAAGGAGGAGAAGTAAACGATGGGAATGACAATTGCAGAAAAGATTATTGCTGCGGCAGCAGGTGTTGACAGCGTAAAGCCGGGTGACATCCATACAGTAGAACTGGATCGTCTGATGAGTAATGATGGAACCACACATCTTACGGTTGATATGTATAACAATAAATTGAAAAATCCGCATATTGCAGATACAGGCAAGCTGGTATTTATCGTAGATCACAACGTACCGTCTGACTGTCCAAAGACAGCCGCATCCCAGAAGAAGATGCGTGATTTTGCAAAGGCAAACCACATTGATTTCTGGGAAGGGAAAGGTGTATGCCACCAGATTATGATGGAAAATTATGTTCGTCCGGGAGAACTGATCTTTGGTGCAGACAGCCATACCTGTTCTTACGGTGCATTAGGTGCATTCGGAACCGGTGTTGGATGTACAGACTTCCTTTACGGTATGGTAACAGGAACTTCCTGGGTAATGGTACCGGAGACTGTGAAATTCAACCTGGTTGGAAAGCTGCCGGAAGGTGTATATGCGAGAGATCTGATCCTCACCATCATCGGTGAAGTCGGAGCCAACGGATGTAACTATCAGGTGATGGAATTTACCGGAGAGGGCGCGAAGACTCTGACAATCAGTGACCGTATCGCACTTTGCAATATGGCAGTAGAAGCCGGAGCTAAGACCGGTATTTTTGAAGTTGATGATGTGGCAATGGAATATTTAAAAAGAGCATGGACGCGAGCCAAAGGCTGTATATTACAGCGATCCGGATGCAAAATATGTAAGAGAATATACCTTTGACTTATCCAAGGTAGAGCCGGTTGTTGCAAAACCGGATTTTGTAGACAATCTTGCGCCGGCAAAAGACGTGCGCGGTATCAAGATTGATGAGGCATTCCTTGGTTCCTGTAACAACGGACGTATTGAAGATCTGCGCGTAGGTGCCGAGATCATCAAAGGAAAGGAAGTATCTGAAAAGTAAGATTCCTTGTTGTTCCGGCAAGCCAGACAATTTACCGACAGGCTCTGGAAGAAGGACTGATCGACATCTTCATGGATGCTGGCGCGATCGTTATGAACCCAAACTGCAGTGTATGCTGGGGAAGCTGCCAGGGTGTCATCGGTGAAAATGAAGTCCTGATCAGTACAGGAACCCGCAACTTTCAGGGACGTGCAGGACATCCGAGTTCCAAGGTATATCTTGGATCCTGCAACCGTTACAGCATCTGCCATTGCCGGAGAAATTGCACTGGCAAGTGATGTAAGAGACGAAATTACGTTTGACGAGGTGACATAAGATGGATAAATTTACAGGACGTGTATGGGTTCTTGGAGATGACATTGATACCGATATCATCATTCCAACTGAATACCTTGCACTCAAGACAATCGATGATATGAAACAGTATGGCTTTTCTCCTCTTCGTCCGGAACTTGCCGGACAGATCCAGAAGGGGATATCATTGTAGCAGGAAAGAACTTTGGTTGCGGTTCGTCAAGAGAACAGGCACCGGAGATCATCAAGGCAATGGGTGTGCAGTGTGTGATCGCCAAATCATTTGCAAGGATCTTTTTCCGTAATTCGATCAACAACGGACTTCTTCTGATTGAACAGCCGGATCTTTATGATGATATGAAAGAGGGCGACGAGATCACGGTAGTGATGAATGAGCATGTGGATTATAATGGCAAAGGAATATCCGATTGCTTCTCTTCCGGAAAATCTGATGAGTATCATTCAGGCCGGCGGACTTGTAAAAGCCATGCGTAAACTGAATGGGCTGGATTATTTGGAAAGGAGAAGAAAATGGGCGAGACAGTTATTGAGAAAATTATCAGACATAATACCGGAAAAGCGGTAAAGCCTGGAGACATTGTAACCGTCAATGTAGACAGAGTCATGATCCATGATATTTTTATTCCATTTGTAGCAGAGAAATTTGAAGAGATGGGATTTACGAAATTGCATGATCCGGACAAGGTTGTTCTGATCTATGATCATCTTGTACCGGCAAGTCAGCAGGATGATACCAGACATTTCCATGTGGGAGATGCTTTTGCAGCTAAATATGGCATGAAAAACGTACACAGAAGTGACGGAATCTGCCATCAGCTGATGACAGAGGCTGGCTATGTTAAACCGGGTGATATCGCATTCGGAACCGACAGCCATACCACAACTTATGGTTGTGTTGGAGCATTTTCATCCGGTATCGGTTATACCGAGATGGCAAGTATCCTTGGAACCGGAACGATGTGGATCAAGGTGCCGGAGACAATCAAGGTTGTGATCGATGGTGAACTTCCGGAAAATGTCATGTCAAAGGATATCATCTTACGACTGATCGGTGATTTGAGAGCAGACGGTGCTACTTACAGAGCATTGGAATTTGCTGGAAGCACCATTGAAAATATGACAGTTGCAAGCCGTATGACAATGGCAAACATGGCAATCGAAGCAGGAGCAAAATGCGCACTTTTCACACCGGATGAGAAAACTGCCGAGTATTGCAATATTGAATTAAATGATTATCAGAAGAGTCTGGTTGGTGATCCGGATGCAACTTATATGAGAACGACACTTATAAAGCAGAGGACTTTGTACCGGTTATGGCCCTTCCGTCACAGGTTGACAAAATCAGAAATGTATCCGAGGTAGAAGGAACCGAGATCGAAAAAGTTTCTCAGACAGAATTGTCCAGTGTGAGTCTGATCTCCGACGAAAACATGTGCTTTTTTGAACTTAGAATTGAACAAATAGAATCTGCGAAATGACGAGAAATTAGCATAAATAAAAGGAATTTCAAAAACATCAAAACTTTAAATTGAACATATATTGAACCTGGAAAAGAGAAGTTAAATTACGGTTCAATGTATAGTTCAAAATATAAATTAAACTAATTGAACCAGTATAACAAAACAATTAACGTGTTCAATGTGGTTCAATTAAAAATGAACTATAAAATGAACTAAAAGTTGAACCTTGCTGATGAAATTGAAAATAATAAAATTTACCGTTGAATTATTAGTTCAATTATAGTATAATAGCAAAGAAAAAAACTTGAAAAAGCTGATAAAATGCAGGGTTTAAAATGAACAGAACATATATTCATGTATGATGCTGAAAGAAATACATTTGAACTTAATTAATGTTTGTATGTCTGAATGTATTTTGATTCCGCATAAACAATATAATATATCTGTTCTTTCTATAACATATATGCGAAAGAATTAAGAAATATAACAATAACCATTGATTATAACAATGTAATTTGTTTTTACAGAGAACGGAGATAGTATTTATGAATAATATATTTGCTGAACGATTAAAACAAGCAATGGAACAGAAGAATATGAAGCAGATCGACCTTGTAAAAAAGGCGGCAGAGCAGGGCGTGAAACTTGGAAAGAGTCATGTGAGCCAGTATCTGAGTGGAAAAACAACTCCCAGATCAGAAATTCTTAATTTTCTGGCGACAACATTAGGAGTAGAAACTGAATGGCTGAAAGGAACCGATGTATCTGTAGACACTTTAAAGAAAGAGACAAATGAGGCAGGAATTCAAATGGAAAATATGAAATTTGATTACAATTATAATAATATGAAAGAAAATACCAGGGAGACAGTTGAGGAAGTACAGGTTCGTGAATTTAAAAATCATCTAAATTAAATAACGTATTATATGATGTAAGAGGACCGGTTGTAGAAGAAGCTGCACGTATGGAAAACGCAGGAACTCAGGTTTTGAAACTTAATATCGGAAATCCGGCACCGTTTGGATTCAGAACACCGGATGAAGTGATTTATGATATGAGACAGCAGTTGACAGAGTGTGAGGGATATTCCCCTGCAAAAGGTTTATTTTCTGCCAGAAAAGCAATTATGCAGTATGAACAATTGAAAAAGCTCCCTAATGTATCTATTGAAGATATTTATACGGGAAATGGCGTCAGTGAACTGATTAATCTCAGTATGTCAGCTCTGTTAGATAATGGAGATGAGATTTTGATTCCTTCTCCAGATTATCCGTTGTGGACAGCATGTGCAACTTTAGCTGGTGGAAAAGCAGTACATTATATTTGTGATGAGCAGGCAGAATGGTATCCGGATATGGATGATATCAGAAAGAAAATTACCAGCAGAACAAAAGCAATCGTTATTATAAATCCGAATAATCCGACTGGTGCCTTGTATCCGAGAGAGGTATTACAACAGATTGTAGATCTTGCCAGAGAACATCAGCTGATCATTTTCTCTGATGAGATTTATGACCGTCTTGTTATGGATGGAAAAGAACATATTTCCATCGCTTCTCTCGCACCGGATCTGTTCTGCGTCACCTTCAGCGGACTTTCCAAATCCCATATGATCGCGGGCTTTAGGAATCGGGTGGATGATTCTCAGTGGTAATAAGGCGGTTGCAAAGGATTATATAGAGGGACTTAAGATGCTTTCCTCTATGAGACTTTGTTCAAATGTGCCGGCACAGTCAATTGTTCAGACTGCATTGGGCGGACATCAGAGTGTGGAGAGTTATATTGTTCCTGGTGGACGTATTTACGAGCAGAGTGAATATGTTTACAAGGCTCTGACAGATATTCCGGGAATCAGCGCAGTAAAACCGCAGGCTGCATTTTATATGTTCCCGAAGATTGATACGAAGAAGTTCAATATCGTAAATGATGAGAAATTTGCATTAGATTTATTAAAAGAGAAGAAGATTCTGCTTGTACATGGCGGTGGATTTAACTGGCATCAGCCGGATCACTTCAGAGTGGTTTATTTACCAAGAATAGAAGTATTAAAAGAAGCAGCCGGCAAAATCAGAGATTTTCTGGAATATTACCAGCAGGAAATATAATCTGTCAGTGAGAGAATGGGCACCTATGTTTCACGTGAAACATAGTACCCATTTCCTGATATTATAAAACTTTTGGTTAAACGGATAAAATCATCCATTTTGCTACGCAGCTCTACACCGAATAACTGTTTCGCAGTTTATCAGAAGGAGTTTACACTTCTCCTGATACAAGCAAGTCCTCACCCATTGCTTATTGCTTTTTCGCAACCTCCGCAGGGGACTTAATTGATTCGGTTAAATTGTGGAATTACTACAGGAATACAATATGTTTGTTTCACGTGAAACATAATGTGCCGACAAGATTATCCAAGAATCAAATAGTGACAAAATTTTATAAAAAATTAAGTGGTGAATAACTATCAGATGTGATAAACTATGTTTAATGCGTTATTTGCGAAATAGTTATTATTCTGATAACAGTAAATGAGGTTAGGTTTAAAAAGTATTTTGCCCTGATATCATCAAATGATGCTGTGATATAAATTTCTGGAGGTATGACGAAAAATGGAAAATGAGGAAAAAAACCAGACAGAACAGTCAGACGAAAGCAGGTCTGTGTGGAGGGAGTTGTGGGACTATGCAAAGATTATCATTGCAGTCTTTGTTATAGCGTTTCTGTTGGGACACTTTGTATATATTAATGCACGAGTGCCGTCAGGTTCTATGGAAGAAACAATTATGACAGGTGACAGAGTATTTGAAATCGTCTGGCATATATAAAAGATGATCCGAGAGATTTGATATTGTAATATTTAAATATCCGGATGATCCATCTCAGCTTTTTGTAAAACGAGTAATTGGTCTTCCGGGAGAAACAGTAAACATTGTAGATGGAAAAGTGTATATCAATGATTCCGAAGAACCGCTGGATGACAGCTTTTGTCCGGAAACACCGGAAGGAAGCTTTGGACCGTATACAGTTCCGGAGGGATGTTATTTCATGTTAGGAGATAACAGAAACCACAGTATGGATTCCAGATACTGGCAAAATCCGTTTGTAGAGGAAGATGCAATAGAGGCAGAAGTAGCAGTTCGTTACTGGCCGTTAAATAAGATAGGAACTGTTAAATAATCGTGACGGTTCCATATTTTCAAAAGTCAAGCGGATAAAATCATCCGCTTCGCTACGCAGCTCTACACCGAATAACTGCTTCGCAGTTTGGAAATTTTATAAAAGACTGTTAAAATCAGGAAAATCACATATTAGTGTCCTGATTTTGACAGTCTTTTGTTGTCTGTGGATTTTTCAAATGTTATACTGTAAGACAGGAGGAAAATGAAGAAAATGGAATGCTGGATAGTTACAACAATTCCGTAAAATGTAAAAAGAGAAAGGAAGACGAATATGAAAAAATGGAAAAAGTTTATAGCAATGGGACTGGCGGTATCTATGATAGTTCCGTCTTGTATACCGCAGACATTGTGGGCTTCAGAGTTTTCGGCAGGAAGTGTTGAATCAGCAGCAGATGTTTTTGAAGATGGTGCCGAATATGAGACAGGAAGTGAGGCAGGAAATAAAATATCTGATGAGAATAACAGTGGAGATGAGTTTGGAACAGGAGAGTTAAAAGATCAGGAACCGGAACAGTCGGAGACAGAAGATTCAGTAAATGCCGGACAGAGTGCGGAAGGTTATAACATTCTGCTTTACAGTGATGGTAAACTGGAAAAAAACATATGTGATACCCTATGCAGATGCGGATACTGCTAAAGTACCGGAAGCACTGAGGGGAAAGACAGGTTACATTTTTAAAGAGTGGAATACGAAAGAAGATGGAACCGGTGAAACTTATAAACCGGGAGATTCTATTAAGAAACTTTTGAAACAGCAGATATGGCAAAGCAGGCTCAGGAAACCAGTGAGAGGACAGAAGCCGGAGAAGAAATAAAACCAGAAAAAGATGTGATGCAGGAAGAAAATGATGTGGCACAGACGGACAGCGCATCATGGGAAGAAAAAACTGATAAGGCAGAAATGCAGATATCAGACACAGAAAATGATGGAACAAGTCCGGATATATCTACAGATAAGGCTATTGCAGCAGGAGATACAACAGCAATAACCCTGTATGCAATCTGGGAGAAAGCATCCGAATATAAAATCACATATAAACTTAATAAAGGAAAAAATAATACTGCTAATCCCAAGACTTATACTTCAGAAGATGAGATTAAATTTAAAAAGCCGACGCGTTCCGGATATCATTTTGTGGGATGGTATACAGACAGTAAGTATAAAAATCAGATAAGTGTGATTGAAAAGGGTTCAGAAGGTTCCCTTACTTTATATGCAAAATGGACAAAGGAAATCAGTCCTTCGGCGAAAGCTGCATCACTGGATTATGTAAAAGGAACAAAGACGAATACCATCACTGTATCCGCAACTGTTTCAAATTATGTGAAAAGTTCGGATGGTTATTACTATCTGGTGTATGTAGATTCTAATTCCGGTAAAGTGAAAAAAAACGGTGGGTAAAGTAAAGAAGCCGGAGAAAGCAAAAGGAAGATCACATTTAAGCTGAACATTTCCGGACATCCGAATATACACAGGGAAAATTTGCCATAGGGATAAAAAATCTAAATCTGCGTATAGTGTGATCAGTCCGAAAAGCTATGTCAGCAATCCGGAGAAACTCAGTACAAATACAGCAGCATATTTTGTTCCGGGGACAAAAAAAAGGAATTCAGGCTACAGATATCAACGAGCTGACAGATACAAAATCCAAAACAGTATTTTTTAATTTATATATTTCAGACCTGATGCGAAAAGACAGTGGTGTGGAAACATATAAATATAATGGGAAAACATATCATTTTAATGGTCTGTACGGATATGTATATCTTGTTCAGCAATGTAATGCAAAGGGAATCAGGTGACTGCACAGATCAGTATTGACAGGAATGCCAGTACGCAGAGCTTTATTACGGGAAACAGCCCTTATGCAGAAACAGCTTATTATGGATGGAACACAGATAACAGCACAACTAGACAGACTATGGAAGCAATGTTTGCATATCTGGGAGAGAAGTTTGGAAAAAATAACTGTTATATAAGTAACTGGATCCTGGGAAATGAAGTAAACAGTGCAAGCGGATATTATTATGTAGGGAATGTCAGTTTTTCAAAATTTATCTCCATGTACAGTGAAGCTTTTCGCTGCCTTTACAATGCAGTGAAAAGCAGCCGGGGAAGTTCCAAAGTATTTATCTGTCTGGATAATTGCTGGAATCAGAAAAATGCCTTTACTATCTGCTATAGTGCAAGATCAACTCTGGAAAGCTTTGCGGCGAAGATTTCTGATATGCAGAAAGATGTGAACTGGAATCTGGCATATCATGCATATAATCAGCCGCTTTCAGATTCACAGTTCTGGTCAGGTGCAAATGCATCTATGTTTACCGGTGATGCGAACACCACCACGTTTATCACTATGCGTAATATCCAGACACTTACAGATTATGTGAAAAACAGATTTGGTTCCAATACAAGGATCATTCTTTCGGAACAGGGATTTTCTTCCACTTATGGAGGACAGGCAAATCAGGCGGCAGCAATTGCACTGGCCTATTATAAGGCTGCCTGCAATCCAATGATTGATGCATTTATTATAAGAAGCTATAAAGATGAAGCCCATGAGGTGGCTCAGGGATTGGCAATGGGATTGAAGGATACCAATGGGAAAAAAGAAAACAGCGTATAATGTCTTTAAAATATGGATAGTTCCAATTCCTGAAATATACAGAAAAGGTACTAAAAAGTCAGGTTGGAAACTGGAAATCACTGGTTCGGGATATAGTACCGGAAAAATTTCCCTCCATGTATCGAAAGTGATGTAACTGACAGACAGGACTGTTTTTAAAAATTGCTGTCATATTGAAATGTATAAAATTGTCACAAATTAAACACATTTTTCCCAACAAAGAACACAAATCATTCCTATACTTAGAAGCATCAAAAGGAAACAGAGATAAATAAATGACATAGATAAATGACATAGATTCATGGAGGGACTTTATTATGATGAACAAAGATAACAGAAATGATAAAATCAGAAAGATTGCAAAGAAAGGTCTTACATTCAGCTTATGTGCAGTACTTGCAGGAGGACTGGCAGCAGGAAGCTTTGAGGAGTAAATAAACTTGCAGGATGGAGTGGAGCCACAACGGTAGAAGCTGCTTCAAATAAGGACGAGACAACCCTGACATATGCAAAATCCGAGAAGAAGGATGCAGATGCCAGTGATTCCAAATCAGATACCGGCAAAGATACAGGTAGCACAGCAAAAGGAAGCCTTGATGTGTCTGAAATCGTATCAGAAGCACTTCCATCTATTGTATCTATTACAACCAAGTCAGTTCAGGAGGTACAGAATTACTTCGGAATGTATGGAATGTATGGATATGCGCCACAGCAGCAGGAACAGGAAGTAGAGGGCAGTGGTTCCGGTATTATTGTTGGTAAGAATGATGATGAACTTCTGATTGCTACAAATTATCATGTAGTAGAAGGTGCGGATACATTGTCAGTTGCATTTACAGATGGAAATGCAGTGGAGGCATCCGTAAAGGGATTTGATGAAGAGAGATCTTGCAGTTGTATCTGTATCTCTGGATGATGTTGAAGATGATACAATGGACGCCATTTCAATTGCGAATATTGGCAGTTCTGATGATCTGAAGGTAGGCGAGCAGGTAGTTGCAATCGGTAATGCTCTTGGATATGGACAGTCTGTTACAACCGGTATCGTAAGTGCCAAGAACCGCAGAATGGATTCTGACAATAACACAGTAACAGATGGAAGTGATGACAGCAGTGACGGTGTAAACCTGATCCAGACAGATGCAGCTATCAACCCTGGTAACAGTGGCGGTGCTCTTCTGAATATGGAAGGCGAGGTTGTTGGTATCAACTCTGTCAAAAAACTTGCTTTACTTCTGCAAAATCTCACTGAAGTAGAAGGAATATCAAGGTTGGATGATTCTGAACAATTGAATCGAAGGTTCTTCTCAGGCACGTGACATTCCGGCACATTCTTAAAAAAAGTAACAGAAGGTGGATCTGATGAATGAGACATTTAAGAAAAGATAAACAGCTGATGATCTTTCCTGAACCATGGTGTGCAGGTTCCTCATGGAACAAATCGAAGGTTAAAGTAACTTCTGAGAATACAGATGTGATGACAGTGATGATAACGATAAAAGACAGTAAGAAATTAAAAAGGATCTCAAAAGATGCTGATGAAGATGTCCGGCAGGAGGATAGTTTTGAT